>Ga0181602_10000730_pt1 | contig 30130 bp, 26 predicted proteins | sample 041ome_14_FD_148640 | JGI IMG/M metagenome (GOLD analysis project Ga0181602, IMG submission 148640) | Coastal salt marsh microbial communities from the Groves Creek Marsh, Skidaway Island, Georgia - 041408US metaG (spades assembly) | ecosystem: Environmental > Aquatic > Marine > Intertidal zone...
TTCTTAATTCTCCAAAACCCAAAGCTGCAATTCGCGCTATACCATAGGAAATAATCAGCGCCAGGGGGATGAGCATATAAACATTTATGCCCTCTGAGAGTTCTGTTAGAGAGTCGACGGCGTATCCCAAAATAGGCGGGGTTCCAATGTTGGCTGCTTTGGCTAGAAGAAGACAAATCACGGCAACCACAACCCTTGCCTTCATGCCTTTTTTATTTTTGGGCCATAAAAATGGAACTAAAAGGTCGATGGTTTGTTGAAGGGTGGATTGACTCATTACTTATTATATAGGTATTTTTTGTCGAAATTTCATTAGCTCAAGCGAGGCTGTGCATTAATGCCTTTTTTTTATCTATGTATACCAGTTGTTTTGATAAAAACCTTGAAATTATTAACTAATTGTTATTAAAAAGGAAAATCTCGGATTTGGGCAATCTGTGGATAAAACAGGGTATAAATGTCGATTAAGGTAAAAGATTAAACACCTTTTCGTTGCTTATTCTTTCCCCCTTGAAAATCATCTAACGCTTGCTTGTTCTCCTTCGTAATTGGGTCGTGCAATGTTGGGCTTTCCCAAAAAGCACTGCCCTCCAACCATTCATATCCATGTGTTTTAATGACAATGACATAGGTTTTATCCGAGCTCTTGGCACGATGGTATGCGGCCTCTAGTTCGGAAGTTGAGCTAACCGTCTCCGCATTCGCACCCATACTTTTGGCATGACTTTCAAAATCAACAAACTGTAAATTCGTGGCACGCGCCGCTCGCAGATTACAAATGTACTCTTTGCCACCTTTCGCCAATTGCAAACGATTGATGACCATGTGTCCTCCGTTATCACAAAGAACAATTATTAATTTTTGATCGTAGAGAACCGAGCTATAAATATCACTATTGCTCAGCAAGTAAGAACCATCGCCTAAGAAAACAACAACGTCTTGATCGGGTTTAGCCATTTTAATTCCCAGCGCTCCACTAATCTCATAGCCCATACAAGAAAATCCCCACTCCGTCTCAAACGTGTTTCTTTGTTTGGGTTTCCAAACTTGCACCACTTCTCCAACGAGCCCGCCAGCTGCTGTAACAACAATATCACTCGGATCAGCGTTTCGGTAAACCGCTCCAACCGCATGGGCATAAGAAGGCTCTTCTTGATTGGTTGGACCGCTTTGTTTTTGGACATGGGTTTCCCACTCCGTACGCTCTTGGACGGCACGCTCAAACCATGGATCGGGCGCTCTCCAATCTCCAAGCGCTTGGGATAATTGTTGTAGACCTATTTTGGCATCAGCCACTATGGGGGTTGCTAAATGTTTGGTGGTATCAAAACGAGCCGCATTCAACGAGACTAATTGGAAGCGATCACTCTCAAAGTTAGCCCACGAACCTGTAGTAAAATCAGCTAATTTAGTGCCGATAGCTAAAGCTAAATCTGTTTCTTTGGATAAATTATTTGCCGACTTCTCTCCCAAGCCTCCAATTCCTCCAATGTAATGAGACTCTTCTTTCGTCATACACCCAATTCCCATTGCCGTTGCGGTCACAGGAATATTATGTTTTTTTGCAAACTGAGATAACTCCTCTTCCGCCTCCGAGTAAAGGACTCCTCCGCCCGATATAATGATGGGCTGCTTGGAAGCTTTAATTTTTTCTGCTGCAGCATTGATTTGTTGAGGGTCGGGGTGAATTCTTCTGATTTCATGAACCCTTTCCTCAAAGAATGCTTCAGGGTAATCAAAGGACTCTCCTTGAACATCTTGTGAAATGGCAATCGTCGCCGGACCACAGTCAGCAGGGTCGAGCATGATCTGTATGGCTTGCGGCAGCGAATTTAAAATCTGCTCAGGGCGAGTAATGCGATCAAAAAATCGAGATACAGGTTTAAAGGCATCATTTTGATTTTCCACGGGCGAGTTAAAATTTTCAACTTGTTGTAAAACAGGATCAGGGAAACGCGAAGCGAAAACATCGCCAGGCAGTAAAAGTAAAGGGAGACGATTGCTGAGTGCCACACCCGCAGCTGTGACCATATTCATTGCGCCTGGACCTGAAGATGAAGTCGCGATAAAAATTTGTTTTCGACGCATCGCTCGTGCATAACCTATCCCTGACAGAGCCATGCTTTGCTCATGATGCCCTCGATAACCGGGTAAGTCTGACTGAAACTCTTCCATCGCCTGTCCTAAACAGGCCACATTACCATGTCCATAAATTGCAAAGGCGCCCGGAAATAAAGGAGCTTTTTCCCCATCAATAATTGTTTTTTGAGCAATTAAAAATTTAAAGAGTGCATGGGCGCAAGATAGTCTAACTGTTTTCATTATTTCTCCTCTAAAGAAGTGTATTTTACATAATCTCTTCTAAAATTGAATGAAAAATGCTTTGTAAATAGTGCTTTTTTTCCTTAGTTTTATTATTCAATGAAAATTGGGATAGTAGGCACCATTCATGAAGCTGGAATAGAAATTCTTCAATCACACGGTTTTACAGTTACTAATGTTACTGACCCCTCTCCTGTTCAGCTCAAAAAAGAATTGGCTGATGTCTCCGGCATTGTGCTTCGAACAGCTCCCATGCCAAATGAAGTCATAGATGCCTGCCCTCAGTTAAAGATTATTGCACGCCATGGAGTGGGCTTTGATAATGTTGATTTGAGTTATATAACCTCAAAAAAAATTGCTTTAGGTATTACCGGAACAGCGAATGCCATCAGCGTCGCAGAGCATGTCATGACTTTTTTTTTACAATTATCCAAAAATATTCACCTCTCCGATCGGCTTACTCGAGATGGAAATTTTCATAACAAAGGAAACCTTCCTTCCTTTTATGAATTATATCAAAAAAATGTTTTAATCTTAGGATTTGGTCGTATAGGTCAGGCTGTAGCTAAGCGCTGCTTAGGTTTTGATATGCGCGTTCATGTGTATGATCCTTTTCAAGATAAACAAACTATTGAGAACCTGGGTTGTATTCCCACAACCAAAGAGGACGGTCTCCAACTTGCAGATTATATCAGCATTCACTTACCTTTAAATATAGAGACTATAAATTTTATTAATCGGGATAGTTTTCAGCAAATGAAAAAAAATTGTATTATTGTGAATACAGCTCGAGGTGGAATAATTAATGAAGATGATTTAGTTGAAGCCTTACAAAACAAAACTATTCGGGCGGCAGGTCTAGATGTTTTTACTCAAGAACCCCCTTCTCCCAATCACCCTTTGTTTTCTTTATCAAACGTATTGCTGACTCCGCACAATGCAGCCTTAACTTTAGAGTGTCGAAAAAGAATGGCGATAGAGTCCTGTGAGACCGTAGCTTTTTATTTAAACAAGAATGATAAGTTAAATTTATCTAATATCGTAAATAGAAAAGAAATAATTATTTGATCTGAAATTTTTGATTAGCGAACACTAATCAATAGGAGATAATTAATGTCAAAACCCACAATTGCTCAAAAAAGCGCTTATGTAGTCGAAGTAGAAGAAGGTAAAAAATATTTTTGGTGCGCCTGTGGTTTAAGCCAAAATCAACCCTTTTGTGATGGTTCTCATAAATCCACCGGTTTTTCCTGTATTCCCTATACAGCTGAGGCGACCAAGAAGGTATATTTTTGTGGATGCAAACACAGCAACAAAAAGCCCCTTTGCGACGGAACTCATAACAAACTCGAAGATTAAATTATTTAACGCCTAATTTTTCTTGAATATCTTTTGAAGAAGTGGTGTAGCGAAAAACGTATTTCTTATTATTATGGCAGTACTGAAACATTTTCTTTGCCGCGAGTGCTGCTTCATGAAAACCGCTAAGAATTAATTTTAATTTACCGGGATACGTACAGATATCACCTACCGCAAAGATACGCGGGGTTGAAGTTTCAAAATTTTCTGTGTTCACGGAGATTAAATTATTTTCTAAATTCAAGCCCCACTCAGCAATAGGTCCTAATTCGATTTTGAGTCCAAAAAAAGGGAAGATAGCATCCACGCCCTCAATCACAGTATCGTCATCTAAAGTAATGTCGACTTGGCCTTTGCCATTATCGACCATTTGCTTGATGGTGCCCATATTAAACTTGACGGCTCCTTCATCCACTAAGCTCATCACTTTATTGACAGAGTCTTGCACAGCTTTAAATTCTTTACGGCGATGAATAAGAGTAATATCAGAGGCAATCTGATGAAAGCCCATTACATAATCTAAAGCAGAGTCTCCTCCACCCGCGATGAGAATTTTCTTACCTTCAAAGTTCGATCGTTTTTTAACAGAATAAAAAATATTTTTATTTTCAAATTCTTCCCCATTAGACACAGGAAGTTTTCGGGGAACAAAGCTACCTGAGCCTGCCGCAATCACTAAGGACTTACATTTGATGACCGTATCTAAATTTGTAGTGACCTGAATATGATCTTCTTGGACATCAATTTTGGACGTGAGTTGATTGAGGTGATACGTGGGTTCAAAAGGATCGGCTTGCTTGATTAGATCATCAGTTAATTCTTGGCCGGTAATAGCAGGGCGTGAAGGAATATCATAGAGATTTTTATCTGGGTAGAGCTCAGCGCACTGACCTCCAATTTTATCTAAATTATCAATCAAATGAGCCTTCATATCCAAAAGCCCTAATTCAAACACTTGAAATAAACCACAAGGTCCAGCGCCTATAATTACGACGTCTGTTTCGTGTTGATTTCCTGGTTCTACAATATTGGTCATGTCTTATTATATAGTCTTTCTTCAGTTTTACAGAATTTAGGGGACTAACACCAGTTTTCCAATGAATTTCTTCTCCATAAATACTGTTTGAGCCTGATGTATTTCTTTTAATGGAAATGATTGGGCGACTAAAGGTTTAATTTGTCCCTCTTCGATACAACGGATCACATTTTCAAAGACATAAGGATCATGAACAGTCGATCCAAATAAAGTAAGGTCTTTGAGATAAAGACTTCTTAAATCTAAATCAACAATCGGGCCAGCAATGGCACCCGAAGCAACATACTTACCTCCTGGTTTTAAAATATCTAGGAGTTGCGGCCAACTTGAACCTCCCACCAAATCAACAACGGCATCAACGGAGTTTTCACCTAAGATGCCTACCAAGTCATCTGTTCGATTGACTGTTCGATCAGCGCCCAATTCTTTTAAAGCGGCTGCCTTATCCGGAGCACACTGGGCGATGATCTTAGCTCCTCGAACTTTTGCTAATTGGATAGCAGCTGAACCTACTCCACCGGAGGCGCCCGTAATTAAAATGGTCTCTTTTTGAATGTCCGCTCGACAAAGCATTCCTTCCGCAGTTGAATAAGAGATTGGAATAGATGCAAGCTCCGTATCGCTCCAATCACAATTGATTGGAAAGGACTCCTTTGCTTTAGCGACACAATATTGTGCAAAACCCCCATCAACTTCTGAGCCCATTGTTTGCATGGCCAAGGGATTATCTTTGGTTGGAATGTTTTGCATAGATCGAACTAATACGCGCGTTCCAATTCGATTTGGCTCAACACCCTCACCAACTTGAACAATGATTCCACAAATATCTCCACCTTGAATTCTTGGAAACTGTAAAGGAACGCCACCCCAGGAAGCATCGTCATTATCGACTTCTTGTAAGCCTTCCCTACCTCCAGCGTTTGTATCGCTAGTAACTTTTTTTGAATACCAACCCAGTCGGGTATTAATGTCGGTGTTATTAACCCCGGCGCCTTTCACTTCAATGAGAACCTCTCCTGCTTGAGGAACGGGAACGGGGATATCCTCACGGTAGACTAATTTGTCCAACCCTCCATGCCCTGTTAAATAAACACCAGACATGATTTGAGGAATATTATTCATGAGCTAAGAAAGATTATCTAGAAGATAAATATGATTTAAAAGCTATTTAATATTTTTCTCGCATACCAATCATGAAATACATGCGTGGGTTCATCCATGACGGGGGAAAAACGACCTCCGTCAAAACCCTTGGCGTATCGGCCTTTTTGCATTCCTTCGACAACAAAAATATCCTCTTCAAAGACCGTCTTCCATAATTTTGCATTTTCTTGACGGGTCTCTTGATACTCATCTGCTAGCATCGCGGGATCGGAATAGTAAAGCTCGATGTGCTCGCGAATTCTATTGGGAGCCAAAGGTTCAATAATCAGATTGAAAACATGGTCTTTTTGAACTCCTAAAATTAAATTTGGAAAGAGAACAATATACTCACCTTTGGTATCCCACTCGGGGCCTAAATTTTTGAAATGATCAAATTGTTTTCCCGTGGTGTACTGAGGGATATACTTATAACTGATTTGACCCGAGTAATGTCCATATTCCACAATATTTTCATGATCTTCTAATTTAGAATAACTATTCAGCCCTGGGTGGACCCAAGGTAAATGATAAGACTCTAAATAATTTTCGACGGCTAACTTCCAATTACCCTTCACCTCTAGCTTAAAAGATGAATCTCCCATATCGGAATAAATCGGCTGTTCAAAAACCGCCCAACGATTTAATAGGGGCTGGTGGACTTCTTCAAAAGGAGGTGCCATTCCATCAGGATTTACAAAAATAACATCACGCCAAATATGAGATCGTACTTCGAGCAGTGAAAGTTCACTCTTATCAATACCTGAATGATAATTGTATCCCGGTCCTCCAATATGGGGGGTAGCTACTACTTCTCCCGTTTGTTTATAACACCAAGAATGATAAGGACATCGAATTGCCCCTTTGAGGACAGTTGGTTTTTCAATTAAAATCATTCCTCGATGTCGACACACATTTTGAAAGACTCTTATTTTTTCATCTTGTTTACTTCGAACAATGAGTAAAGGGTTATTAAAGTAGTTAACCGGGAGAGCTGAGCCTGCTTGAGGAAGATCTTTAACAAACCCCACAGCAAACCAACCTTTATTAAACAGATGTTCACCCTCTAATTCAAAACACTCCGGTTGGATATAATACTCATTAGGAACGCCATGGGCTTCGTGAATTTTATTAGTACACTTTTCTAGCTGACTTCTTTTAGGAACAAAGCCTTCGTTCGCAGAAAAATTCTCTGAATTAATGACCCTCATCACTACCCCTTTTTTATACCTATCGTTCCCGTTTAAAGAAATTGATATTTTCTGTCAATTATAAAATGGAAGAGAAATTAGCAAAAAAAAATTAAAATAAACACTTATAAATAAGGATTATTTAATAACTCAAGAGGTCTTTAATTTCACTTTTTTGAATTTTCCCCATCGCATTGCGAGGAAGTTCATCGAGAAAAGTAATTTCTTTGGGGATTTTGTATTTTGCTAAATTTTGAGAAAGTAACTGACTCAAGTCTTCTATGAGCTGATCTTTATTTTTATTCTTTGTGACAATGACAGCTATAGGCACCTCTCCTAAATCTTTGTTTTCCTTTGCAATCACTGCTGACTCGACAATGGCCTCATGGCCATTAAGGATATCTTCAATTTCTTTAGGATAGATGTTAAATCCACCAGAGATAATCAAATCTTTTTCTCTTCCCGCAATATGAACATATCCCTCTTCATCAAGATATCCCAAGTCCCCTGTAATAAAAAAACCGTCATCTGTGAATGATTCTTGATTGGCCTGATCGTTATTCCAATAACTGTGAAAAACATTAGGGCCTTTGATCTCAATCATTCCTTTTTGTTTGGGTGGTAGTGGTATTTTCGTGTCGTGTCCTGTTATTCGAATTTGAATATTGGGCAAAGGCAATCCCACACTTCCCGGTTTTCTCTTTCCTTCATAGGGATTAGAAGTATTCATATTCGTTTCCGTCATCCCATATCTTTCTAAAATTGTGTGTCCTGTTTTGGCAAAGAATTCTTGATGATCAACCGAAGAAAGAGGTGCACTTCCAGAAATAAATAATCTCATATTGCGAGTTAACTCTTTATTGATAAGTGGTGATTCATTCATTCTTTTATAATAAGTAGGAACGCCCATTAACAATGTTGCATTGGGGATGATTTTCTCAAGATCACTGAGACTAAATTTTTCATAAAAATACACCGCCAGCCCGCTTAAGAAAGTTGTGTTCATTGCCACAAATAAGCCATGGGTATGAAAAATTGGTAGCATATGTATAAGCCGGTCTTGTTTTGTTATTTGCCAAAAGTCCTTTAAAACTGATGCATTAGAGAAGAGATTATTTTGAGAAAGAGCGACTGCTTTAGATTTCCCTGTCGTCCCTGAAGTATATAAAAAGGCAATAATTTCATCATCATTAACCCGTTGAATTTGCTCTATTTCATTATATTCCTGGAGATTGAATTGCATTAATCCCTTGATGGGATCTATTTCAATCACCCCGCTGGGATTAATGATGTTTAAATGATCAATTTCTGATTTGCGATTAGCACTACACAAGACAATTTTGGGCCTAGAGTCGCTGATGAAATACTTAGTTTCTTCTAAAGTATACTGGTCGTTGATGGGAACATAAATAGCTCCCGTCATAATACAGGCGGCGTAAACAGCAAGACCATAGACGCTTTTTTCTAATTGAAATAAGACCCTATCGCCCTTTGCAACACCTTGGGATAATAAAAACTGAGATACTTTTTTGGATAAAGAAAAAAAATCTTGATAAGAAAGCAAAGACCCATCCTTATAAATTAAGAATGGGTCTTGATTGTGTAAATGTGGCTTGATTAAGTTATCAAAGAGGAGGGAATGCCCCATTTAAAAATTTTAAACTACTTCGACACTCAAGGTTTGAAGGCCATCAATAGTTCCTACTAGCTTGTCTCCTTTTACAATAGGACCAACACCAGCAGGTGTGCCCGTCATTATTAGGTCGCCGGCTGTAATATCATAAAATTTTGATAAAATAGCAATTTGCTCTGGGATTTTCCATAACATCATATCCAAATCACCATCTTGGCGAACTTCGTCATTTACTTTTAATTGAATGCTACCGCTCTCCATTTTTCCTACTTCGCTCATCGGTGTGAGACTTCCCATCGGAGCGGAGCGTTCAAATGCTTTTCCAATCTCCCATGGTCTTCCCATTTTCTTACAGACACCCTGAAGATCTCGACGGGTCATGTCCAAACCAATACCAAATCCATAAATATGATCATAAGCATCTTCTTCTTTGATATTGGAGCCTCCTTTGTTTAATGCGACGACTAGCTCTAACTCATAGTGGACATCGCTGGACTCGGGTGGATAAGGAAACTGGCCCGAAGTGTCAATATTATCAGTATTTTTTTGGAAAAAGAACGGTGGTTCTTTATCTGGGTCAAATCCCATTTCGATCGTATGGGCCGCATAGTTTCTGCCAATACAATAAACTCTTCTGACTGGAAAAAATTCATCGCTACCATGGATGGGGATGAGAGTTTTTTTTGGTTCAGGAATTACTAATTTCGTCATTTCTTCTTCTCCTTCAATTAACCTCTCTTAGAGGCATAATAATCAAAACGTTTTGCCAACATTGCTAACAATTCAGAAATTGTAAAAGCCAATGCAAACAAGACAAGTATTATCGCCCAAAAATGTGACATCAAAAATCTCGATGAATATAATTCAAACAAGGATCCAAAGCCAACAATAGAAATCAGGAGTTGACCAATGATGACACCTTTGACGGCTCTGATGAAACCAATTCTAATTCCACCAATTATTTCAGGTAAGGCTGCCCAAAAATAAATTTTTATAAAAGCGTCGATTGGGTTTGCACCAAACGAATTTGCCATATCCACTAAAGAGCGGTTGATTTGTTTTACGCCTGCTCTGGTATTTAAAATAATAATCCAAATAGCAAAGAGTGTAGTGACAATAATTATGGACTTTAAACCAAATCCAAACAAAACCATTAGGACAGGAACAAGTGCCGTCAGGGGCGCACTCATAAACATATTCACCCAAGGCAAAAACAACTCATCAACAAATCGATTTTTTCCCATAAAAATTCCTAAGGGAATTCCGATCACTAAGGCGTAGAACAAACCTCCAAAGAAGGCAACCGCCGTTTCACTCAATGCTCTCACGAATGCTTTAGAGTCATAAATATCGGCTAGTGTTACAAAAATCGATGATAAAGGGGGGAGGAAAAATGAAACTTCCATTCTTCCAAGTATCTCCCACACCAACCCCCAAAGAATAAGCGAGGTCATATTGGGAAGTTTAAATCCAAAAATTCTCATTTTACTCGACGTATGACCTTAGGGATTTCCAAATTTTTTCAACCGTATCTAAATACTCACTATCTTTTCGGATGCTATCCACATCTTTATTTTTAAAACTGGAAGGCTTAATAATTTCAGAAACACGACTAGGTCGAGGTAATAAAATAGCTACTTGATCCGAAACATAAACCGCCTCTTCGATTGAGTGAGTTACAAATATAAAGGTTTTGCTTTCCTCTTTGACGAGTTGTAATAAATCTTCTTGGAATTTTCTTCGTGTTTGCTCATCAACCGCAGAAAACGGCTCATCCATTAATAGAACCGGTGAGTCGACTGAAAGTGCTCGGGCGAGACCTACTCTTTGACGCATTCCTCCTGATAGTTCATGAGGATAACTATTCTCAAATCCATCTAGCCCTACCTCTTTGATATACTTTCGGGCGATATCTTCTCTTTCGGATTTAGCTACTTTTCTGAGCTCCAATCCAAAAGCAACATTCCTTAAAACTGAAGCCCAAGGCATTAAAGCAAAATCTTGAAAAACAAATGCCCGGTCAGGACCGGGCTCGGAGACTATTTGTCCATTAACATAAACTTCTCCTTGGTTTGGTTGTAAAAGACCAGCAATAATTTTTAATAAGGTAGTCTTTCCACAACCCGAAGGACCTAATAAGGATGTTAATTGTCCTTTGGGAAAATCAAGAGACATGTCTCTTAATGCTTCCACATCTCCATAATTTTTATAAATTCCTTTTACGCTAACTGCGTTTACATTGTCACTCATCAATTCACTCCTCTAAATTTAAGATACATAACCAAGGTCATTTCCAGCAAATAAACTTTTTTCTATTCGCTCTAAAACATTTAAAAATAAAACAGCCAAAACAATAATAGAAAATATAGCTGCGTACATACTTGGATAGTCGGCGGTCATTCGACTATATGAAATAATATCACCCACACCGGTTGGGGTAATTTTCAATTCTGCTAATATCGCTCCAATAAATCCAGCAGAAACACCTAATCGCAAACCTGCAAAAATAACAGGGGAGGCAGAAGGAATGATTATTTTAAGTATAACTTCACGCTCGGTGCTTAAATATGATTTTGCCATTTCTATTAATGATGAAGGAGTATTTTTCACTGCACCACTTGTATTTAAAACAATCACTGGCATTGCCATGATACAAACAACAAAAGTCTTGGAAGTAATGCCAATCCCATACGCCATGATGACGAGGGGGATTAGTGCCGCTAAAGGGGCTGATTGCATGATAATAAAAATTGGAGATACTAACCAATCAAACTTTTCACTCAAGCCTACCCAAACACCAATGCCCACGCCTATAAATGTTGATATTAAAACGCCTGTAACTAAGGGTTTGAGCGTTTCCGCATAGGCCACAAAAATTTGTCCGCTAATCGTTAAGTTCCAAAGAGCACCCATGGACTCTAAAAAAGTTGGAAAAGCATAATTAATACCGGCTCTGGATGCCATTTCCCAAGACCCAAATATTAAGAGAGCTGAAAGAAGTTTTAGGGTTAAAGGTCTGGATATCATGGATTTACTCTTTCTAATTGGGGTGAATAAATTCACCCCAATAAAATGATTTATATTAGTTGCTTTGAAGTGGCTTTAAATACCAGAAATCCTCTATATTTAAAGTTGACATATCGCCTTCCAACTGGCCTGCCTTAGAATACCATTCCATATCAGCAAGAGCAGCTTTTTCACCGCCGCCATTCACATCATAAAGACCACCCGCAACAGCATCTGCATAGAAACCATCTAGCTCAGCTAGAACTTCTTCAGGAAGTTCCCCGATTGGGCCATCCGGATTGGTCTCTCTTCGAATGATTGTTGGATCATTAGCCATATCTCTGTAAACACTTAAAAGCGCACTGACAAAAATATTGACTGCATCTTCATTAGCTTTAATCCAATCAACGTTCGCAAATAATGCTTCGTCACTCGCATCCACATCAAACATAGGAAGAGTGTTAAACTGATCGCCATGCGATGCCATGATCTTATTCTTGTTTGATAGATCAATAATAGTTGCTTGAGCTTGATTTGCTAAAAGAGCAGCAACACGGTTAGCAGATCCTGAAATGTAAGATCTCTCACCAAATTTTATTCCTAATTTCTCTTCAATCACGTTAGCGATTGAGTCTGTTCCACCACCACGTGAGTGTAATAGAATTGGCTCACCATCAAGATCTTCTAACTTGTTGTAATCTTTTGTAGTTACAGGAAAGAACTTTAGTTTTGAAAGTTGGTAAATAATTCTAATAGGGGCTTTAGACTTTTGCATCGCAGAGTAAGGAGTACCAAACCCGATATCCATCTGTCCGCTTAAAACAGATTGAATAGCTAACTCTTCATCAGAAAAAGCTGTCCATTCGTAGTCTAATCCGTTCGCTTTTGCTCTATCTAATGCTAAGAAGAATGCCGCAAGCTCATCAGATGGTGGCTCGGCAAGTGCAATTCTTATCGATTTAGCATAAGAAGAAGAAATAGTAACAGTCGTAAACATAAAAACTGCTACTAACATAGTTTTAATTAGTTTAATCATATTTCCTCCTAGATTTGATTAATTAAGTATTCAAATTAGTTGAGGGTCATTGTACATAAGTATTTTATTTTCTTTAATAAAAAATCCTTATTAAAAGATAATTATCTAATAAGTAAGTCCATTTTATCCAGAAATCATTGAAAGACTTAAAATGGATATGTAATTAGAAAAAATTTTAACCTAAAATAAAAAAGAACTTTAAATTGAGGATTGATATGGGAAATTTCACAAGTAAATTTGCTGATCGAAAAATTGGACCTAAATTTTCAGAGGCAGTCAACCAAGGCTTGGGTGCGATGCAATTTAAACCCCGGCTCTATGAACATGAAATTAATTTTGATCGTCTTCGCCTATATCGACTAAATCGAGTCATTGAACAACTGCAAAAACATGACGTGGGAGCATGTATTTTATTTGACCCCATTAACATTCGCTATGCAACGGATAGTCGTAACATGAGTGTTTTTAGTATGCATGAACTAGTTCGATATGTTTTTATATCCGCTGAGGGAAAAGTCATTTTATTTGATTATCCAAAGTCAGGACATCTCTCAGAACATTTATGTACAATTAACGAAGTGCGCGAAACCATTAGTTGGGATTTTTTTTCAGCTAATAATTTTGTCGATCAAAATGCCAAACAATGGGCAGAGACTGTTCATGAGTTGATGAAGGAACACTCCCCAGAAAACAACCGCCTTGCCATCGATGTATCCGACCCGATGGGAATTCAGTCCCTTCTCCATGAGTTTCAAGTAGACTTAGTCAATGCTCAAAGATTAATGGAACTCGCCAGATCCATTAAATCTCCAGATGAACTCCTATGCATAAAAGCTTCCATCGCCACGGCAGAAAAAGGCATTGCGTTGATGAAAAATCAATTACACGCTGGGATGACCGAAGAAGAACTATGGGCGTATTTGCACAAGGTTAATATTGAAAATGGAGGAGAATGGTTTGAGTGTCGCTTACTTGTCTCCGGACCTCGAACTAATCCGTGGTTGCAAGAATGCAGTAATCGCATCATTGAACCTGGAGATCTTGTTGCTTTTGATACTGATATGGTCGGACCATACGGATATTGTGCGGATATCTCTCGAACCTTTGTCGAAGGAGGCATCTTTAGTGATGAGCAAAGACGACTATACTCTTTAGCTGTCGAGCACATTCACCATAATCAAAAATTAATCAAAGCTGGAACAAGTTTTCGAGAGTTTGCTGAAAAAGCATGGCAATTACCTGATAACTGTTATGACAATCATTACCCCTGCATCATTCACGGTATCGGCCTTTGTGATGAGTTTCCTTTTGTTGCCTATCCTAATAAGGATTTTAGTAATGCCGATTTCTCAGGACACTTTGAAGAAAACATGACGATTTGTGTAGAAACCTACATTGGTGAAGTCGGTGGAAGAGAAGGGGTTAAGCTCGAAGATCAATTTCGAGTCACCGCAAACGGCCTTGAGCAGCTTAGCTCCTTTCCCTTAGAGCAACTTGCTTAAGATATTTTAAAAAAAAGAAGATTGAAAATACTAGGAAAGGTGAGTATTCAGCCAGTTTTTTAAATCGGTCTCAGAGCTTAATCCTATTTTCGTATCGGCCACAGAACCTTCTTTGAACATGATAATAGTGGGAATGCTCCGAATACCAAAGTTAGCTGGCGCCTCGGGATTTTCATCTATATTAATTTTTTTTACCGCTATTTTTCCCTCAAACTCTAAAGCAATGTTCTCTAAAATTGGGCCAAGCGCTTTACAAGGACCGCACCACTCTGCCCAAAAATCGACTATTACAGGTTGGCTCTTGGAGCTTTCTACTACACTTTGCTGAAAATCAGCATCTTTAATTTGTTCTATTGCCATACTTTATATATAAGGACTCAGCTCACATATTTCAAATATAAATCTTTCGTTCCTATGTGAGTATTTTCTGTCGTGGTTAAAAAACTGAATAATTTTTTTTCTTTGGAGCATTTTTCCCAATAGAGGGGAATATTGAACTTCTCTGGATAATCCCTCAAAACACCTTGTCGAATAAAATGACAACCTTGAAAATGCGCATTGCAAGCATTAGAAGGAAATTGGATTGACTCATCTGGTTGAATTTCAAGATCAAAGGATTTGCTTGTTGATTTTGTTAAAAGCAGATTATCAATATTTTGATTATTTTGAAAATGATGCCAGGCTAATTCAATCTCCTGCGCGAATTGCGGTAACCAAACATTATCAGTATTTAAAACAAGAAGATCGTTTTGATGAATTTTTTTAATCCCCCCACCGGTACCTAAAATTTCTGGCTCCCATGAAATATGAATATTTTCATAATTTTTTTTAATATAGGAATCGATCAGTTTTGCGTGATAGTGAGTATTGACAAAAATTTTATTTGTCGGAAGAGGTTGAATTAAATTGAGAGCATATTCCAACAGAGGCTTTCCCTGAACAAGCAATAGGGGCTTGGGAAGATCTTGGGTTAGCTCTTCCATTCTAGTACCGAGCCCTGCTGCTAAAATTAATACATCCATTTACTTAGTCTTATTATAAATTTCTTCAAAGAGTTCTCGTAAATCCCATAAACGAAGATGCTCCACATGTTTTAATATTTGAAGCCATGTATTTTTTCGATATTTTTTAAGGTATTGCGTTTTTCCTGAACGGTATAAATTAACCCAGTTTCCTAAAATTCGAAGATTTCGAGCGAGACTGACTAAATGAATATCTGATCGAAAATCATTTAGGGAGAGATTGAATTTTTTTGCATAACTTCGAATTAATTTGTCCTCGGTTGAAGATGAGTACAATCTTCGAGCATCGAAAATAAGTGAAGCTATATCGAGATAAGGGTGATTATAGTGAAGGTCTTGATGATCGATGAGATAAAGATTTTTTTGATAGTAGATGAAGTTCTCTAAAAAAAAATCACCGTGGGTTAGTGTTGGTTTATATTTATTCAATGCTATCAGGTTGTTTTTCAATGATTTTTGAATAAGTCGATTGAGGTAGTAGCCAATTTGAATTTTATAATCAAAATATTCGATATAAGTCTCAATTCCTTTCGAAGCATTGTGACTGAGGTTATTGAATGGTTGGATCGGGATCCCCGAAAATCTTTTTCGGGGATGCTGGAGGTGCTTGAGAGTTTTAATCGCCTGAGGAAAAATATGTTTTAATTCTTCTTTTTTATAATACCGGGAAGCATTGTTCGTTGGAAAATATTCCATTAATAGGTATTTGTGAGTTGAATTTTTTTCAATGATGGATGGCGTCAATACTTGTTGAGAAGAAAGCGCAGAATCCGCTTTGAGGTATCTTTGATATTCAACAGGATTGTTTTGGAATGATAAAAGCAGAAAAGTTTTTTTTCCGGTTTTGCAAAGTTGAAAAATTTTATTTGATGCGTCGGGATTAAATTTAAGGGTGCCGCCGGTTTTAATATTTTTATTTAGTAATTGTTTTTTTACTTTTGATAAGTTTGGGTTTGTTATGGAAGCCATGTTGGGTTTTGTGAACTTATCTCAATGATACGTTTGGGTGCCTCTACGATTATCTTAATCAACAACGCATCTGGAAGATATCTTTTTTTTAAATCCTGGGAAGGCCATTCTACCAATAGACAGTTATCCATAAAATAATCTTCGAAATCAATATGAGTCTTTTGATCAACCTGATAGAAATCAAAATGAATGAGGTTTAATTTCTTTAAATTATAATGATGTTCTCGTTGATAAGTAGGACTGCCCAAAAAGTGAAAATCTTGATTTGTGTTTGTTGCTAAAGACTTTAGTAAGTATCTAATGAATGTGGTTTTCCCGGATCCTACTTCCCCCTCCAAAAAAAGGATTTGTTGGCGTTGTAAAAGCGGAGATATTTTATCGACTACTTTTGCTAGATCAGACTCTTGGTGAACAGAAAAAGTTACGTTCAATTAAGCAAGGGACTTAAAGTCAGAAACTAAGTCTAAAGCTTCCCAAGAAAAGGCTCCGGACGTGCTATTATGAGTTCTTCCAAAATGACCGTAAGCAGCAGTTTGCTCATAAATAGGTCTATTTAATTGAAGTTTTTCACGAATTCCCTTGGGGGATAAATTCATAATCTCTGGGATAGCCGCTTCAATTTTAGCTTCATCAATAGTGTTTGTGCCTTGAGTATTAACATAAATAGACAAGGGTTTAGCCACACCAATGGCGTACGATAACTGAATAGTGCACTGAGAACTCAAACCAGCCGCCACAATATTTTTAGCAAGGTAGCGAGCTGCATAGGCAGCAGAGCGGTCAACTTTGGTGGGATCTTTTCCAGAAAAAGCACCACCACCGTGCGGGGCCGCACCTCCGTAAGTATCCACAATAATTTTTCTTCCTGTAAGTCCGGTATCGCCATCGGGACCGCCAATTACAAAATTACCTGTTGGATTAACATAATACTCTTCGTCTGATAAATGTTGAAGCAACGGAGCGGGGATAGCTTGCTTTAAAACTGGGGTTACGATTTCTTGTACGTCGGCTGGAGATAATCCATCGGCATGCTGCGTTGAGATTACGACAGAAGTTACCGCATGAGGTTGGCCATTAACATATTTTAAAGTGACCTGACTTTTAGAGTCGGGTTCAAGTCCTGGTAAAGATCCTTCTTTACGCCCTTTAGCCATCAGTTCTAAAATTTTATGAGAATAATAAATTGGTGCTGGCATTAATTCAGGAGTTTCGGTGCAGGCATAGCCGAACATAATCCCTTGGTCCCCTGCTCCTTCATCTTTATTTCCAGAGGAGTCAACGCCCATGGCTATATCAGCCGATTGGCCATGAAGTAAATATTGAATATCTGCATTTTGCCAATGAAAGCCTTCTTGTTCATAGCCAATATCTTTAATGCAGTCTCTAACCTTGGAGATGATTTCCTCTTTATCTTCTTGAACCGGTCCTCGAATTTCCCCAGCTAAAACAACCTTATTGGTAGTAGTAAGAGTTTCGCACGCCACCCGTGCGAACGGATCTTTAGCAATAAAATGGTCAACAACCATATCCGAGATACGATCCGATACTTTATCAGGGTGTCCTTCGGATACAGACTCAGAAGTAAATAAGTAATCTTTTCTCATTTTAGTATCTATATGTATCTTTCTTAAATGGTCCTTGGGGCTCCACGCCAATATAATCACTTTGCTCTTTGGACATTTGAGTCAATTTTGCACCAACTTTTTTGAGGTGGAACATCGCTACCATTTCATCCAATTTCTTCGGGAGAACATAGACTTTATTTTCATAGTTTTGGTGATTTTTCCAAAGCTCCATTTGAGCTAAGACCTGATTGGAAAAAGAAGCACTCATCACGAAACTTGGATGACCCGTGGCGTTTCCTAGGTTTACCAAACGTCCTTTAGAGAGAATGATTAATTTTTTACCATCTGGGAAAGTGACTTGGTCTACCTGGGGTTTAATTTCTTCCCACTTATAATTTTGAAGAGAGTCGATTTGAATTTCATTATCGAAGTGACCGATGTTACAAACGATCGCCCGATCTTTCATTTCTCTCATGTGGTCTTGAGTAATGATGTCTTTGTTGCCAGTAGCCGTAACAAAAATATCAGCATACTTACAAGCATCATCCATGGTCACCACCTCGTAGCCTTCCATCGCTGCTTGCAATGCACAAATGGGGTCTACCTCGGTTACTTGCACGCGCGCACCTGCTCCGCGCAAGCTCGCAGCGCTTCCTTTTCCCACATCACCAAAGCCTGCTACTACAGCGACCTTACCCGCCATCATTACATCCGTACCGCGACGAATACCATCCACCAAGCTCTCTTTACATCCATATAAATTATCAAACTTACTTTTCGTGACCGAGTCGTTAACATTAATAGCAGGAACTTTGAGAGTTCCTTTTTCTACCATCTGCTCAAGGCGAAGAACACCTGTCGTTGTTTCCTCGGATAAGCCTTTAATATTTTTTAATAACTCAGGATACTTTTCGTGCATCCGCAACGTTAAATCTCCCCCATCATCCAGGATCATGTTTGGCTTCCAACCATCAGCTTCAATAGTTTGATCGATACACCACCAAAATTCTTCCTCATTCATACCCTTCCAAGCAAATACAGGAGTTCCGCTTTGGGCAATCGCGGCCGCTGCATGGTCTTGGGTAGAATAAATATTACAAGAACTCCATCGACACTTTGCCCCCAATGCTACTAGTGTCTCAATCAGAACTGCTGTTTGAATAGTCATGTGTAAGCAGCCCATAATATTAGCTCCAGCCAGAGGTTGAGCATCGCTGTACTGCTCTCGAATTGCCATTAATCCCGGCATTTCTGTTTCCGCGATTTCTATTTCTTGTCTCCCATAGGCGTGTTGAGAGATATCTTTAACTTTATAATCCAATATGTCCTCCTTTAGTGGCCAGATTAATAATGATAAAATATGATTTTGTCATATTTTTCAATGTCTTTTTATTCGTGGGCCTAGCTGTTGGATTACTTCTGCGGCACGAGCATTGCCTTGAGCTAAAGCCTCTTCAATTGTTTTGTTTAATAAGTACTGATCGAGAAAGCCAGCTGCAAAATTATCTCCAGCACCCGTCGTATCAATTACATGAGTTATTTTTTGAGCGGGTTGATGGGCCACGCTTTTTCCATGAAAGTAGTAAGCCCCCTCAGCGCCGGTCGTCATGGCAATTTTTTTTTCAAAAGATTGAAAGAAAACAGAGACGTCAGCCATCGTCTCACTTTGGGCAAACCTTTTAGCCTCATCAAAATTACAAAAGACGAGGTCAACATATTCTTCAATGAAAGATTGAAGCTCATCACGATGACGGTCAACACAAAAGGGATCTGAAAGAGATAAAGAAGTTTCAATGTTCATGGCCTTTGCAATCGTTCCTACTTTTTTGAGAGTTTGTTTGGTTAAATCATGGTCCCACAAATAAGATTCCATATAAATATGATCTATGCCTTGAAGACTTTCTTCAGAGAGCTCGTTGGGATGTAGTTGGGAGCCAATACCGATGTGTGTAGCCATCGTTCTCTCCCCATCTGGTGAGACTAGAATATTACAACAACCTGTTGGAAGATCATTTTTTTTGATGACCCCCTTATAGGCAATACTTGCTTTTTCTAAATCTTGAATAAATGCCTGACCATACTCATCCTCGCTCACTTTCCCATAAAATGCCGCCTCATGAGAGGTGTAATTTAATTCATGGATGGTATTGCAAACTGAACCGCCAGAAGTGATGAGAGGATTTTTAAAATGAGATCGAATTTCTTGAATCTGAGACTCTTCAATTAAAGTCATCGAACCTTTGGTAAGGTTGAGGGCAGAAATAGTGCTATCGTCCACTTGGCAGATAACATCGACTAGGGCTGTGCCCACTCCTAATATTTTTTTCACCCGATGAAAATAATCGTTTCCTTGAATAGGTCCAATAAAAAATCCTTCACTTTTTGAAGTAGAGAATTGCCCAAAATTTAACGAATCAAATGGCTAAAGGGGGTGGGTTTTCTTAACTTTTTAAGGCTAGTGGGCGAATATTCGCTCTACTGAAAAAAATTGAGAAAAACCTGTGAATATTTAGAAGAATAGTGTGAGTGGAATCTTGAAATTCCATTTGAGTTTATTGGCTTTTAAGAATTTAATAGAAATAAATTGACTAACTTCGTCTATAGATAGTATATTCGCAAGGCAAGGGGCCACTAGATCTAGTGATTTTTTGCTTATATATACACAAACTTGGTAGGTAGAATGGAAACAAATAGCGCAGAAAATTTAGAAAATTCAACGAAAAATACGGTCATCAATAAGCAAAATGAAGAGATAAATCTACTAAGTTTAAGCGTTGTTAGACGCGATGGTTCAATAACCCCTTTTAAATCAGACAAAATAGCTAATGCCATTAGAAAAGCTTTTTTAGCTCAAACTGACATTCGAGAAAATGCCAAAATTGATCAAACAATCACCGATATTACTGAAACGGTGACCGGCGCTCTGACTCGTCGTATTGCCAACGGCGATATGATTCATATTGAAGATATCCAAGATCAAGTGGAGTTAGCCTTGATGCGAGGCGAATACCATAAAGTGGCTAGAGCCTATGTACTTTATCGCGAACAGCGAGCAAAACAACGTTACAAGACTGCTAAGCTCAATGAGCAAGTCGGTGCGAAAGTTTCTACCATGGCCGTTACGAAACGAGATGGTCATAAAGAAGATATTTCTTTAGAGAAAATTACTAATCGCATTTCTGTTCTCTCGAATGGTCTGGAAATAGATCCTATCACGATTGCTCAAAAAGCAATTCAAGGTTTGTATGACGGTATTACCACCAATGAAATTGATACCTATCTGGCCGAGACTGCGGCGGCGTTAACGGTTGAACACCCTGATTACTCATATCTTGCTGGAAGAATTAAAGCAAATGCCCTACACAAAGAAACCCCTGGTTTTATTATTGCCACTAAAAATTTATTTGAAGATGGTTTGCTTCGAGAAGAGTACCATCAAAAGGCAATGGCCCACGCCGAGGAAATTGAAAAAATTATTGATTACGATCGCGATTACTTATTTGATTACTTTGCTTTAACAACACTCCTACGAGCTTACTTGTTACAATTTCAAAATAAAACAATTGAGCGCCCTCAGGATTTATGGATGCGCGTTGCTCTTTGTGTGTCAGGCGATAAGTTTGATTTTTATCAAGTCAAAAAAACCTACGACAGCCTCTCCCAAGGTCTCTATACGCATGCGACCCCTACTCTTTTTAATAGTGGATTGAAAATGCAACAACTCTCCTCTTGTTTCCTCATTGGAATGGAAGACGACTCCATTGAAGGTATTTTTAATACCGTTAAAGATTGTGCCTTAATTTCTAAGACAGCAGGCGGTATTGGTTTGCATGCTCATAATATCAGAGCGGGGGGGAGTCGAATTAAATCCACAAACGGAAAATCCAACGGCCTTATCCCTTTCTTGAAAATCTTTAATGAAACTGCCCGATCCGTCGATCAAGGGGGCGGAAAGAGAAAAGGTTCTTTTGCGGTCTATTTAGAGCCATGGCATGCTGATATTGAGGCGTTTTTAGAACTTCGCAAGAATACTGGCGCTGAAGAATTCCGTGCCCGAGATCTTTTTTATGCCCTCTGGATCCCCGATCTTTTTATGCAACGTGTGGAAGAAGATGGGGAATGGACATTGATGAGCGAGCATGAGTGCCCAGGATTGTCGAATACTTATGGTAAAAATTTTGATGAGCTCTACACCAAGTACGAAAAAGAAATGCCTGACCTCAAAAGAATCAAGGCGCGAACACTGATGTCAAAAATTATTGAAGCCCAGATTGAAACAGGTCAGCCCTATATGCTCTACAAAGACTCTATTAATAGAAAATCCAACCAAAAAAATATTGGAGTTATTAAATCATCAAATCTCTGTGCCGAAATTGTTGAGTATTCTGAAAAAGACGAAACAGCTGTTTGTAACCTCGCGTCAATCGCGCTTCCTAAATTTGTTAATGACGATGGAAAGTATGATTATCAAAATCTCTATCAAATTGCTAAACTAGCAACCAAGAACTTAGATCAAGTCATTGATATTAACTTCTACCCCACGGATAAAACTAAAAATTCTAATAGCCGCCACCGACCCATTGGTTTAGGTATTCAAGGTTTAGCCGACGTCTATTTTAAAATGAATATTGCTTATGACTCTGTTCAAGCGCAAATTATTAACAAACAAATTTTTGAGACTATTTACTTTGGAGCATTAGAGGCGTCCATGGAACTCGCTGCTGACAAAGGGGCGTATTCTACCTTCCAAGGTTCTCCCCTCTCTCAAGGGCAATTTCAGTTTGATCTTTGGGGTGTGAAGCCTTCTAACATGTGGGACTGGAAAGGCTTAATGGAGAAAATTCAAAAGCATGGTGTACGCAACTCCCTGACTACTGCGTGTATGCCTACTGCCTCGACAGGAATTATTTTAGGCAATACAGAAACCTTCCAGGTTCAAACATCTAATATCTATAAAAGACAAACTCTCTCTGGGGAGTTCTTGCTTGTTAATCGCCACTTAGTTAAAGAATTAATGAAACGAGGCCTCTGGAGCAAAGAACTGAGAGATCATATTATTTTAGAGAATGGGTCAGTTCAAAATATCGAAGGATTTCCTGAGGATTTAAAAGAAGTTTACAAAACAGTTTGGGAGACATCACAAAAAACAGTCATCGACATGGCTGCTGATCGCGCTCCCTTTATTGATCAAACCCAGTCCATGAATTTATGGCTAGCGACCCCTACCTTTGGAAAAGTGAACTCCATGCATATGTATGCTTGGAAAAAAGGTCTAAAAACAGGAATGTATTATCTTCGCAGCAGATCAGCGGTAGATGCCGTCAAAGTCACTGTTTCATCTGAGAAAAAAGCCAAAGAAACTTATGTAAAAGAGGTACAGTCCAACGAACCCGAAGATTGTGTGACTTGTAGTGCCTAAAAATATTAATCAAACTATTCAAAGGAGCCCATTATGATTTCAAAAGGATGTAAATCTATTTTCCCTATTCAACACCAAGAAATTTGGGAGCGTTATAAACAACACGTTCAGTCTTTCTGGACCCCTGAAGAGGTATCACTCCAAGACGATTTGCGCGACCTAAAAACTCTCACTGAAGGTGAAAAACACTTCATCAAACACGTGCTTGCTTTTTTTGCGAACTCCGAAGCTATGATTAATGAAAATCTTGCTTCTCGTTTTTACAATGAAATTTTAATCCCTGAGTCTCGTCTTTTTATTTCGATGCAGATGCTCAATGAGTCAATTCACGCTGAGATGTATGGCCTTCAGATTGAAGCCTATGTCGAAGATCCCGCGGAAAAAGATAAGTTGTTTTCTGCTATTCAAAGTGTTCCTTGTATCAATAAAAAAGCCCAGTGGGTTTCCAAGTGGCTGAATGGTAATCAAAACCTCCTCACTCGACTGATTGCCTTTGGACTAGTCGAAGGTTTATTCTTTGCCGGATCCTTCTGTGCCATTTACTACTTCAGAAAAAGAGGCCTGCTTCCAGGTTTAGCCCTGTCCAATGACTGGATTGCAAGAGACGAAGGAATGCACTTTAGCTTTTCCGCTTTGATGTTTAAAACACTGAGTAATAAATTTAACAATGGAACGCTGACTGATGGTGACATTAAATCCTTAGACTTAATTCCTGGTCTTGTCTCCCAATCTGAATTTGAAGAAATTGTCAGAGAAGCGGTGGAGTTTGAAAAAGAGTTTGTCACTGATGCTCTTCCCGTGGATTTAATTGGAATGAACAAAGAGATGATGTGTATGTACATTGAAGCTGTCTCCGATCGTATCGCGGATTTATTTGGCTTTGAACATGTCTACGGCACAGAAAACCCCTTTGATTTTATGAGGGCGCTGGATGTTCAAAACGTCACTAACTTTTTTGAAAAGCGTGTCTCTGAATATCAACGACCAACCGATCGTGCTCTTTCCTTTGACGAGTCTTTCTAATTGGACGCGACGATCTACACCAAAGAAAACTGTATTTTTTGTACTCGAGCGAAAGCCGTCTTAGAGCCCTATAATCCAAAAATCTTAAAACTGGATGAAGACTTCAACCGAGAGCAATTCTTTGAAGTCTTTCCCACTGCTAAAACCTTCCCCCAAATTATCATCAATGGAGAGAAAATTGGGGGCTTTACCGAACTCGAGCAGTGGATGGCTTTTAATAAACCTGACGAAAATTTTTAGTGTCGCTTCCAAAATACCAAGAAGTACTTGATTTCTGGTTCAAAGAATCAAGTCCCAAAGATCACTGGGCTAAAAATGACGAGTATGATCTCAAGATCAAAAACCGTTTTTTGGCCGATGTCGAAAAAGCTATCCGTAATGAATATGATGATTGGCAAGATGAAGCCAAAAGTAGTTTGGCGCTAATTATTCTTCTGGATCAATTCTCTAGAAACTTATTTCGCAATGACCCCCAATCATATGCCCAAGACACCAAGGCTAGACTACTTGTCATTGAAGGGGTGGATCGCCAATATCTTGAAGAACTCGACATGTCGGAGCGACTCTTTTATTTACTTCCCCTTGTTCATAGCGAAGAGATGCAAGACCATATTTTTGTGCAACAATTAGGCGAGGTTTTTTTAAAAGAACATCCGAACTATGAGGGAATAAAAAAATCTTGGGATGATCATACTCGAGTCATCAAAAGGTTTGGGAGATATCCTCATAGAAATAATATTCTACAAAGACAATCAACGGCTGAAGAAATTAAATTTTTAGAAGAGCCAAATTCTTCTTGGTAATTTTATTTTCTTAATGGGCTTGCCCCCAATTTAATCCACCGCCAAAATCAACTTTAATTGGTGTTTTAAATGATTTGTATTTTTGATGTGATGTTTCCATGAGATTGGTGATTTGAGGAATGAGATCTTTTTCATCTTTATGAATTTCAAAAAGGAGTTCGTCGTGCACTTGCGATGTCATTTTTGATTTGCATTTGTTTTGTTCTAGATATCTATGAATATCCAGCATTGCTATCTTGATTAAGTCTGATGCCGTTCCTTGAATAGGGGCATTGATGGCTTGTCTTTCTGCAAAAGAACGCAACATAAAATTTTTTGCATTAATATCTTTAATATGAGATTTTCTACCAAATAAGTTTTCCACATAGCCTAATTTTTTGGCCTTATCGGTTGTGGCTTTCATAAAATCATTAATGTTGGGAAATTTTTGAAAATAGTTATCAATAAATAGCTTGGCTTCGGCGTTACTGACACCCAATTGTTTTGCCAGACCGTACTGACTAATTCCATAAATAATTCCAAAGTTAATAATCTTCGCCATGCGACGGTCATTATCATTAATCGTCTTTTTATTGAATACCAACTGTCCGGTACTTTGATGAATGTCTTGATCTTCTTGAAATGCTTTTAACATATTAGGATCCTCGCAGGCTTCACAAAGAACACGCAGTTCAATTTGAGAATAGTCAAAGCTGTATAAGTCATGGTCTTTTTCTGCAATAAAGGCAGTTCTAATTTTTTTACCAATTTCAGTTCGAATGGGAATATTTTGAAGGTTGGGTTCAGACGAGCTGAGTCTGCCGGTAATAGTGGCGGCTATATTAAAAGTACTATGCACGCGATCATTGCTATCCGCATGCTCGGCGAGTGAAGAGGTATAGGTAGAGACCAGCTTGGAGTACTGGCGCCATTGTAAAATGTGAGAGGCAATTTCAACGCCTTCAGACTCTAATTGCTCGAGTACTTTGACATTCGTTTGAAAGTCCCCGGCTTTGGTTTTTTTAGTCACTTTTACATCGAGTTTTTTAAAGATCTCTGTTAATTGCTTTGGAGATGCAATATTAAATTCCTCCCCTGAAATTTTAAAAATTTTTTGTTCAATTTTTTCAATTTCTTGATGGAGATCTTTTTCGAGCTTGGATAAAAATTTTATGTCAATCTTGACTCCCTTGCTTTCTACTTCTTGAAGAACCAAACTAAGTTTTTTGTCAATATCGTAGTAAATCCAACTATCAGCGGCTTCTAAGATTTGGGGTTGCAGCACTTCATATAATTTATGGGTCGCATATGCATCATGGGCCGCATAATTGGTTGCAGATTGCAAGGGCACTTCCGAGAAATCTTTGTAATTTCTTTTTGATTCATTTTTGATGACATCTTTAAATTTTTCTTTTTCCTCGCCAAAATAATAGTAATACAAATCCTCTAAGTTATGTTTGGTTAGTCCGTTGTTGATAAAAAAAGACATTAACAAGGTGTCTTGAAAAGAAATGGTATTGACTTGGTGGCGTTTTAAAATCACGCTATCGTATTTGGCGTTATGAAAGATTTTTAAAATTGATGGATCTTCACAAAGGATATTGAGTTCTTTTAAAATTTTTGTTTGATCTTGGGAGGACAGTTCTTGTTCTGGAGATTTAAAGGGAATGTAATACGCTTGCTCTGCATTTGATAAGGAAATGCCAATAATTTGTGCTTGATTCACATCCAGGCTGTCCGTTTCAAGATCGATAGCGAGTGTTCTTTCAGATTGCAGGCTTTGGAGATAGGCGATGATCTCTGGGGTTTTGATTAAGGATTTAAATTCGATATTTTTTTTGGCCGCATGGGGTTTTGTTTCGTGAGCACTTGTACGAATGAGTGATTTAAATTCATACTTTTTAAAAAAATCATTAAGCTTTGGAGAGTCATCAAAGGCTTTTAATTCTTCTATTTGAATGGGCAATTCGAGATCGTTTTTTAAGATGACTAATTGGTGGCTAATTTTAGCGGAATCTTCATGATCATGGATAAGGTTTTTGATACGAACATTAGCAATTTGATCTTTGTTGGCTAAAAGTTCTTCAAACGAACCGAATTCGTTAATCAATTTAGCCGCTGTTTTGGGACCAATCCCGGGCACACCAGGAATATTATCTACACTATCTCCGATCAGAGCTTGTACGTCGGTGATTTTATCAGGGCCCACGCCAAACTTATCCCTGACTTTCGCTTCATCAATTTCCACATTTTTCATCGGGTCCATAATCCGGGTATTAGCGGAAAGCAATTGAAACAAGTCTTTATCTGAGCTAAAGACGGTTGTGGGAATTTGATTTTCTTCTCCGTATCGAACATAACTGGCAATAATATCATCCGCTTCAAAATCTTTTTTCTCAATGACATCTAAACCAAAGGCATCGATGGCTTCGCGAATAATTCCAAATTGAGGGATTAAATCTTCAGGTGCTTCACTGCGATTCGCTTTGTATTCAGCATAAAGAGTATTGCGAAACGTATTTTTACCTGCATCCAGAATTATTAAAATTTTATCATTAGGATGTTCATCAATGAGACGTAACATCATGTTACAAAAACCATAAACGGCGTTGGTGGGAATGCCTTTGGAGTTATTCATCGGAGGCAACGCATAGTACGCTCGAAAGATATAGCCCGAACCGTCTACAAGAATTAATCGAGACTCAGACATTTAGTTAAGATAGCAGAGAATAAAGGGAGTTGCTATTCTTTAGGGGCGTGTTTGTTTAAAATTCGCTGGAGTGTTCTTCGATGCATTTTTAATCGTCGCGCCGTTTCCGAGACATTACGATTACACTGCGTAAATACTCTTTGGATATGTTCCCATCGAATACGATCGGCAGACATAGGATTTTCTGGCGGTGGTGGTAGAGAAGAGGCCGTGGACGACATTAATGATTTTTCAATATCATCAATGTTCGCAGGTTTGGTCAAATAATCATCCGCGCCTAATTTAACCGAAGATACCGCTGTTGCAATATTGCCGTAACTGGTGAGCATGACTGCACGACACTCGGGATTTTTTTCTTTGATGACTTTGATTACATCTAAGCCCGAACCATCTCCCAGACGTAAATCCACAATGGCATAATTAAAATGATGTTGTGTTAAAACCTCTAGGGCTTCTTTTTTATTGGCCGCAGCCGTCACAGCAAAGTCTTTGCGCTCAAAGGAGGTCGTTAGACGCTCTCGAAAAGGTTTATCGTCTTCGACAATAAATAAGGATTTTTCTTTTTCGATAGTTTGTTCTAAATCTGCCATGTTAATATTACTTCTGCTCCATTATTATTTTGTACTGAAATTTTCCCATTTAGATTTTCAATCATTTGCTTGGTTATGAATAGGCCAAGGCCCATGTTTACCCCTTTTTCGGGTCTGCTAGAATAGAATGGTTTTCCAAAATTTGCTATAAACTTTTTATCAAAACCGGGCCCATCATCTCGTATTTTGATGGAATATTCCTTCTCGGTTGACTCCGCAATTAATAAAATTTCTTTTTCCGCAAAACTAATCGCATTTTTAATAATATTATTCATGGCAATATTGAGCTCGGGTGTAATTTGAATATTAATCGATTTTGACTGTTCATCCGACCGGTAATCTAAATCAATGGATTGATAATTATTTGCAAATTGATCACACAAGGATTGAACGTAGGCATCTAAAGACATATTACTAATCTCTGAGGAAAGTTCTTTGGACTCTGGGTTTGTCGACAGCTCTTTTAAAATAGCTTTACAACGATCCAGTTCAATTTTTAAGGTCTGAATATCCTCGCCGTATTTTTTTTTGAGTTCCGTGTCCTGATCAAAATCTCCCACAATAAGATTAATCGTATTCAATGGAGTGCCTAACTCATGGACAGCCGCTGCCGCCAATCCCCCAACCTTCAGCAATTCTCTTTCATTTTGAAGTTGCTTGCTGGCAAGTTCATAGGCTGTCTGGGTGCTTTTGTAATTCATGGAAAAGTAATACAAATAAAAAACTAAAAAAATACTACTGATGAATAACGAAATCATAATCGCTAGACTGTAGTTAATATTAATCTGAGGGCGCACAGACAAAGGGAGGTCGATATAAAAATTAAAAATAAGAGCATAGCAAACCAGAGATAAGCTTAAGATAACTAAAACTCTTTCAATCGTCAGATAAGAGGCGGCAATTGCAATAGGCGCTAAAATAATAAAAATAAAAGGATTAGTGTAGCCCCCATTGAGTCCAATCAACAAAGAAATTTGCAAAATATCAAAACATAAAAAAAGAAAGATTTGTCGCTCAGTTAAAATCTTATCCCCGCGATTTAAAAGGTAGTACGCTAAGCCCACGCTAATCAATAGTAACATTGCAACAGCCCAGGAGGCATAGGTCACAAATTCTGTAACCTCAAAATAATATTGGGTGACCCCGAGGGCAATACCTTGACCCACGAAGGCAATTAAACGGATTAGTAAAAAATCCGATGAGTTTACAAAAAGAAATTTATTTTTTTTATTATCCAACTTAGATGTCTAAGTTTGCTACTTTAATTGAATTATCCTGGATAAAGCTTTTTCGATCCGTAACATCATCACCCATCAACATGATTAATTGACGTTCCGCATGGACTTGGTCTACTAATTTGACTTGTAGAAGTTTTCGATTGGAGCGATCAAGAGTGGTTTCCCATAACTGTTCCGGGTTCATTTCACCTAAACCCTTATAACGACTAATTGATTGGCCCTTTTTACTCATCTCAAAGAGGGTATTGAAAAACTCTACTAACCCGTAACACGAAAAATTTTCCTTTGTTGATAGTTTCGATATTCCAAAATAGACATCGGTGGATTTAGCAAAACCCATCTTGTTATAGAGCTGTAAATTTTCTTGCGGGATAAACTCTCTTAAGTGGAGGAGCTTTTCTAGGGGAAGTTTAATGATTTTATTGTATCCCTCTTTTTCTTGTAAAAAAACAAGTTCATTATTAATCATGCTTTGAAAAGTAAATTTAATATTTTCTGATTGATAAACTGCATTCAAATTTGAAAGAAATAATTTAAATGTCGACTTATCTACTTTGCCTGGAATAAAGTCCTCAAAAAATAATCCTG
>Ga0181602_10000744_pt1 | contig 29828 bp, 10 predicted proteins | sample 041ome_14_FD_148640 | JGI IMG/M metagenome (GOLD analysis project Ga0181602, IMG submission 148640) | Coastal salt marsh microbial communities from the Groves Creek Marsh, Skidaway Island, Georgia - 041408US metaG (spades assembly) | ecosystem: Environmental > Aquatic > Marine > Intertidal zone...
GAGTCTTGTCTCCCCAACTTTTTTATGTCTTTTTTGGGGAAAAAATTCTTCAGTTCACACACAAAGAAGAAGAAGAAGAAAAAAATGAACTCTCTCCTTGGTTTGAGCGGCAGCTTTTGCGCGCAGACGACGACGTCTCGTGGTGGTGGCGCAGGTTTCGAGCGACGACGCGGTCGCGAGAGTTTTTGTTCTTGTTCTTCTTCTTCGTTTTCGGCTTTCTGCGTTGGTAGCGGCAAAAGAGGAAGAGGAAGAAGAAGAATGAAAAAGGAGCAAAAGTCGTTACTCCGTTCGTTCCCGACGGCGACGGCGCAGTTCTCGAACAACAACAACAACGACGACAAAAATAGTAACGGCAGAGAAGAAGAGGGCAAAGACGAAGGCAGTTTCTTCGCGGCGGCGAGAAGGAACGAAATCGACGACGTTTTATTTTCCTCGGTTTCGTCGTCGTCGTCGTCTGCGTCTTCTGAGTCTTCTGAGTCTTCTGCGTTTCCCGTGGAAGCAGAAATCGTCGTAGAAAAAGAAGAGGAGGAGGAAGAAGACGATTACGAAAAATGGCAAAAAAACACGTCGCCAGAGGCGAGAAAAAAATGGAACGACGTGAGCAAACGAAGCGGAGAAGAGACGACGTTTAAAGTTGGCGCTCAAGATTTAGACGAAAAGTTCTTATCGGAAGTGCTCCTGTACTTGTTTAAATCGAACGATCAGAACGTTCCCGCGCATTTGTTCTTGAACAAAATCAAACGCTCGATGACGCTGGACGGGTACAAGGCGATTTTAGTCGGGTGCGGGAGAGCGAATAAGTGGGAGTTGTGCGAACAAATCATCGACTTCGTGAAGAAAGAGAATAAAGAGAAGGAAACGGACTCGAGCTTAGATGGAATCGTGACCGCGAACTGGTTCGTGGCGATCATAGACGCGAGAATAAAGGAGAAGTCCTTTGCGGATGTCGCGTCGTGTTTCGAGAAAATGTTTGAGTTCAAATGTCAACCGTCTGGAGCAGCAATAGAGTCGTTCGCGAGATTCACCGATTTTGAATACGAGTTTGATGAAGATTTGAAAGAGCGCACGAGAGATATTTACGAGTGGCTCGTAGATACGGACGCCGGAAAAGCGTTGTGGCCGACGTATTTCGGAGAAGCTGGGGTGGATAACTTACCTGGGAAGAACTCGAAGAACGGGAAAACGAAAACCATACGGGTTGCGATGGAAGCCATGGACGTCGATTTAGGCGGTGACATTGATAAGTTGCAGCAAAAGTTGTCCGATTTCTATTAGAGATGGTAGAATTTGTAAAGTAGTTCAGTGTAAGAAGTGTGAAGTCAGTTGTATTATAATATAAGTTGCAAATTAAAAATGTGATCACTCAATCTCCACAACTTAACGAGCCGGAGCAAGCTTTTGGCTCGGCATGCCTCCTTCCAAGTGCGCGCCTCGGTACAACTCTTCAACAACTTCAGACAACGTCGGGTGCGCCTTGGTGGTAAACTTCAAGTCGTACAACGTTTGCCCGTTATTGATCGCGTTGGAGATTTCGTGCACTAAGTCCGCGGCGTGTAAACCAAAGATCCACGCGCCGTAGATCTTCCCGGATTTCGGATCGTAAATCAATTTTGCCATACCATCAGCCTCTTTCTCTGCCAACGCCTTCGAGTTCGCCTTGAACGACGTCGTACACTTAGCAATAGTGAAACCTTCTTTCTCCGCTTTTTCTTTCGCTTGCTCTTCGGTCAAACCGACGAAGGAAACTTCCGGGTGCGTAAAGCACGCTGCTGGGATCGCCTGGTGATCGACGATGTTCTCTCTACCACACATGTTCTCAACGCACGAGATACCTTGCGTACTCGCGGCGTGCGCCAACATAAGCTTTCCGTTCGCGTCACCAATGCACCAAACGCCTTCGACTACGTTGCCGTCGGTGTCCAACACTTGGCACTTTTCGTTGGTCGGGACGAATCCTCTTTGCGTCTCGACTTTCAAATTATCCAAGTTTAATCCGGCGGTGTACGGGGAACGACCGGTGGCGACCATGCACGCGTCCACTTCCATAACATCGACGACTTCCTTTGTCGTCGCGTCCGTCAACTCAATCGTGACGGGTTTTTCACCCGGAATACCTGGCGTGACTTTCGTGGCGAACTTGTTCGTAACGTAGTCGATGTTTCTCGGGCTAATCAAAACTCTCTCCGCCAACTTGGCAATCTCACGGTCAAAACCAGGCATAATCATAGGCATGGCTTCGATGAACGTGACGTCCGAACCCAATGCGGTGTACACGTCCGAAAACTCTAATCCGATGTAGCCACTTCCGATAATCGCGACCCACGGCGGCAACCAATCCAATTTCAAACCGGCGTCCGAAGTAAACACGGTTTTGTTATCAATCTCAATGCCGGGCGGCACGAACGGCTTGGAACCGGTCGCGATGATGATGTGCTTCGCGGTCTTCTTCCCGCCAGTAATCGTCCCCGGCGCACCGCCGTAGGAAATCGTGTGGTTATCCACAAATCCGGCGTTACCGGTCAAGATATCCACTCCGACGCCTTCCATCGAACGCGTCAAGTTCCCGCGAATAGTTTGCACTAAATCTTCCGCGTGATCCGCGATGCCTTGACGGTCAAACGAAACGTTATCGACCGTAATACCGAGGTGCTTTAAATGGTCCGCGTTCTTCATATCTCTCACTCTACCCGCCGCGGCTAACAAAGCTTTCGACGGCACGCACCCTCGGTTCACGCAGGTCCCACCCATCACGTCGCCTTCGACGATCGCGGTTTTGAGACCACACTCCGCGGCGTGAATCGCCGCGCCGTGACCGCCGACGCCCGCACCGATAATGATGAGATCGTAATCATAGTTTGCCGCCGCGGAAACTTTCATCAATTTACGGCCAGCCTTTACCGAAGATGATCCTCGAACGGATTTGTTGCCGGTGGTCAACCTCTTTTGTCCATTGGAGAAAAAAGGTGAAGAAGAGCGCTGTACGCAGGATTGAGCAAACATAATATTTCTTTTGTATTGCGTGTGTGTAAGATTTTGTGAGAATACTAACGCGTCGCGATTATGTGTGCGTGCGCGTGCGTGTGCGAGTATTCAAATCGAGATTGCGTTTGCGTTGAGAAATATACACAGCTCTCTAAGCTCTCACTCTGAAGGCGCGATGATGGAGAGAGAAAGCGTTAGCGTTATCTAAAACTTTTCTTCCCTCTCTCGTGCGCTCGAAAAAAATTTGAGAAATTTCGGAAAACCCTAAACTAAAAATTTTCAAAATTCTCTCTGCCAGCTGGCAGCCGGCAAACTCTTCCGCAGTCTTTTTTTGTGCACGCACGACACACGAAACGAAAAAAATGCCCTCGTCGTCGAGAAATACGTCGGACAGTTGGGTGAAAAAAGCCACCGGATTATCGCCAGGATCGATGGCACCGTTATCTTCGGCCGTGAATGCAGCCGCGAGCGCGTATGGGGTAGGTGTTTTAGTTTTTTTGTGGACGATCGTTCCCGAGGATGTGAACAACGGACACATTTTATAGCCGTTGCCATTTTTGAATTTTTATGCGGGGGGGTCCGGCGTTGTTGTCATCATATCGCGCGCGTGGGAAAAAGAAGAGAGAGAGATGACGCTCTCTCTATCTCTCCATTTGCGCGTTCATTATCTCGGATCAGAACGGGCGCTTCCTCTCTCTCCTCCAGATGATATATATATTCCTCGCTCTCTCTTTTGTATCTTTTTTCTCTCCATTTTTCTCTTCCTTTTTTGGGAGAGAGTGGTGTGCCTCTGACTGACTTGTTTTTCTTGTTCTACTTTTCAAAAAATAACAACGCGCGCGCGCGAACACAGGCTGACGAGACGGACAACTTCGCTCCGACGGCGTCCATGAATGTCGGTCGCAACTCTTCCGCGGAAGATTTGCGCAAGAGCACGTACTGGAACCCGCAAAAGAACTCGAGCGGCGGCGCGCCCAAGTTTTTCGATCCGTCCAACGAGAAGTTGTACGAGGCGTACTCGCAGTTGCACACGCTGGCGCAGGAATTCGATAAGCCGTTCGATTCTCCGGCGGTGTTAGTCGTTGGGCATCAAACGGACGGTAAGAGCGCGTTGGTGGAAGCGTTGATGGGTTTTCAGTTTAACCACGTCGGAGGTGGGACGAAAACCAGACGACCGATTGCCATCAACATGAAGTATAACCACAATGCCGTGGAGCCTCGATGCTACTTGGTTAAAGACGACACGTTGGGCAAGGAGGAAGAGTTGTCCTTGCCAGAGTTGCAAGCGTTCATCGAGAGCGAAAACTCTCGATTGGAGCAAGAAAACTCGTTTTGGGCGAAAGATATCGTCGTGAAGATTGAATATAAATACTGTCCAAATCTTACGATTATTGATACGCCGGGGTTGATCTCCGCTGCGCCGGGGAGAAAGTTCAACGGCATGCAACAACAGGCGAGAATGGTCGAGAACTTGGTGCAAGCAAAGATGCAAAACCCAGATTACATCATATTGTGCTTGGAAGATAACTCGGATTGGTCGAACGCGACGACGAGAAAGGCTGTCATGGAATGTGACCCAGAGCTGCGCAGAACTGTTGTCGTGTCGACCAAGTTTGACACGAGAATCCCACAGTTTGCGAGAGCTGCGGATGTGGAGATGTTCATGCACCCTCCAAGACACTTACTTGATTCTCCCGCTATGTTAGGGGGTGGGCCGTTCTTTACGTCTGTACCGAGCGGTAGAGTTGGTTTGACCCGAGACTCCATGTTCCGCTCAAACGACCATTTCAGAGAGGCGGTTGTCCAACGCGAGCAAGCAGATATAGTCGAGTTGGAAAGAAGATTAGACAGGCGATTAGAACCGAGTGAACGTGCTCGTTCGGGTTTATCTCAGTTGAGACACTTCCTCGAACGTCTGTTGCAACAAAGATACTTGGACAATGTCCCGACAATTGTCCCGGTTCTTGAAAGAGAACATCGCCACGCATCGAACAAGTTGGAAGAAACCGTCGGTGAGCTCGCAGATATGAACCAAGACAAGTTGAAAGAGAAAGGAAGACAGTTTTACCAACACTTTTTGGAGAAGATTCCAGAATTGTTGAGAGGTACGCTCGCGGCGCCTCCGAGAGTGTTTGGCGAGACGTTGTCGCACGAACACATTCGAGGCGGCGCATTCGTCTCAAATGACGGTCGCCCAGTGAGCAGTGAAAACCCGATACCGAACGCCGAAATGCGATTATTTGGTGGCGCGCAATACCACAGAGCTTTGGAAGAGTTCCGCCAAATCGTTGGCGAAGTGCAGTGTCCGCAGGTTTCGAGAGAAGATATCATCAACGCGTGCGGCGTGGATGAAGTTCACGATGGGGTCAATTACACCCGAACCGCGTGTGTTATTGCCGTGAGTCGAGCCAAAGATACTTTTGAGCCATTTGTGCACCAGTTGGGTTTCCGTTTGGCGCACATCGCTCGACGCATGTTACCGGTTGCCATGTACTTGTTACAAAAAGAAGGGCGAATTTTAAGTGGCCACGAAGTCTTTTTGAAGAAAATCGGTGCCTCGTTTGCCAAGTTTGTGGACCAACGCGTTAAAGAGTGCCAAGAGAAGTGCCGTGAAGATTTGCTCTCCACGACGAACTTTGTCACGTGGTCTTTGCACTCTGGGAACAAGTCTGGCTTGCGATCGGTGTTACACCCGGATGCCAGAGTGGATGAAAAGAACTCGTACGGAGCGACCTCGGGCATGTCCTCGTCATCCTCAAGAGATTTGGCCAAAGTGAACCCGAAAGATCAAAAGTTGATGGACTTGGTCGAAAATACCTTGTGGAACCGCAACATGAAGGAAGTGACATTAGATGTTGTCGACCTGTTGGTTCGTCAAATCTATTCGGGAATTCGCACGTATGTCGTTCAATCCGTGGAGTTGAAATTCAATTGCTTCTTCTTGATGCCGTTGTTGAACGACTTCTCGCACCATTTAAGAAACGAAATGGAAGATGCGTTTGACGTCAACTTGGACTTAGTCTTCAACGTAAAGAACGTTCGTGCTGCTTTGGAAGAAAGACAACAAAAGTTGGAAGCTGAGTTGGAACAAATGGAACACATCCAAGCGAAGTTTGCGAGCATTCATTCGCAACTCGAGGTGCACTCTGGAGCTTCACCGGCAACGGTTGCGGCAGCACAAGCGGCCAGAAATGGAACGTCGTTTAGAACTGCTGCGGATCGTGAGATGCAAATCTCGTCGGACTCGGTGAGAGCCGCGCAAGAGATGGAAGCCGGTATCGCGCACGCTAAGGAACAGTTTGCGCACTATTCTCCAACCAACGCGGGTGTTCGTCAACAAGGTAAGACGATGAATTCGCCGGGCACGGTTCAATCTGGTAGATCCGGTAGCCGAGGTATTTTGTCGCCACGTAACATCTAATACGTGCGGTTTCATCCTCTGAGAAGAGGAGACGTAAAAGAATTGTATAATCCATTGTTCCCTCGAGGCGAATGATAATGCGCTGGCATTCGCTTGACGAAAAGTTTTATGTTTGTGTGTGTTTGTGTGTGTGAAATGTGTGTGAAAAAGGCCTCGAGCAGTAGAAAAGAAAAAAGAACGAAGCTTAGACCCAAAGGTTCTGATGATGTAAAAAGCTCGAGAGCAATAAGATGTTGTTTTTAATATTTATACTCGATTAAAATTTATCTACATCAAATCAATGAAGATGCCCCGTACCCTCGATCATGATTCGGTCTATACCCAGTTTGTCTCGCTTGACCGTAACTACTTCTCGCTGCAGATCTCGAGGGAGGCCCAGGTGAATCTGATGATATCCCCGTTCCTCCGTAAGACGTTTTATAATTGTGCAGATTCGAGTTTTGGTTGACGTCAACGCGAATGCTATTCATCGCTTCCGCTGGAATCAAATTCCCGCGTTTAATATCCCACAATTCTTCTGGTCGCGGAGCATCGAACCCAACTTTTGCATGACACATCCCCAGTGAGTTCACTCGCCAAATCGAACATGGCGCGCCGCCACTTCCTTCGTTACTCCATACCATCTTTGGTGCGACCGATGGACGTTCGCACCAAATTTCTGGAACGCACCGCACGTTTGTTTCGGAAATCGAAGGAGCTTCTGGACTATTTGTAAACACCATACCTAAAGCAACGTGACCAGGCGGGGCTATTGGTAACCAAGCAAACAAACCTGATGCTTTCCATTGCTGCGCAAAAATTTGTCGAAACCGGACCGGTAAGGGAAATAAGCGCTCAATCATTCTCGGCATGTTCTGTGAACCTGTGAGCGCGAAAGCGCTACCGTCGTTCACTTCAAACGCAAATGCCCCATCTGCTGCTGGACCACCTCGACTGGAGGAAGCGAAATACCCAATATTTATGCGCTCCTTCTTAGATAATTTGGACACGTCTGAACTTGACGCAAAAGCGGCAACTACACCGTTGGGGAACCACGTCGTGCCAAATTTTCTACTCCCAGTGCCTTCCGAACTCCAACTGCGAGTGAAATTTTTATGATGAACTAAAGACACTGCAAAGTTCCTAACGACATCGCGCGTAAGCTTTGCATCTGCGGCGGCATCTTTACGCAATTTCTCTCGGTCCGACTCTTTGTGCAAAGATTTCGCCGAAATGTTTGCTCGAGCATCTTCAATAGCAGCCGCTCCAAACGCATGATTATTGCGCATGGCGTTTGAGCCTCCCATCAAATCACCAGTCACAGCTGTGGAGCTGCGCGGTTTTTGCGAATGTGAACTACTCACGTCGCCGGAAAGCCAATCTTCGAAAGCAAGCATTTCCGGTTGTGGAGGCGCAGCAGGAGGAGCACGAGCAGTAGACGCAGTTTTCTTGCTACCTAATCCAAATGGATCATCTCGAGACGGAACATGTCCGGACAATTTCGTCGCCGCAGGCGTCGTTTTTTGAGGCGCAATGTCTGGTAGCGTTGCCGCCATGCCCATGGACGCCCAATCTCCTAAGCCGGTTCCGTCATCAATGGAGACATGCGCAGTTGTTTGCACAGCTTTTTTCTTGTGCTGTTGAGCCGGTTGTTGATCGTATCTCGGAAGGGGAGGACCGGCGCCACCGAGTAAGTCATCGATGCTGTTGTTCACCACCGCTGGTATCACGTCTCGATTCGATGGGAACTGAGACTCCATCATCATGTTGTTCATACTTACGTTATCATTCCTAACTTGATGATGCTTATGGCCACCACCGGCAGCGTTCACGCGATCTTCTTCCTCCCATTCTTTTTGCCAATCGTCGTCCGGTCCAAATGCGATTTCGAATTCCTCTCTCGAGACGACGCCTGTACCTGAAACATTGACTCGCTTCGCCAAATCCAACATTTGAGTCGGCGATAACTCGACGCCTAACCAAGACAAACCGCCATATAAGGATTCGTATGATAACGAACCAGCACGTTCAACGTCAAACGCTCGGAAGCAATCCAACAATCGCATCCGTTTTCTCTTCAATTGTGCACGCACGCGGGCGGTAAGTGCGCGACTGGCGAGTAGATGAAACTCGTCTGCCGTTGTCAACGCTTTCGCTAAAGGTGTTTCCTGCCACGGAATCCTCGGACGACGTCGACAGTTCCGGACGGCTTCAAAGAAGGCCGCGCGTTTTTCGCAAGGTGCTTCTTGTAGCGCGCGGAGGAGCAAGGAAACTTCTCTTTCTTCGAAATCGAGTTGCGAATCGAGAAATCGGAAGCACTGCTCCGCCGTTGCTCCTTGGAACACACCAGCCGGAGTGTATTTTCTCGAGCCTTCCAACAAAGTTCCACCGGCAATTCGCAGCGCAACTTGCACGTTCTTGAACTTGACGATATCACCGTTCGATTGCTCGTCGCAATCGGAAAAGTGCATGGCGACGCGAATCGATTCCGCTTCAGCTAAAGAAACGCCTACATAATATCGACCGTTTTGCAAAGCATAAATATTCTTTTGACGAATGACTCTCTTCAACTCCTCGAATGTAACGCCAGCGCCCGATGAAGGCAAACCAAGCTTTGCGGCGTCTTGAGCAACTTCTTTTGCTAGTTCGGTCAAGCGCACTTCGTCATCGTCCACGACAGCATCGATTGCTCGCAAGACATCCTTAAGCTCTCTTTCATTCAGAGCGCCAGTACCGCCACCATCAAACATCGAGAAGGCGGCTCGTAATGCGTCTTCTTGCGCCAGCGATAAACGATTCTGTTGTCCATTGCTCGAAGAAGCTTTCGTTAAATCACTGGCTAATTCGTCTAGATCTGGAATCAAATCCATCACAATGATTGAATTCTTCAATCGTCGATGGGCGTTCAATGCCCATCCAGGTTTGAAGTAATTCCTACTCAACCAACAGTAATCTGGAAACGGCAGTGGATCGGTGTGTTTCAATTTCATTCCGGGCTGGTATACTTTAAACGTTTGCATTTTATAAAACGGTAAACGTTGAGGCTCGGCGAGATCGTCCAACTTCCACGCAATTTGTGTTTCGTCATCCCGAGAGTATTTCACTACCGCCGCGGATTCTTCGATGATTTCTTCCATCTTTTCTTCTTCCTTCTCTTGTTCTTGTTCCTGTTCAGTTTCCTGCTCTTGCTCGTTTTCTTGAACTTGTTCTGATTGCAAAACTCTGTCGATGTTCGCACCTTCGAAGCCGAGATCGCCGGAGGCTTCTGATCCATCATTATTTGCGGCTGCTATGGCCATGCGTTGTTTGGCTTCCAACGTCGCTGCCTCCATTCGCGTGACATCGGCGACAATGTTCCGTAAATGTTCCTTCGCTTTCTCGTTATGCATGATGATGTGCTCGTATTGCCTACATAGCTGCGAGAGACGTCTTGAAGCTGACATTTTTTCGGGGATTGCGTTTTGAACAATAAACGTTACGCGTTCCCGAAATACATCGAGACATTTTTGCGTTTCATCGGTACATTTGTGGGAACCAACCGTCATGTTTCTTTCCAGTAAGAGACGATAGGCATGCTTTCTCCAGACATTTGCGGCTCTTTGTTCAGCTAACAAACCCGCTTGTACATTTTCTGCGCGCATAGTGTTGATGGTGAGCCACGCCAAGACGTCTCGTAGTCGCATCCGCTCTGCTTCATCATCAGTCATGGATTGCAACTCCGCGATGCGGGTTTGCGGCAAACGGCCTTCGCCAATGGCGACTTCTGTAGCAACGAGCTTGGAAACTTCAGGAGTAATGATCAGCTCTAACGTTTGTCCATTTCCTAAGCCACGCATACGCCATGCCCCCTGCGCATAATCTCGCAAAGTCATATCTTTGCCTAGCGTCAACGCCGCTCTCGACGCTGCAGCTTGTTTGATATCCATCCCAGTCGTGTGCACCTGGTCATAAAATGAAAACCTTTTCGAATACGGCATGGCAGCAACGCGTGCTAAAGGAATCACTTCCCATGGTCCACGACGCATCAAAATCATCTGCGCATCATTCTCATCCAGAAACACGCACCCTTCTGCCCACTCTAGTCCGTTTTCCAATAAAAACTTCGACACCGCACGGTTACTTTTACCTGTAATCAAAGCGCCCGCATCAATCAGTGCATGTAAAGGAGGCTCTGCAGTTGCAATAGTTTTCAAAATATTGTCGACGGTCCAGTCAGATGACATATCTTGACATGAAACCACGGTTCGGTCACTTAAGGTAGCCAACACTTTCGCATCTGTCCCCAGCTCAAATTTCGGCGCGCCCAACTCGGAAGGGAGTAAATCCGCAGGAGTTCCCGAGAAACCTAAACGCACAGGGAATAAAACGTCGCCACCAAGCTCTTGACCAGTCGCGGAAAGTTTCATGCCTTGATGCTTTGCAGTTTCCGGAAACACGAACGTGTCTAAATACGTTTCAATGACTTCTGGAACCATTCTCAAGAGTTGGTACAATTCTTCAACCTGTTCGTGGTCACGCATATCGACGAGATTTAATGGCCACGTTTCGTTTTCGTCGTTTAACCATGAAGGAGACGAATGGAAAGAGGCATCTAAGGACTGATTCAATTCAACGTTTGAAATATCCGCGAGTAGTGCATCAAAGCCGGAAACTTTGCCAACGTTCAGATGCGAATGCATACCTTGATGCGCAGATTTGCGCCTTGCCTCTAATTGCGCTTTAGCTCTCGCTTCACCTCTCACGGATTTGCCGGCTAATCGAACCCAATCCGCCCATTTCTGCGAACTCGGTCGTTTTTGTTGAGCGCCAGCCTCGTTCGAGAACTGCTCGAGCATAGCTTTCAAAACAATCTTAAAATCAGATCTGCGCAAACCTTCAATACGATAAGCTGCAATTGTAAGGCCAATGACCACGTCTGGGTGCGAAAATTCATTCGTTCGCGAAGGTATATCTTTACCAACGAATGGTACCGCTAGCAGTCTTCGCGATAAAGGCACCGATGCTTGCGTCCATTCCTCCAAATTTTTCACGTCGTGCAACGTGAGCAAGCCAAAGGTTACACGATTGATTTTGGACAAGACGTGAGGGAGTAGCGCGTTTAACCAGTCTCGGGCAAGATTTGCCATCTTCACGCCTTCATCTTCAGCTTCGCGTTGTAACTGCGTCGAAGCATCCCTATCGCCTCGTAGTAAGAACGCGAGCGACGTTTCGTCATCCATGTTTCTTAACGCACCGTGTGCTCTTAACCATACGGAAATCCACCTCGCCAGGAGCGGACGCAAAGACTGATGGTACCATTTTCGATCCAACACGCACACGTGAGGCACTGCTTGAACTGCTTTTTCCTTGATCGCATCTGTAATTCGAGTGTGAATTAACTTCAAAATCTCCGTCGCTTCTTGTGAACCTTGAGCTTCCTTTGTTGAAGGCATAAATCCATTTGTCTCGTTGGATAATGAAAACACGGCATCCAGTAAAAAAAACGGCAGTTTCCAGCGCAAACCGTCACCATTTCTCGATTGGCAAAAGTCTAACGGAATTCTTTGCCCTAATGGCCAATGTAACTCGGATTTCAACGGATGTAAAATCAAATCAACTTCGTCTAGAATGAGGAGACCTTGATGGAAAATTTGAAAAATTTCAGCAGCGCAAAACGCCTCCTTTCGCAGCGCCTCGAGCTCCTCTTCCGATAATGCTCCGGCATCGGCGACGCGCTCGGACCTCGATTTGCCCCTTCTGACACCAAACATTTTCGTAACGATATCCTTCGACTGTTTTAAAATATTCGAGTTCATTCTTGATTCTTCAAACGCTACGTGTGATTGATCGAGTAAGTGCAAAGCTTCGAGGAACTTCAATGCAAGTGACTTCAACGCCGTCGGTGAGGTGATGACAATAGCTCGTTCGTCTCTAGCTTTGCGCATTGCATCGAGCAATTTTCCGTCGCTCAAAGTAGTATATCGATCAAACTTTAGAGTGACCACTGACCTTCGGATAACGCCCGAATAGGATTTGCGCAACGTGCCTCGCGAAAATTCAAGCAAAGCGTGCGGCACAACTTGACATACCATTCGCGTATCAGTCGCAAGTAAATAACCGAGTAATGGACAAACAACGGTGGTTTTACCTTCGCCCATAAGCATTTGCGCGCACTCGCCGCCACCTCTCTCCGCGGATTGAACAAACTGTTTCGTCAGTTGAACTTGTCGCTGACGCAAAATAATAGCAAGCGAAAACTCAAACATCAACAATCGGGGATCGTACGTCAAATACGTCAGCGATGGCGTCACCGGGGTTTCCGCAAACGGGTCATGCTCGTTCGCTAGTGTTTGCTGCTGCTCGCGACTCGCCGCCACGCTCTTCTTAAAATACGATCTTTTCTCGCACAACATTTTTGCCAAACCTTTTGCGCGTAAACCTAAATCTAAAGCTAGCGATGCCTTCCCATCGCGTTCAACAGTTTTAGCACACTTCGATAAAGCTAACAACGTGTCTGCCGCTGCAGCGGCACATTTCGCACCTTGTGCGGCTCTAGCGGTTAACAGAAGAGCTTGCGCAGTAAAATGTAACGCCTGTTTCACCTTTTCCGAACTCACCCCTGGGGTTATTTTCAACAAATTCTTCTCCCCGTGTTCACACGCCATCGCTTCGAGTAAATCGTCGTACGTGGCCTCGGCCCATGCGCCCGAGCGTCGTTGCAAACCTAGGCGAAGCATCTCAAATCGAACAGTTGCAGATCTATCCAGGCCATTGGCCGTAGCCGTAGCAACCATGGCAGCTTCTGAAGCAGCTGCACGATCGAGCGCAACTTGTTTCGCTAACTTTTCCAATATCGATCGCAGCACAGCTCGAGCGTTTATCGATGCTTGACCAGCCTTGGACGCTGCCGCTTCGATAGCAATTTGCTCGCAATCGAGGGAGGTAAAACCTTTCAACGTGAGTTCATTCGTGGACACGTTTGCTAGATCTTGTTTTTGTTTTGCAATCCTATCCGCGCTCGATTTCAAATCTTGCCGTAATCTCGTCAAGGTCTGTTTCGCTATTGGTGTAGCCGCAGAAGGGTGTCTCGACACGTCAAATGGCAAACCTCCGGAACCATTTTCTAAGCAGCTTTCAATCGCATCTCGCGCTTGGTCATCCTCGACAGGCACTATTATCGTCGCTAAATCGATAACAGCTAACGGTTGCGAACTTAAATAGTTCAAATCCACGTTTGCGAGATTATTCGCGCCGTATTTCTGCAATACTTGTGGATCATTCTCGAGTGGGTATTTACGTTGTCGTAACGTTGCCGAAGCAAATCTAGGTAACGCCCATCTCGACCCATTGAGTAAAGTTTGATACCACGCATCAATCACCATTTCACATGCCGGAGGTGAAACGAAACGATCGCCGATGAAATTCATTTGTGACGGTAAACGGTTTCGATTTTCTTTTAAATACGGTTTTACACGTTTCAAGAGTTGCCCTACCGCACCGTCTTGCGTAAACATGGCCGAGAGTTTGACGCCCAATGTACGCTCTTCTGCGCGCGGGCATTCCCTCGCGATGTCTGCATTTGCTGCCAATACGCGTAAAATGGACATCAAAGTTCCAATTTTCTCACTCTGTTGTTTTGGCACAAATCGTAACAAAGCCCTACCCCATCGATGAGGGTCGTCACCTGGTAATACACGCAGCTGCACTGTGCTCGTGAGCAATTCAAAGAGTAGAGGGAAACCGTGCTCTTTTTGTAACGCCAACGAACCCCCATCAATCCATTTATTGACGGCATTGAGACCATTACTACCATTGACAGATACATCGTCTGGTCGAGAATAGCTCGACGTCCAGCCGGCGAGTTTTCCAAGCGGACCGTCGCCAGTGATGGCTTCGTCAAAGGCGGAAAAGTCTTCGATAGAATCGAATTCGCTGTGTTCCGGCATTGGCGGGTAAAAGAGAGGAAATCCTTGCGATTGTCCTAAACTATTGTTCATTTGATCATTCATTAACAGTTTGCGCTCATGATGAACGAGCAAACGCAAGTAACTTGCTCGATTCAACAGCAATGGATCGGCGGCAATGATTTCCTCGAGCGTCTTCTCGTCTCGATTTTTCCTTCGCGTTCTGAAACTTGCACGCTGTGCTTCGGTAACTCGCGCGCTTGCAGTAGTTTGGTCAACGACATCCAGTTCTTCTTCTGCAGTTAATCGGACGTTTGCACTTATTGCGCGCCAATTTTGGACGTATTTCAAACACTCGACGGATTCGTTGAAACCTAAGCCAGCTAAACGATCCATCGCAGCAGTACCCTTAGCAGCACGGAGAATCTTAAGCCTAGCCGCGCATGCATCTGGGTTTGGATCTTCAATAGCGGCTAGACCTAATGCGTCCCATAGCTGCGCTTCTTCACTAGTTGGATCGTTTTCGCATAAGAGTAAGTCGACAAGTTTTTTCACATCGTCGTATCTTCTGGCAAGGAATCGCATGGTGCAGAGATACAGGGCTGAGGCTAAGGAATCGCACACCAAATGTGCATGCGAAGCGTGGACAGTGTACACGTAATGTTTCGAATCCCCGACAGCTTCATGCCACGCAACGTCCCAGCGATCGACGATGACGTCCGCGCCCAAACCTTTACTCGCACCGAGTTTCGCGACGGCATCAATCGCCGCACGCCTTGGCGCGGCTCCAGCCGGTAACAAAACTGCGAGCTGCCCGTCGCGAGCTTCCAACAACATAGCGTGTGGTAAACCAGATAGCAAGCGATCCAACATCGGTGTTCTTGCAGACGCTAAAAATAGACCGGCGTGCTCTTCGCATTCTAACCGCGTTTGCGAACTCGAAGTCGTGTCTTTTACCGCGTGGAAGGAAATACCTAATCGAGGCAGTTCAACTCTTTGTACGGGGATGTATTCACTCGCATCGTTCTTCTTCAAGCCACTTGTACTTTTATCGACCCAGACGAGCGCATGTGCTAAACCCTCGACGGCGGCAATAGATCTCGCCAACGCTTTTAACGGATTTTGTCGCGTTTCGTTCGACTCTGCGCGTGGGCTCAATAAGTTCGACACGTCGTCGCTTTCGCCTTCCATCTCTTCAACAGAAGAGGTGTGCCCTGCCGCAGCATATAGCAAATCGACGAGTACGAGCGTTCCTTCGGGCATGTTCTGCGGATCAAAATCAAAATCGCTCGCATCTTTCGTCGGCATTGGGATTCTATGAACGATGCCTCGCGCGTCGTCAACAAACAACCCGGTTTTAGAAGTACTGGCCGTGCCGCTAAAAACTGAATCAAGCGCGCTGACCGTAGGGTCTTCCTCCGCTGGCGGTGGCGTGGTACCTTTAGCGCCTTCTATTTGGACGTAAATCATCGTTCGTGGGTGTTTAGCTGTTGGTCTTGCAGTACCGTACAAATCTCCGGTAACTTCTGATCGCCAGAAAGAGTAATCTTGCAACAACGCTTGCGGGATAATCCCTCGCAAGTGCCTTTCGGGAACAAACGCTTGGCGTCCGAGTTTGTTTGAGATGTGTCTCGTTACCACCAAAGACTGCACTCGAGAGCCTAATCTTACTGCAGAAAGCAAAAATCTTTCGTTCGGGTCTTTCAGACTCGGCTCTCCGTCTGGGTCAACATCCGCAAGACACCACGAGGCGTTTGAGGCAAACACCAAAGCTCTTCGCCAGCGTCGACCAAAAGACTCTACGCGGAAGACTTGTACCAATGGTGGATCTCGCACGACGACAACTTCGGTGAGCAGCTTATTAGCGTTTTCTTCGTCCGCGACGGACGTTTTTGGAACCTTTGTTGCTTTACCCCACCACCACGAAGATTTTTGTACCTCAGGCGCAACAACGTCTGGAGCGCCTACGCCTCGCAAGGTGGCAATTGGTCCTTTGAACGTTTCGGAAGGAAGGAACAACTCAACGCCTTTCAGAAAAGCCGCGGCTGGGCCGTGGATAATCGGTTCTAAGCGATCCATAATCCATCGTTCTTTTTCAGTCAATCCCGATCCAGAACCAAGTCCAACTACGCTCAAAACGTTCATAACTTTTGCACCCGCGTTATTGCCGCCTGTCGCATATGGGCGGGTAAAGTTGTGCGTCGGCACGCGAGGATCTGGATCCCAGATTTCGATATCGTGACGCAGGCCAACCAATCGAAGCCACTTGCGATGTTCCGTGTTGCGCACTTCTGCGCAGTGAACTACTTCATCGGAAGCATCGAATTCGGCAAACGGTGATTTTTCGTCTCCTACTTTCGCGCCAGTCCCGTCCGTGTTATTGGAAACTGTGGCAATGATGGAATTGGACTTCGAAACGGCGAGCAAACGTCTAAACGAATCGTCCTCGTCAACGTCCTCGTCTTCTTTCAATAACCTCTGTCGAAACTCTTCGTTGCGTTCTTTCAATACAGAGTCTAAGGCGGCAACAAAATCGGGCAATTCTCGAATAGCGTTTTCGAGCGGACGTAAACGGTTTCGTCGGACTGTGAACTCACCGAGTTGGCAATTCACCTCCATCTCCGCGTTCTGCGTCGTCGTCGCTAATAACCATTCCCCGTAATGTTCACCGTACTCCTCAAGTAGAATCTTTTTAGTATTTTCCGTTTTCCTTTGCCATTCTTCTGTACTTTCATCTTTTGGATGTGCCACGAACCGGCCTTCGCCAGACAGACGCCACCCTCTTGCATTTGCGGAAGCATCCATTGCTTCTTGCTGCAACGACGAACTGCCTTCGCGCGTCGTCAGCGCTATAACGATCCCATTCATAACATCGTTGCATTCCTTTTCGTTTTCCTTAGCCCACGCGAGCATGTTTTTGCGTTGTCGTTGGAACATATCGAAAATCTCATTCGGTGGGAAGCCTAAATCCATCAAGTTTTCCCCGGTGTCTTTCGCTAGTTTTCTATCCATAGATTCAGAACCGTCTGGTGTATCCAAAAAGACATGGTTAACGAATATGTACGCTTGCGCAGTAAATAAAGTCGTAGCCGCGTCCAGATCGTAATCTTCTGCTTTCGTCCAGTAGTACGTGTACGCCAAGTGTGCGTGCAACGCACACGCAGCTCGGACAGCGCCACATTTTGCCGCTCGGTTCAACCAGCGTCGAATAACTGGTCGAACGCGCGCGGAGATGACTTTATTCACTCTTTCTTTTGCATTTTCTAGTGATTTCTTCGATTTCGGTGGTGGTTGGACGCCTCTTGTTTTCATTTTCGGATCATCAATGTGCTCTTGCTCCATCAGTGTCGTGATAAACGCGAGCATTCGAGTTAAAGCTCGAGTGGCGAATAAAACTCCCGGGACGGCTGGGGCATCGTGCCTTCCTGTGTCAAGTTCTAAACTTAAAGCTAGCAACTCTTCTGCAGCATCAATCAACGGCGCCGGTGCGTGAGAGAGCTCATGGAATAAAACTCCACAAGGTGTCGCCATGTGCTGCCTCGTGCTCGCGGGGATTTCTTGAGGGACAAACACTAACCCGGGCGGCTGCCATGGACCAGGCTCAAACAACACCGCATCCAAAACTTGCTGGATTTCGTGCGAAGACAAAGCGCGACAACGAGTCGCGTCCGCAAAGAGTCTCAGAGATAACGGGACGCGAACCATCGGTGCTGTCAAGTACGTCAACAAGAGTTCCGATTCGCTTGGTTTGAGCAAATCGTCAAACGTTGGCAACGTTTGTAAATGCAAAACGTCCTCCTCGGTATCGATTCGCGTGCCAACCAAGTTAGATGGATTCCCTCCAGAAGGTGGACACCTTGGCCGCTTATCACCGATCGACTTAGCTAAGAACCCACCACCAAAGATGGAGCGAAATCCATATATCCTCTTCTTTTTTCCTGTTTTCGTGTCGATGTCTTTATCGGCAACCATGCGCAACTCTGGCGCCCACGGTGCCACTCGCATTTGGCGATCGAAAGCGGTAACGTTGAGGTTATACGCTCCGGATCTTTCGTCACGCTCAATCTTCCAATGCAATTGGGAATCCCGAAATTTCCATCGACGCAAGTCTGGAAGCGAATCGCTCGTCGGTGCCATCAGCGCTTTGAACATGAAGACAGAGTCTCGCAATGCCACGAGTTCCGGGTAATGATCCGCCATGTCTCTGTTTTCGCACGAAAAGTAATTTGACAAGGCATCTGGCGTCCGTTCGTAACCGATCGCTAACGCAACTTGATCTAATAATCGAGCCTCTCCTGGGCCAAAAGTCATGCCTTGTTGGTCATCTTCCCAACGGAACAAAGTATGTGAAGATTGAACGGACTCGGTGAGCGAATGGAAGTAATCTAAAATTTTTGTCAATTTTGTCATTCTTTCCGGGCAGTGAAATCGTAAATACTCCGCTTCCACGGAAAATGGACCGGTATCAAACCCAAACATTTTCGTCGGGCCTTCGTTTACACCATCGTAGTGTTCGCAGAAAACGCTCGGAAAATCGCACGGTTTCATTCTCAACGTCGCATCGATAATTGCCGCCATGCACGATAATGTCAATAATCGATTGGCATCAAACGATCGCGTGGCGGAAACTGACATCGACGCCGTGGCAAAATGTCTTAAGCATAAATTTAAAGACCGTGCGAGCTCTAATTGCGTCTCATATTTTGGTCTCGCCGACCGCCAAAAGCAGTGCGACTCTCTATCCTCGTGCGTCAACGGCATCGGACAAGGCAAGACGTGCACGAACAAATGTACCAACAGCGCAACTCTGTGCGAATACGAATTCGTTGTCAAATCGGCTTGATTGGCTAATATCGAGCAACAGTGCGCCGCTTTTCTCATTGCTAAAGCGGCTTCTTCTACGCTAGTGACTACATCTGGAACCATGGATAACTCGACCGGACGAATAATCGGCGGCGGTTTGGCGTCACCGGCGAGTAAATTCGTCCCACCTTCGAGCATGATTTTACCGAACAATTGCATGTTGCTCGCATCTCTAGGCGCTATGGGTGAAGCTAACGGTGGAGGCAGTAACGTCGGCCTTCGAGCGTTTGCGGCTCTTAGTCTCGTCGCTTCCACGCACTTCAAAATTCTCGCGAGGATTTCCGGAGGTACAGGTCCAACGTTGTTTACGTCTGCGTTTTGCCCTCCGCTTTCTCTCTCTAGCTTGGCTAATTTTTCTGCGTAAGGCGTCGCAAATCGAGCTAAAGTTTTACACGCGGTTTCTAAAGCTACGCACGCGGAAGTGTTCAAGAGTGAAATTTCAGAAACATTCCGCAACGCCTCTTCCAACATGACGTGTCTCACGCCAACCTCGACGAGCGCGTTGGCTCGCTTCGGCGGGCATCCTAAAGAGCACAGCGCACATCTCGCCGCTTCTAAAGCGCACAAGGAATATGATAGATCACCACCGGCTGGTTTTGGTGCAAACTGCACTGTTCGGAGCGGCGTAGGGCCAACCGAGGCGAATAAGGGACGACCATTCAACATTGGCAACACTTTGGCATAAATTTGGTCCTTAGCAATCTCAGCCGTTTTCTGCGGATGGACAATTGGTCTCAGTAATAAAGCCCACGTGGAAGAGTCTAAGCACATATCCATTGGAACTTCAGTCAATTGCGTGGTTATCCCGTATAAGAATCCATCCGAAGATGGGTCTGCTTTCACGGGATGATACTCTAATCCATCACCCGTGTTGGTCACGGAAAACACGAACGAGCCTTGCAATCGTTGTAAAGTGTAAATCAGCGCTCGACATTTTCCATCGTTTTGAGTGGACCATCCACCCGGGAACATTAATAAAGCACCCGGACGCATCGACCGCACTCTATCGATGAACACAGACAAGAAAGCAGTGAATGCGTTGTTATCTTGCGTCCCTGCGGGTATTTGTCGGCACAACAGGGTCAAATCATCCAAAGCTCTTCTCACTTCCATAATCGCGTTTGTCTCTGGGACCGACATTGGAAACTGCAAACTTCCTAAAGCTCTCGAGATTGTCGAACACGAATCGCTCATAGTTTCCAAAGTTTCCCGGATTGGCATTTTTTCATCTCGTATGCGCATTAATCGCTCGTCAAACCCGAGCGCATCGTCCGCCATGACATCCACAAACGCGATTTGCTCCCACACCGCTTCCAAGTGTGTGGGCACCCCGACGCCTCCCAACGGACCGGTCAATCCCGCTCTTTCCAACGCACCTTTGAAGAAACTTCTCCTCGCGTGTTTCGTTTGGTGTCTTTGCAACGAATTCTTCTTCTCTCCGCTACTTTTCCTCTTTCTCCCGTTCGCGTCGACTTCCGTATCGCTCTCGTCGTCGCTATTTCCATCCTTCTCCCCGTCCTTTGCTTTCCGGCTCCGCTCTCGCGCAATCGCGTCGCTCAAAGCTGTCACCCACGATTGCAACACTTGCTGATTTTCGCATTCGCATACGACCACATGATTCGATACGCCCGAGTTGATTTCTTTCGCGGAGACGTCCATCTTTGAGTAAAACGCGAACAACTTCTTCCCTAGATATTTACTTCCTAAACCGTGTTCCTCGAGAGTCTTCTCATCCTCTAAAGTCACAACGGTGCTCTTACTCGTCACCTCAAACGACCCTTTCGGTTGCTGCCGAAGGTGCGTCGGTTCGCTCGCGTAATATTTCAGCACGGATTTCTCCAACTTCGCGTTCGAACTCGCTCTTCTTTCTTCCTCCTCGTCTTCGTTATCGTTCGCGGCGGCACTACTAAACCGTTGCTGTTGCGTTTTTTTATCGTTCGCGAGGTGCAGTTGAAAATGCCGCAACCGCCAGGTGTTTTTGCCGTATAAATCTTTCCCGCCGCGCTTGGTGAGCGTTCCGGAGAGCACCGGTGGCGCGTGGTCCGCCATTATTACGGACGACGCTCTTTTTTTTTCTCGCGAGGCGCGTTTAAAAAGAGAGAGAGAGTTGTATCGGACGTGAGTTTCTATCCCACGATGAGATGTGCGTGAAAATGAAGAAAAAAGAGAAGAGATCGACCCGGCGAGAACTTTTTTCGTTTTTTTTTCCTACGAGTACGAGTAGCTCTCTCGCGTCGCTTCAAAGACAAAACAAAACAAAATCTCTCTAATTTTATCTACATCACGTCACTTTTTCTTCGATTCAGTCACAGTCGTCCGCTGCCGCTAAATCGGTCGTTCTTCGGGAAGACAGAGATCGGGGATACGGAGGAGAGAATTTTTTTGAGCTCTTTTTTCCTCTTTCTTTAATCTCTCTCTCTCTCTTTCTTTGTGAACTCGCCTCGAAATTTACTCTATAAAAAATGGGATTTCTAACCGCGCACGAACACGGGAAATCGAAAGTCCGACTCGGCCGCACGTGGAGAGACGCGCACACGAACACGCATCACTTCGTCGAATGGGAGGTGTGCGTGAGATTGATATCGCCGGAGATGGAGAAAGCGTACACGAACGGGGATAACGCGGGGATGACGACGACGGATACGACGAGGAACATGGTGCGTTTTATGTACAGTTATTGTTTCGAAAGGGCGGTGTTGTCTCCCCTAATTTTCATCGCGTTCGTTGCGTGTGTGAGCTCACGCGCTTTTTTTCTCTCTTCCTCTCTCTCTCTCTTGAGCACGCTCTGTTCAACGACTAAAACAGTTCTCTCTCTTTTATCCTTCTCTCGCGTTTTAACAGTGTTACGTGGTCGCGCAAAGGTGTAAAGAGCGCGTGTCCATGGAAGAGTACGCCGTTCGTCTCGCCAGGACGTTTATCGAAACGTATCCGCTCATAGAAGGGGTATCGGTGACGATTGACCAAGCGCCGTGGGAGCGAGCTAAAGTCAGAGGAGGTATTGATCACAGTCACGGGTTTACATTTGGTGGCGGAATACGCACGTGTTTCGTAAACGTGATGAGAGAACGAATGGGACATCCAACGGTTACGAGCGGGGTGAAAGATTATCGGGTGTTGAAAACGACGCAAAGCGGGTACGAGGGATTTCTCAGAGACAAGTATACCGGTTTACCAGACACAAAGGAACGGATCTTAGCGACCGCGATTGATTGCGTGTGGACGTACGACACGGGAGGAGAAAATGATGATACCAGTAAACGGAAAGGATGGTTTAGTAATAGTAAAAGTAATTACAACGGTAACGTCAACTACGATTTCGTCTACCAGCGAGTACTCGAAAACATCAAAGACCACTTCTTTGGCGATGCGCAGAGAGGCGTATATTCGCCGTCGGTTCAAGCTACCTTATACGACATGGGCAATGCGATCGTAAACAACATCAATGAAGTAAAAGACGTGAAATTTACGTTACCAAACATCCATTTCATACCGATGACACCGAACGGAGGAGATCACAAATTCAACGACGACGTGTACATCGCCACGTCGGAGCCTCACGGTACGATTCAGGCCACGATATCGAAGAGAAACGAAAAAGCCGAAATCCGCTCTAGACTATGATTTAGTTGGATGTGTATATACTATATAGATAGGATGTTTGAGTATTTATTTATTCATTGATGTACTTACTGACTAAGAAATAAAACTAGAAATTTACTTATTCAAATATTCGCGCTAATCTAAAGATATCCTCGAGTCAAAAACGACAATGCCCCTCTCTGCGCTAACCCGCTAATCTGTTCCCTCTGATCCTTCGAACACTTCATGTACCCGATTAAATTCGTCAATAACATCCCCAACGCTATCAAGCAAACCAACGCGTAGTTAAAGTTCAACTTCGTCAACGAAGTGGTTAGGAAAAACAGCCAAACCAAAGGCGCACCGTATATCGTCCACCAGAAAATCCTCCTCTCCGTGGCGTCCACCAACCGCATCCCCTCCGCATCTCTCGATTCAAACTGCCACTTGCTTTCGCCGCTCTGCTCTTCGACTTCGTTCCAATACCTCAATCCAACTAATAATCGTCCCGAAACGTTCTTCGTCCACCAAAAATCAATAGTCAACAATAACGTCAACACGACGAATATAATCACGAAATCATCGGAGAACCACGTGCAAAACAAATACACGAGAATGGCGCTGAATTTGAAGATGACGTGAACGAGTAACGCGGTCGGGTGTTTCGCCGATTCGACGACCTGTTCTGCTTCCGCCATTTTTTAATAATCGCGTTGGTGTCGTATGTATAAGAAAGAGAAAAGAAATGTCCCCTGTTGTTTCTAACGGAAAACCAGGAGCTTTTTTTTCTTTCTTTTGTACGAGTTTAGGGTTTCGTACCGCTACCCTAAATAACTGAATACTGTTGGCTGACTAGACGAGAAAAAATTACGCGGTGACACAAAGTACGCGCTCTCCCGCGCTCGATTCACCGAAAAAAAAGCGAAAACAGAAACTCGCGCGCGATACGCCCATCCTTCCCGAACGAGATCTGATCGTTTTCAACGTCTCATTTATTCACGCGCGCCTCTGTTTTTAGAAAAGGAGAGCGAGGATCACGCATCAATTTATTTATTTTTTTTCTCTTCTCGCCGCAAAAGATATCTCCGGGAGATATCTCTGAGAAAATGAGCGCGAAGACGACGAAGAACACCACCACCAACGAGAAGACAAAGAAGGAAGAAGTTCAAAAAAATCCCGCCCCGGCGATGGAAGAACAACAGCAGCTGGTGAAAGCGAGGAAAGAGTACACGATCACTAAAACCAGAGAGAGTTGGACGGAGGAAGAGCACGGGTTGTTCGTGGAAGCCATCGCGCTGTGCGTGTTTTTTGTTTAATTCTCTCCCTCCTCTTTTTTTTGTTCGCTCGTCGCAGACGCGAAAAGGCGTCGCGCGTTTTCTAGTGTTGGACTGAAGAAAATTTACGCCCGCGAGCGAGGCGAGCGGCGAAACCGCATCGTAGCAAACTCCTGACATTTTTTATACCTCTCTCTCTCTCTCTCTTTTACTTGTCAAAAACGCTCCGCGATAAAAACAGGTACCAGCGAAACTGGAAGCAAATAAAAGAGCACGTGAAATCGAAATCAATCATTCAAATCCGTTCGCACGCGCAAAAGTATTTCTTGAAGATTGAAAAGTTGGGCGCCGGGGAGAAAGTGCCGCCGCCGAGGCCGAAGAAGAAGGCGAGTCGACCATATCCGCATAAGGTGGTGAAACCACCGCCGCCACCGAAGCCAGCGTCACCGCCGAAAGTAGGGCCGGTGGAGTCGACAGGCGGCGATGGACTTCGGTCCGCTGCATTGAAGAAACCGTCGCAGAAACAAGAAGTATCGCAGAGTAACAATAACAACAACATTAGCGCGAGCGACGACGGTAATAAGAAAGCGATACCGAAGAAAGAAAAGAAAGAAAGTTCAAAACCAAAGAAGACGACGACGAAAAAGAACGCGGAGAAAACTACGACATTGCAGAAATCTGCCATGCTTGGGCATCTTGGAAGTGAACTTCCGGCGGATGACTTGTTTAGAAGCGACGATCAACTTGCCGGTATGATTGATAACGGAGTAGAAGAAGCAGATAATCACAACGACGACGACGACGATGATAACAATAGAGAAATCATGAATAGCAACGACGCTTCTGGAGGAGGTTCGGCGGAAGACGACACGAACCGCTTAGTAGATAGTAACAACGGCACGGCGACGACTTCATATAAAGAAACCGTCGGTCACGATAAAGAGTTGATGATGACTGCGACCAACTTCATAAACAACGCCATGAATAATAATATTAGCGACGAGGACGATAATAGCGGTGGATCTAAGAGTAACCCGTATAAGTTCATGACGCACGAGTACATCACGCAGCAAATGAGTGAAATGCAAGAGCAAGTTCGAAACTCCTTGATAGGCGCCACGCACGAAGGACAAAAAGGAGGGACGAAAAGGAAGGCACCGAACACCCCAACGTCGAAAGGGACGAATAAGAAAAAGAGTGTTGGTTCCGGGGGTCCCTCGCGTTTAGGAGTCTTTCCACAACACCAACAAAATACGAACCTATCTGCGCACGGCTCAAACTTGGGTGGGGCGGGCCAACAAGCGAACGACCAGTTGCAACATTCAGCGTGGAATCCTACGCGGAACAATTCGTTAACTGACGCGCAAAGAAAGAAAGAGAATCAAAATACACCAAATTTCCAAGTCGTGTATTCTGCATTCGCGAGAATGCTGGAGAACGAAGGCATGTCTTCGCAAGAAGCGGCGGAGAATTTGCAAAATATGCGACCGATTGACCGGGAAACAACTGTTTTACTTGTAGATAACTTGAAGAAGAACTTGTTATCGAAGCGAATGTGGGAAGATCAAATGCAACTAGTTGCGAGTGGGCACCAAACCTTCTTGAACGCCTCTTCTAACGCGAGCATGGAGAAGAAACAAGCCAAGTTGGTGGAGGGCGTGGTGAACTCCATGAAGTTCAACAACGAAAGTGCTCGCGAAGCCACTGCGGCCATGCTTATGAGTGATGCGCTCGTACCTGCATCGCCAGCGACTCAGCAAACGCAGCCACAGCCACTCATGCACATGACGAAGAGGGATTCCGACGGTACTCTCGAGGAAGGGAACATCGAGTACGAGAATAACGTCACGAACACGGATTCCGGGAATAACGATTCCGGGAACGAAAGGAAAGGTTCCGATGGCGGATCAGGCGGGACTGGACAATCTCAACAAACGTTTGTGGATGTAGGTGGTGGTAAAAAACAACAAAATAAACAAGTCAACGATAACGCAGCAGAAGCTGTTGCCGCTGCTACTGCTGCTGCTAAATGAATAATAAATACATAGAACGAAAGCTGCCGCGCCCGCTTCGTTTTGCGTTGTAATACGAAATCAAAGCAAGTGTACCATAACAATTATTTTTAAATAATACATTCCTTATTTGTTTCACCACTACATACATTATAGATATTAGGACTAATACACCAACGTAATGAACGCAACGAAGCAAAGTTTCCTTGCATTAATACGTTATGAACTTATCTGCTTGCTCTTGCAACAACTTCGCGCTCTTCTTTGGATCTAGAAACAATCTTTGACACTCTTCCAAATCAGCAATCGATATTTCCTCTCTTCCGCTTTGTTGTGCAATCACTGCCGATGGAGTCATTAATTGCGCTGCGTGTCGCAAAGTCGTCTCGTCGCCAACCTCGCCTAATCTCGCCAAACTCGCTTCGTCCATCTCAATCTCTTCCACGTCCGCTCGAACCGCTAAAATTCGCACGTTTTCTTCGCTCGTGTACGGAATCGTTCGAACAATCAACAAGCGATCTAACAAATCTACCGGAATACCGTGCGGTGACACCATCCCATCTGAGCCTTTCACTGGGCACACCCCTCTGTTCGTGGCAAAAATAACAATTGGCGCCAACTGCGACTCCAACGCTTTGTTCAAAAACGTAAAACACTCTTGGTCCAACATGTGTACCTCGTCGATAAAAAGAACTCCTGGGACTAACTCTGCGATACCACTGTCGATATATCTGTTCACCACATTATTGATTTCTTTCCTTAACTTTTCCGTGATCTCGGTTTTTTTCGGTTTCATGATTTGACTCATCATTGAGATGATATCGGACCCGCCTTGCGGACGCGCGTTGGCTGCGTCTAAATCGTGCAAAGTTACATCCTGCACAATCTCTTTTCTTTTATGCACGTCGCCTTTTGGCAACGGAACGTACTCTTCTGCTTCTAAATCAAACTCGGAAGCGTACGCATCGCACCTCCCAACTCGTTTTACCGATCCCGAGTTTGCCTCCAAGTAAATCACGTCTCCCAACTTAACCTTTTCTTTCTGCATCGCGTCATAAATCGACGGATCTAATTTCAACTGTTTTGTCCCTTTCACCGTTTTCAACCCGACAACCACGCTCGTGATAACTTTCCCGTAGCCACCGGAAGTGCTCTCCGTCTCCTCGGGTGTCATTTCTACAATCTCGCCTTCGTACACTTCCTTATTCTCTTTAATGCGTAAACCAATCGCTCTTCGAAAGTTTTCCATCAACACCTCCGTCTTCTTCACTTCTTGCGAGTACACCTCCGACCCAACCATCGGGCAAAACGGTACTTTCGTCCCTAACTCTTGCGCAATGCCTAACGCCAACGCCGTCTTTCCAGTGCCCGGCGCGCCGGTGAGCAACAAGGCTCTTCCAGCCATTTTTTTCTCTTTGATCATGTCCACGACGACGCCGGAGGCTTCTCGAGCGGATTCTTGCCCGACCCATCCGGCAGCTTGCGAGACCGCGGCGCCTTTTTCGTTCAATCCAAGACCCTGTAGATGACGAGAGAGAGCGAATGAGTGAGTGCGCGTGGTGTGAAAGACAGAGAGAGAGAGAGATGGAGAGAATTCAAAACGAACAGCCGCACGGCGACGCGGAAAAAATGCATTGAAGAAAATTGACCCGTCAAAAACTTTCGTCGTTCTTTTTAAAGTTCTTCTCTTCGATCATAAAACAAAAAACGTGCGCGCGCACAGAAGCTTTTGTTTTTACCTTGATGTGCGTGTGCGTGGCCACTCGCGCTTTCTTCGTCGTCGATGCGACTTCGTCGATCTTCATCTTCTTTTTTAGCTGTGTTCGTTTGAAGAAATGTCGTGCCCACCTCACGAGAACGAAAATTTATATTTTTAGGGTTTCGGTATTTTTTTTTTTCAAGTTCGCGTCTCCAAAGTTGCTTTCACAGAAGGCGATAAGGAGCCCCAGAAGCGCTTTACTTCTCCTCCGCGCTTACGCGAACAAAAAGAGAGAGAGAGAGAGAGAGAGAAAGCACGGCGACGGTGAAAAGAGATAATGATGTCCTCCGTGGTTTTTCGAGGCCCGGTTTCTGCTTCGGTGAATAATAATAGTTCTAGTTTAGTCGCTTCTTCTTCTTCCAGCAGCAGCAGAATGAATGGAGGCGCTTTATCGTCGCAGCGACACATCGGGAAGAGAAGTCTCAGCGGTAACAACAACAACAACAAGAAGACGAACAGAATGAGTTTAAATAGAAGACAACAGAACAGAACGACGATTGCAAACGCGATAACGAAGCCGGAAATTGACTGGTCGAAGCTTGGTTTTGGTTTAACCGAAACTGAGTCCATGTACGTCGCCGAGTGCACCATCGATGGGGAGTGGAAAGTTGGGTCCATTCGCCCGTACGGGAATATCTCGGTGTCGCCGTCCGCGGCCGTGTTGAACTACGGTCAAGGGATCTTTGAAGGCATGAAAGCGTTTCGAACGCCCGAGGATGAGATCGTTACGTTTCGCCCGGATGAGAACGCGAAGAGGTTCGCTGAAGGGGCTGGGAGGATGTCGATGCCCCCGGTACCGAAGGACATCTTCGAAGACGCGGTGAAGAAGGTCATCAGCGCGAACAGAGACTACGTGCCGCCGGTTGGGGTTGGATCTTTGTACATTCGACCGTTGTTGATTGGTACTGGAGCGATTTTGGGGTTAGGTCCGGCGCCATCGTACACGTTTTTGATTTACGTCAGTCCGGTGGCTTCGTATTTCAAAGGCGGTCAGTTGACGCCGATCGATTTGGTCGTCGAAGAGGATTACCATCGAGCCGCGCCAGGCGGAACTGGGTCGACGAAATGCGTCGGCAACTACTCTCCGGTGTTGAAGGTGCAATTACAAGCGAAAAAAGAGGGCTTTTCGGACGTTATTTATTTAGACGCCAAAGAGAACAAGTACATCGAGGAGGTGTCCTCGTGCAACTTTTTCGTGGTGAAAGGCAAAACGATCGCCACTCCGTCCTTGGAAGGGACTATTTTACCCGGTATCACGAGAAAGAGCATCATCGAACTAGCCAGAGATAAGGGATACACCGTCGAGGAAAGAAAAGTTGGTTTAGATGAAGTCTTGTCCGCGGACGAGTGCTTTTGCACCGGCACGGCTGTCGTTGTCGTCCCGGTTGGCTCCGTCACGCACCGAGGTAAGAAAACCGTCTTTTGCGACGGCAAAATTGGCGCCACCGGACAAATGTTATACGATGAACTCACCGGCATCCAGCAAGGGCGGTTACAAGACACCAAGGGCTGGATCGAGCACGTCCCGAAAGATTACCACTTGTAAACACAGAGAGAGAGAGAGAAGTAAAAGGACGGCTTTGTCTCTGCCGAAACGAGTGCGCGCGCGCACTACATTTTTAAATCGACACACGCACACACACGCACACACGCACACGTGCGTGCTTGAGAGAAAAGGAATAAAACCGAACGAGTTGTAACGACGAGACGTGTGAGAAGAGATGTTTTACTGCCACTACTTTTGTACAAACTCGCTCTTTTATGCGTTTGATTTTTTTTTTGTCGTTGTTCTCGCGTTGTTGTTGCTTAGTATCGTGCCACAGTTCTTGACACTCAGTAGGGCTTGTGCACTCTCGCCAAAAAGAGAGAGAGAGAGACGCAAAACAATCGGTTTTCTGCGCGCATCTCGACATCACAACGAAAGAAGTAATCGCGCGCGTTCGTATTTTATCTACAAACACACGACCGGAGAAAAAAAAGGTTTTAACGCGCGCTCGCGGAGAGAGAAAAGAGAGCGAAGAAAGATGAAGCTGTACGGCCCAACGTCTCGCTCGCACCGGATTCAAGTCACGGCGA
>Ga0181602_10000749_pt1 | contig 29765 bp, 20 predicted proteins | sample 041ome_14_FD_148640 | JGI IMG/M metagenome (GOLD analysis project Ga0181602, IMG submission 148640) | Coastal salt marsh microbial communities from the Groves Creek Marsh, Skidaway Island, Georgia - 041408US metaG (spades assembly) | ecosystem: Environmental > Aquatic > Marine > Intertidal zone...
CTTTTTTTACTTCTTCTTCAACGACTTGTTCTTCTTCTTCGACGAAGACGAAGAGTAAAAATGGAATCGTTGCTATTCGGAGTTGTTTACATCACACCTCTTCTTCCGCTTCTACTTCTTCTTCTTCTTTGACTTCGAGAGCGATGAGAGGAGCAACGAGAGGTGCGAGCACTCGCGGTGGTTGTGTTGGTGGTGGTGGTGGTTTGATGCGTCATCATCCTTTGTATCGTGCTCATCAGCCGGGGCACTCTTCTCCTTCTTTTTTTGAAAGAATGAACGTGGCGAGAGCATCGTTGGCGTCGTTTTCTCCTTCGAGACCGACCGAACAAGAGAACAAACCGACGCCCATGAGAGAGATGAAGGACGAATTTTTGAACGCGAGTTCCGTGGCGTATTTAGAAGAGATGGAGAAACGAATGAAAGAGGATGGGGACATGGGGATGGACAAGTCGTGGGCGACTTTATTGAAGAGTTTAGATAGCGGGATGACGGGGAAAGAGTTGTCGTCGATGTGGGAAGACGCTAAGAACGGGAACGCGCCAGTGGCGAGAGAGAGGAGAGCCGCGCCGAGCGGTGCGGCGATGGCTCCGTCTGAAGTCACTTCAGATTTGATTCAAGAGTCCATGCGATTGCTTTTGCTGGTGCGCGCGTACCAAACGGCTGGCCACGAGATGGCCACGCTCGATCCGCTAGGGATGGGGAAGAAGAGCGTAAACGTGTCTTTGGATCCAGAGTTGTACGGTTTCACGGAAAAAGATTTAGATCGCGAGTTTTTTCTTGGAACTTGGCGCATGAAAGGTTTCTTGGCTGAGGATCAACCGTATTGGACGTTGAGAGATATTTTGTCTCGATTAAGAGAGACGTATTGCGGAAACATCGGGTACGAGTACATGCACATAATGGATCGCGAAAAGTGTAACTGGTTGCGTGAACGGATCGAGACGCCCACGCAAAAAGGTTATAAACCGGAACGTAAGAAGATTTTATTCGAGCGATTAGCGCGCGCAGAATTGTTCGAGACGTTTTTATCGAACAAGTACACCGCGGCAAAACGCTTTGGATTGGAAGGGTGCGAAACGTTGATTCCCGGATTCGAAGAAGCCGTCGATCGAGCGGCGGATTTGGGAGTGAAGAATATCAACATTGGCATGCCGCACAGAGGACGTTTGAATGTCTTAGCGAATGTTATCCGTAAGCCTTTACAAACCATCTTTAACGAGTTTAAAGGCGGACCGAAACCAACCGGCGAGTTGGGCTTGAGCGGATCGCAATACACTGGTTCGGGCGACGTAAAATATCACTTGGGTACGTCCGTAGTCACCAGAAGAGGCTTGAACCAAGATAAAAAAGTTCAGTTGTCGTTACTTGCGAATCCGTCGCACTTGGAAGCCGTGAACACGGTAGTTATCGGGAAATGCGCGGCGAGACAGTTTTATAACAAAGACTACGAGAAAGAAACGGTCATCCCGGTGCTTCTACACGGCGATGGCGCTTTTTCCGGTCAAGGTATCGTGTACGAGACGTTGGACATGTCGCAACTTCCAGAATATCACGTCGGAGGTACTTTGCACATTGTCGTGAACAATCAAGTCGCCTTCACGACCGATCCAAAACATTCGAGATCGTCTATGTATTGTACTGACGTCGCCAAGTGTATTGAGGCGCCGGTGTTCCACGTCAATGGCGACGACGTCGAAGCCGTTGCGTGGGTCATGCAACTCGCTTTGGAGTGGCGACAAAAGTTCAAAGCCGATGCGGTCGTCGATATCGTCTGTTATAGAAAGTTTGGTCACAACGAAATTGATGAGCCGATGTTCACGCAGCCTTTGATGTATAAAGTGATCAAAAAACACGTCTCGGCGCATCAACAATACGCAGAAAGGTTGATCAAGGAAGGCGTTCTCACGGCGGATGAAGTGAAAGCAAAACACGCAGAAATCTTGAAAGAATTGGATACGGAATTCGAGCTGTCCAAAAACTACGTGCCGAAGTTTCGCGATTGGGTATCATCGCACTGGCAAGGCTTTAAATCGCCGGATCAATTCGCCTCCATCCGGAATACCGGCGTCGACCCGCAAGTCTTGAAAGAAGTTGGCACGAAAATTACCGAAATTCCAGAAACGTTCACGCCGCACAAAATCGTCAAGCGCGTGTATGATGCCAGAAGAAAAATGTTCGAAACCGGAGAGAACATTGATTGGGCCACCGCAGAAATGCTTGCGTTTGGTACTCTGCTGAACGAAGGCAACCACGTGCGCTTATCCGGCCAAGACGTCGAAAGAGGTACGTTTTCGCATCGACACGCGGTTATCAAGGACCAAAACACCGGCGAAAGGTTTCTGCCATTGCGTAACTTATACCGTGACAAAATAGACGAAAAAGGCCTGAAGTATTTCACAGTTTGTAACTCGTCCTTGTCTGAATTCGGTGTCCTCGGTTTTGAGCTCGGTTATTCTTTGGACAATCCGAACTCGTTGGTCATTTGGGAAGCGCAGTTTGGTGATTTTGCCAACTCCGCGCAAGTTATTATCGATCAGTTCATCTCCTCCGGCGAAGCAAAGTGGCTGAGACAAACCGGTTTAACGTTGCTCCTCCCGCACGGCTACGACGGTCAAGGTCCCGAACACTCCTCCGCTCGATTGGAAAGGTTCTTACAAATGTCCGACGAAGATCCTCGCGTCGTTCCCGACATGTCTCAAACCAAGAGATTAGCCATTCAAGGCACAAACTGGCAAATCTGTAACGTTACCACTCCGGCTAACTACTTCCATCTCCTCCGACGACAAATCCACCGCGAATACCGCAAGCCTTTGATTGTCATGTCGCCGAAGAACTTGTTGCGTCATCCCAAATGCGTCTCACCTTTGACTGAATTTGACGACGTCGATTCTCCCACGGACGCCCAAGGCACGCGATTTAAACGTCTGATCATGGATAAAACAGCAAAAGTGCGCGGTTTAACGAACATTCCAGTCGAAGATCACGTTAAACGTCTCGTATTCTGTTCGGGTAAAGTTTACTACGAGTTGGATGCCGAGCGCGAAGCGTTGAAAGCGGAAGATACCATTAAAATTTGCCGCATCGAACAGTTAGCCCCATTCCCGTGGGATTTAGTCGAACGCGAATTAAAACGCTATCCAAACGCCGAAGTAGTCTGGTGTCAAGAAGAACCGTTGAATATGGGCGCGTACACTCACGTCGACCAACGCATACGCACGCTGTTCAAGCACCTCGGCAGAGAAGGCGAGTTGAAATACGCGGGTCGAAACCAATCCGCCAGTCCGTCCACGGGCTACGGGTCCGTCCACGCCGAGGAGCAAATTAAACTCATCAAAGACGCGCTGGTTTTCTAATTGAACCAGTTTAATATATACGCTTGTAATAATATATCGATAAACAAGGTCATATATAAGGATAATCTCGCTCGTATTTATCGTCTTGTCGTCGTTGTCGATTTTTTCTTCTTGTTATTATTGTTGTGTTTGTCTCGAAACGAAGAAAAAAAAAGAAGAAAAACAGTAATCTTCTTCTGTGTCCAATCAAAAGTCGCTCTCGTCCTACGTCAGCATCCACAGCGGTCCGAATACTGACTGGGGAACAAAAAAAAAGACGCGATTTTAGGATAGACAAGCGATATATTCCCCAGACTCAATTCTTTTCCCGACGACCCAAAGCACATCAACAGCAACAACAACAAAAAACATTTTTGAAAGGCACATGAGCGCGTCGTTTACTGCTCTCGCACCGTCTCGAGCGATGAAGACGTCCACGTCTTCGTCTCGTCGCGATACCACGTCTGCTTTGAACCAGCAATCCGGAGCGAAGATGTCGTCTTCTTTGATGAGGATGACGACGATTAGGAGGAAGAAGATTTCCGTGCGCACGAACGCGGTGTTATTACCACCGGCGGTTGGCGCGGGATTCGCGACTATTGGCGCGATAGACACCGATCGCATCGCGGCGGTGTACGATTCGTCTTCGTCTTTAAATCAAACGGAGGTGCAGAGAGTGTTTGAAGTCGCCGACGCCGCATCGGCGGAGATGACGATGGAACAAGCTCCGGCGGTGGAGGCGAGCGCACAAAAGCCAGAGAAGGAGAAGAAATCCGCGTTACAAAAAGGCGGTTGGCTCGGGCCAATCACGAACGCCTTAGAGGCGACTTTAGAAGGTATCGATGCCGTTTTAGCACCCGTCGCGGGGTCGAATTCATACGGGTACTCTATTCTCGCGTTAACTCTGTTGGTGAAGGTGGTCACCTTTCCGCTTACGAAGAAACAGATTGAAGGTTCCGTGAACATGCAAGCGTTACAACCGAAAGTGAAGGAGTTACAAGCGATGTACGCGAATGATCCGGAGAGATTACAGATGGAAACGGCGAGATTGTACAAAGAGGCGAACTTCAACCCGTTGGCGGGATGTTTGCCTACCTTCGCGACGTTGCCGGTGTTCATTGGTTTGTACCGAGCGTTGTCCAACGCCTCCGTAGAAGGTTTGTTGCAAGATGGCTTTTACTGGATCCCGAGTTTAGGTGGACCAGCGACGATTGAAATGAGAAACGACGGCGCTGGGTTTTCATGGTTGTTTCCGCTTGTGGATGGCGCGCCTCCCATTGGTTGGCACGATGCGTTGTCGTACTTGGTCTTGCCGGTTTTGTTGGTCATTTCGCAATCGGTGTCGCAAAAGATCATGCAACCAGACTCGGCAAAGTCTACGGATCCGGCGCAACAACAATCGCAAGCGATTTTGAAGTTTTTGCCGTTGATGATTGGCTACTTCTCCTTGAACGTGCCGGCTGGATTGACGTTGTATTGGTTCTTTAACAACATCGTCACGACTGCGCAAACGGTGTATTTACGAAAGACGACTAAACCAATGGTCAACGTTGGTGGTGCCTCGGCGGCAGGTAATGGTGGTGCGGCGTCTTCGCAACCTGTGAGAGTGGATTACGTTCCGAAAAGAGAGCGAAGATCGGGCGCGACTATACCAAAGGCGGCGGCTCCGAAAGTTGACGTCTCGAACGCCATTTCTGCGGAGTTTACCGATTTTGACGACGGACCTGCGAAAGTGAAGAGCGCAGTTGAGAGCGAGTTTGGGGATTTTGAAGATGGACCGGCGAAAGTCCAGGAAGATGGTGGGGATAATATTAGCCGGGGCAGTCGAAGAGGCAACCGAAAAAAGAAACGCGGAGGATCCCGATAATTCAATTCTTTTTTTGTGGATGTAGCCTTCTCATCTTTAAGAAAGCATCGCGTTCGAGTTAAGAGCAAGAGCGCGTTGCAGTATCACAGCGTGTCGCGTATCTATATACCATACAAAAGTTTAATATCCTTGTAAAAACGAAAAATACAACTCATATAGAACACATGAAGAACATTTTCATGGCTTCCATTTCGCCTTGTCTTTCTTATTCCTATTCTTCTTTATCTTTTTGGTGCCCTCGTTATCGTCGCCGTCGTCGTCGTTATCATTAGTATCGTCACAAATAGCAGCTCGATGTGGGAACTTGTACGTTTCTATTTCCGTCTCGGAATAGTTGCTTTTATCAAAGTTTGTCACGGCTTTATCGCCTCGAAATTTTAAGCTCGCTAAGTCATAACCGCGCGCGGCTTCTATCTCACTATCGAACGTTCCGAGATACACGTACTTGGATCCTTTCACGCGACCAAGGCGCGATTCCCATAACTGCTTCGTATACGTTTTGCCGTGTTTGTTCGTTGCGCTCTTAACGTGTTTGGTCACGCCACGATATTTCGAAACACCTCGAGTAAATCCACTCGATTCTCGTCGCAACGCCTTGACGTAATCGGCAAAATCATAGGACTTCATCACCTCAATATCTTCCGCGTAAGTTTCACAATTGAAATTCAAATTAGCATTTGTTCCCCATAGCTTGATCGCAGCTTTGTCGTAACTTTTTGCCGCCTCGATCTCTGTTAAATACCCACCCAAATAAATCTGCCTTCCTCGCGTCCTACCGCCAGGCTTTGGCGTCGCACGCGAACTGGAAGAGTCCCATAAGTGCGCCTCGTATCTTCCTGTCAATCTGTGCTTTGTTACGCCTGTGGTTGGTTAAAAGGAAAGTTAATACGTTGTAAGTCATAAAATGGATGCACCTCTCATTTGAGAGCTCCTCGATGGATTTTGAGGTTTCGCCCTTCGGTTTGATTTTGGTACGGCACGCGACAACCGTTTTTTCTTGATCTCTTCCACGGTGACCTCAGGCGTTTTCTCTGATTGCCACGCATCTTCTCGTGATGGAAAATTTGTTTGATCCGGGATGTTTGCAGTTATTATCGCGTCGTCGCTCGAGAAGAATATACCGCTTGGAACTAAAACATCGTCGTCGTTGTCGTCATCGTCGTCTTCGAAATTGAAACTACTTTTGCGTTTTGCATTCTTCTCGCGCGCATCAGACATGCACATTCCCCACGCATCCATATCTTTATCTCTGGTCATGAACCGTAATATTCCTTCTTGTTTTTTGTCGTGCATCAACGTGGTTAGGTTTAATTGCGCCTCTTCCGAAGAGGGCAGATACTGCTCCTCCTCGTTCATGATCAACTCGAGGCACGTTTTTAAACGCTTCTTTTTTCGTTGTTTTTGCGGCTCCTCCACGCACGATGCTAAAGCGTCTCTCATTTCGCACATCGACGCGTCTTCTTCGTCCTCGTCGCTTGAACTATTTCTGAGCAACTGGTCCAGATAATGGTCTAAACTAGGAGGCAAGGAAAAAGTATCGCTCGGAGCGTTTTTCTTCAAAGCATCGATTGTAGTATTTTTATTTCGCCGGTCGGCATCGAGAGTGAGCGTTTCAACGAACGAACGGAGCGCGTCCTCGTTTTCATCGTCGTCGTCGTCGTCGAGCGCGAGATTGGTGTTCATATAATCGTGCGTTGCATTCATGTTTAAACATTCGTCGTCTGATGATGATGATGATGGTGGTGGTGGTCTCGCGCGCGCAAAGAAGAGAGGAGGAGGAGGAAGAGGAAAAGAGAGAAAACTAAAGTTTTCTCTCGCATATTTTTAAGATTTTTTTTGCAAAGAAAGGGGGGCGTTTTTAAAAGTAAAATAAAATTACATATGCGCGTCTATCACTCAACTCACGGGATGCTCTCTCCAATCTCTCCTCTGCCGTTCATGTCCGCAGAAACGCGCTCGCTAGAGAAAATCGGAAGTCTATTTTGCATGTGGACTCTATCGATTGCCCACAAGACGCCATCGTCTAATCTAGGAACGCTCGCGTCGAAATATTTTACGGTTTCTTTTAGTTGGTTCATGGACGTGTGACCTACGAGAGAGGTTGTGTTGGCGCGGTTGTCTTTGGCCCATCGCAAGCTCAACTCGGTGAGCGACATGCCGGATTGTTTCGCTATTTCGTTGTACATATCGACGGCTCTTAAAGCTGGCGCGGATCTGTATCTGTATAAAGTCGATCCCCAGCTGTAATCGTCCATTCGACCGCGTGGGTTTTTCAGTTGCGCTACCATGGCTTTTTCAGAACTTAAATCCGGCGCGGCTAACTTTTCCAAATACTTCCCGGTCAAAACGCCCCCCGCTAACACGTTGTACGCCATCCACCCGCAATTTTCGTGCACCGGAGAGCTGGCTTCAGAGACGCCGTTTTCTAACATTCTCCTATTGATCAAGGAAAAATCTCCTTGTAAGCAGCACGGTTCCGGCGCATTGACGCTTCGAGCCGCGTAACACATCGCCGTGAGGCCGTAGGCGTTGTCGTTGCACGATCCCCATCCTCTGAGTTTTCCTTCTCTGATTAAATCGCCCATGGCCTCAGCGATTTCTTCAAACGAAGCCGCGTTTCGGTAATACGGCGCCGCTTCATTTTCTACGTTGTATTGCAAAGACTGCCCCCAATTGCTCTGAGGGGTGTATCTCGCGGGCCAGTGCATCGTATAGACGTCGACGTAATCCGTTTGCAAACGGCGTAAACTTCCTTCTAAATCTTTCTTAATGTTCTTCTTCGTGACGTTTGCTCCGCCGGTTATTTTCGTCGCGATGACAACCTTCTCTCTTCTCGACTTGTCCTTTTTCATCCAGTTCCCGATAATCTCTTCCGAGTACCCTTCCGGATGCGTTCGATCCGACGGTATCGGATATTGCTCCGCGGTATCAATCAGAGTGATGCCAGACTCTAACACGCCATAGTCTAAAAACTGGTGGCACAACTCCTCATCTGGAGCGTTGAAATCCGCGCTTCCCCATCGCTGAGTGCCTAACGCGATTTCTGAAACTAAAATATCCGTGTTTCCTAATCGTTTTTGCCGTATGCCGTTGATGATTTGGACGGTTTCGTTCGTGATGCCTCCTCGTTTTGGATTCGTCGACGCGTTCGCCTTGCCATCGAACGGATTTTTAAAGGAAGGGAAGGAACCCAAGGCGACAAAACCTTGCATCACTCGTCTTCGAGAAGAAGAAGAAGAAGAGGACGAGGAAGAAGACGAGGAGGAAGAGGATGGTTTTGATGGTTTCCTCCTTCGCGCCGCGGGATCCGAGTAGGAGAGGAAGGAGGCGGATAGAGTAAACATAAAAAAGAAGTGCGCGTCGACGTAAAAAAATGAAGAAAAAGCTGCTCTTTCTTTCTTTCTTTTGTTACAAATATGCGCGCGCGCTATTGCTAAATTGGTTGTTAGTTTTTTTTCGAGCGAATGCCAACCTTTGCGGCGGCCGCGGCTCTCTTTCTCGCGGCGGCGATGGTTCTACTCTCGCCAACTTTCGTCGTCGACTTGGAATTCCTGGAAGAGGAGGTGGCGCTTGCTTTGGCGACGGGTGGTTTTTTCTTCGTCGTTTTCGCGCGAGACGCGTCGGCGTGGGACTGCATCCAGGTTGCCACCGGACACGGATTCTTTTTGCTATTCTTCTCCCGACACTTCGATTGACCGTAATACCAACCTTTGCCGTCGATGGAAGCAAACGGAGGGATCCTTTGCAACCGAGCGCTCATGATTTCATACGCGAGTCGTCCCAGGTTGGATGTAAACGTGCCGACAAAAGCATGGCCGCTCGCGAGGAGCTCTACGTCGACAGCGGTTTCCGTACCTACTCTGTCTGGATCACCATCTCCGGCTCGGAGCCTTCTCTCGATGAACCCGATTTTGAAATGTTCCGATTCGCGGCGTCTCTTGTTCATGCCTTTAGAATACTTCGCTCTGTTTTTTTCCCACGTTTTTGGAGAGTACCAAGTACGATCTACAGGGGCAACCATCAGTCGATATCCGTTTTTTTTCGCATCCGCGCGCGCTTCTTTTACCGTATTGTCGTCGTCGGTAGCCAAGAAGACGAGATTGAAAACGTCTTTCCCGTATGCGTTTCGTATGCGTTGAATCTCTTTCGCGTATCGTCCAAAATTTCCACATTTGCCGTGCTTCTGTACTCGAGCTTCTGAGACGCACGCATCTCCTTTACGAACGTGCACAGATATAATTTTATTCGCATAATCTTCCGTATCACCTATCGCTTTCGCCGATACAGGCCAACCCATCTTTATCTTCAAATCCCGTACTTTCTTTGCAAAATCAGCATTCGGCCGCCAAACTCTCGAAGCAGCCGCCGCGTGGTAATGGAAGAACGACGGCGACGCCGCAACTGGCATCAAAATAGCCCGTTCTTCGGCTTTTTGAAACTCTTTCTGATTCGCATCGATCGTGGATCTCTCGCACTTCGAAAGTGGTTGTAAATAGCACGCCAAACTCTGGTCTCCGCACGTCTTCCCGCTGAAACCGGGCAACGAATGCGACGCAAAATCAAACTGTTGATTCCCACTCTTCACGGCTTGCGCGTACTCGTAAATCGCGTAGTTTACGATCGCACCGAACCCAGTCTCTGGCATGCGGTGCGCCAACACTTTACCGCACCCTTTTGCCCTATGCGCGTCAAAGAAATCTGTTAAATCTGGGAAGATTTTCACGTTCAAGCGTTCCAGGGGAGGCGTATACACTGGAACGCCGCTCATGGACACGCACTTCTTCGATGGAGACATTAACTTTCCGGCTGGACACAAAAATTCCCCCAAAGTAGTATCGCCGCTTACATTATCTTCTTCTTCCATCTGAAGGGCTGCATTGAAACTTTCAAAATCAGTCGACATATCCGCACCGATGGTAGTCGAAGCACCGCGAGCATCGTCATCGTCCGCGTCCGCGTCCGCGTCTTCGTCACCGTCCACTTGTGATCCAGTGAACGTGTTTCCATCGTCACCACTCGTTGTTGTTGTTGATGATGATGATGATGATGTTATTGTTGTGCCTAAAGAAGATGATATCTTGTTGCCGTCAAAGTCATCGAAGTCGTCGAGATACAACGCCGCATTGTTTTTCGACTGACGATGCGCTAAAAAGAGCACCCACAGAGCGAGAAAGACGGATAAAAACGGGTACGCGACGTTTCTCATCCCCTCTCTCTTTTCTCTTCGCCTCCTGGCGAAAAGAGAAGAGAAGAGAGGAGGCTAGACTCGCGTCTCCCGGGGGGGAGAATGCGGAAAAGTACGGGACAAAAAACTGTCGAAAAGTGTCGAAAAGAAGATTTGAAAAAAAAATGGAAAACTTTCCGGCGAGAACGACCGACGACGACGAGGTATTCATTCTCTCATCATTTATTTTGCAGGCTAATAAAAAGCTATTTCTCTCTCTCTCTCTCTCTCTCTCTCTCTCTCTCTCTCTCTTTGTGAGCATCCACATCACAACCCTTCGAAGAACTTGGCGGCTTTCTTCTTCGCCGCGTTTGTGTGCATATCGCTGCCGCGTCCAGGTAACCGCCGGTTCTTGCCTTTGCCCTTTTTCTTCTTTTGTTTCTTCTTCTTCCTCTCGTCTTCGCTATCGCTATCGTCCATATCGCTATCGTCGTCGTCGTCTTTGTTTTCTGTGTCCATGGCGTCTCCTTCTCCTCCTCCGGCGTCTTCTTCGTGTAAGAAGGAGACGTCCCAAATTTTCACCGTGTGGTCGTGACTGGCGCTCGCTAAGGTGTTCAAATCCGCGGTCAATCGCATGCGTTCGATCGGATACTCTCCGTGCTCACCAACTAATCCTAACATTTGGTTTGGAAACACCGTAATCACGCGAATTAACCCGTCTGAACTGCCAGTTAAAACGATATCTTCGCTCACTTTTACCATCGCGTCTACGCTGGACGGGTGACCGGGAAACCTATCGTTCGATTCGATCCAATCGCCGTAATTCCAAATGTTCAAGTTTCCACCTTGCGAACCAGCGACAACTTTTGACCCGTTCTTCACCACGCAACACGACAACAACTCATCTTCCATGTTATCGCTCTGTCCGAGTACTTTCATCGCGGTTAAATCGAGACACGCCAACGTCCCGTCCCCGGACGTCGCCACCAACGCGTTTCGTTCGCTCGTCGTCTCGTGGTACATCTCCGAAACAAAATCTACGAATATCTCGTCTTTCTTAAACGAATGCGCGCACCGTTCCTCTCGAACGTCCCATATCTTTATCACGCCTTCGTCGCACCCGGTTGCAATCACGCCGTTCGCGTCGTCCAAAACCGTCAGTCTCGTTATCGCCTCCTCGTGCGCTTCAGCTATTCTCCCCACCGCTTGCTCCGTGTTCGCATCAATCAGCATCACCGAACGATCCCCAGACCCGGTGGCTAAAACCTCCCCTCCTTTCATGTACGACAGCGCTCGAACGGATTCCGAGTGCGCTTGAATCGCGCTCGTTTTCTTCACCTTCTTTTTATCGTTTGTTGTCGTTGTTCGCCGCCACATCTCGACGCCGCCGGTGATTAAACCAATCGCAAACGCCGTCCCGGATGGATCTCGGAAAGAAACGTCCATCGGGTTCTCTTCCGTCGTGATGGTTATCGATTCTCCGTCCTCATCTTCGTCGTTCATCTTTGTTTTTCTCCCAGTTTGTTGTAAAGCAGTGATAATAATAACAGTACGCGTATACGAGATGTATCAAAAGTGAGTGTTTTGTTAAAATTCGTAATGCGTTCGTTACTTTTTGACGAATTTGACGCCACTCGAAGTTGGAAAAAATGCATCAAATCGTTAGTAGTATTTATTCACAGCATCACGCACAGATCACATCACATCGCACGATAGCGATATAGACGAGAAAGAGAGAGAGAGAGTGAGATATAATAATAATAATGGGCACAGTCGCCGAGCTGGATCTCTCTCGAGAAGAGCGAGGAGGAGGAGAGGAGGACATCGACGATGACAAAAATAAGCCGAGCACGAGTTTTAATAATAGCGCTAGTAAATATCCAACCTCCATCGTGTGGTGCGCGATACCAATACTCACGGACGTTTTCCCTCTCGTCGGTCACGTCGGCGTGACCAACTCGGAGGGATGGATCTACGATTTTATCGGCGATGGCACCGTGCACCAATCCGCGAGCAATAACTTGTCGTTTAACAGAGTCATGCGAGTGATTCCGTTGCACGAGAACAAGTGCAAACAGCCGCTGAATGAAAGTTTGTCTCGGGTGATGACGCACTACACGAGGAGGAACGAAAAGTATAACTTGTTTGGACAGAACTGTCACGATTTCGTGGGGGTTGTTTTGAATCTCTCGGAGTACGACGGGAAAGACGATTGGAATTTAATAGATGTGGCTTTGTTCGTCTGGGGGTTACGCGGGAACGGCGGGAGTTTCGTAGACGCGAACGCGGCGTATCGAACGTTCGGGCCGGTGTGCGCGGCGTTCGTGGCGGCGTTTGCGTTTGGCGTCGGGGGAGCTTTCGTGCGCGCAGTGTTAGGTTTATACGGAGCTATAGCTGGATATTTCGCGTTGTACGTGTTCGTGTTGAGCAGAAGACGAAGTTGTTCCATACGAGCCGGGTCTATTCCTTTTCTACGGAATAGCAACAACAAAAACAAAAACGACGACGACGACATTTAAAACTTGAAAGAAGGAAATAGAGCCGCGAGGTGCGTATTTTGTATTTCATTTTTTACGATTGCAAAACTACGACGACAACGAAGAGCAAAAAGAGTCGATGAAGATTATAATCACCAGCTACTAGAACCGATCGATGTCCTTCTTCCGGGAGGACATTTTGAGGATAACCGTGTTCATTTCTGAGACTCTCTTTTCTCTCTTTCTCTTTCTTTCGTCGCAAGCGGTGTTATTTCTTTCATTTTAACAAACTTACCCTCCAACCTTTCTTCTTTTCAGAGAAACGGACCAATAATATAAGAATGGCGGCTAAATCGAACGACCCGTGTCAAATATGCGATTGCACGTTCACGTTTGTGTTTACATCGATCCTGGCGTTCATCAAGTGGTTCTTCAAGGACACCTTAAACGGAAATTCCTCGTTTAGTCTAATCGCTTTTCCATTCGTTTTGCTGTATCACTCGGTGATGATATACGTGCTGCCAACGGTTGGGATATATTTAATTTGAGATGGGTGCGTAAAAAATGTAATGCTATTATTTAATTCTACGTATAAAAAAAAGCGCGTTAGAAAAAAGCACGGAAAACATAGCTATATTGTATATATTGTAATCATGAACGGTAACGTCGCATCGACATCGTTGTCGCGTTGTTGTCAGTCTTCCGTGAGGTCAGAAAACCGTCGTCGCTGTTTTCGACGCGGAGCGTCGCGTTCATGTTTTCGACAAAATCATCCTCATCATCCTCGGCGTATCTTTGTGTGCGCTTCCAAAGGCGAAGACGAGGACGAGAAGAACAACAACAACAAAGTAGAAGCGAAAGACGTGCTCTCTTTCTTGTGCCCGCTGTTAAAACTCATCGGTGGTGGCGACGCCGCTAAACCGAGGAACAGAACGTTGGAAGTCGCCACCTCTGGCTTCGCTTCCATAGCGCGGATTCAATACGGGAAGACGGTGTTGGAGGAAGTTAAAAAAAACAGACAACGAGAACCAACGAAGTTGATTTTATATGAGTTCGAAGCGTGTCCTTTTTGCAGAAGGGTACGAGAAACACTCTCGATGTTAGATTTAGATTGCGAGATTCGACCTTGTCCGAAAGATGGTCGATTTAGAAAAGAAGTGTTGGAGAGAGGCGGGAAAGAAACCTTTCCGTATTTCGTGGACGAAACAACCGGGAAGGAGATGTACGAAAGCGCGGATATCGTGAACTATTTGTACGAAACGTACGGAAACGGAGCGACAGTGCCTGAGAACTATTTTGCGAGTACGCTCGTTACGGGATGGATGCCGACACTTTTTCGAGCCGGGAGAGGAATGACGAAATACGAGCCGAGAAAGGAAGGCTTCGTGAAGCCGCAGCCCAGGAATATCGAGCTTTTTAACTACGAGAACAATCAGTTTGCGAGATTGTGCAGAGAAGCGCTGTGTGAATTAGAGTTGCCTTACACGTTGCGCAATGTTGGCGCCGGGTCGCCAAAGAGAGAAACGTTGACCGAAGCAGGTGGAAAATCCGTACCGTTCCTCATCGATGGAGACGTGAAGATTGGAGAGAGCGAGGAGATTGTCGCGTATTTGTTTGAGAAGTATGGCGGTGGATACGTTCCAGAAATTGAGGGAGCATAACACCTTACTCTTCCTTCCCACCGCTAATATCTACTTTATCTAGTTTTTTTTGTAATGCTGCAGCAACTTTAGCCTTCCATTCCGCGCTTTCGTAATATCCATCGTCGTCCTCGTCCTCGTCCTCGTCCTCGTCGTCATCTGACTTGTTCTGATTCGCTTCCTCTTCCTTTGCTAAAGGTATGAACTCAGGCGCGTCTGCCCTCCAAAGCGCTTCGCCATCTGGTAACCCTTTGAACAAAGCGCACTCGTTCAACAATTTTTCGCACGTCGGCCGTTCGTTCCAATCGTACGCGATGCACTGTCTACAAAAATCTTCGATTTTTATGTCGAACCTTTTTCCATTCCCTTTTTTTCCGGCATCGTCGTCGTCCACGTCGTCGACAATCTCGTACGTCAACACCTCCGGTTCTTTCTCAATCGCTTGCATGGTCAGATACTCCGTCTCTCTCCGAAATGGATTCTTCCCGCTGATTAACTTATAAGCGGTCAATCCTAACGACCACACGTCGCACGCGTACGTCGCTTTCGCTTTCGCCTGCAAAATCTCCGGCGCGCAATATTCTGCCGATCCGACAAACGAATACCCTCTCTCCTTCTTCTTCACCATTTTCTCTTCTATCTCACCCGTTTCTTCGTTCATAACCCTTCTTTTGATGAATTCTTCTTTAAGTTCCGCGCCTAAATCTATGCACGAGCCGAAATCGCACAATTTCACGTGTCCATCCGACCCTAATAGTATATTTTCTGGTTTTACGTCCCGGTGCGCCACGCGCAACGTCTCGTGACAATACCGGAGCGCCTCTGTCACTTCCTTGACGTAAAATGTCACCTGCTCTGCACTCAACCGACCATTTTTTCTCTTCTTTTTCCCACCGTTGTCGTCGTCGCCGTCGTCGCTAAAATCTCTCGTTCGTTTCATCAGCATCGCTAAATCGCCTTCCGGTAAACACTCCATGGCTAAATACAGCGAGTAATAATCCTGAAACGTAAAAAACAGCTTACAAATACCGGTAAACTCCGCCGCGTTCAACACGTCTCTCTCTTTCGTCACGTAAGACATCTTATTCTCTCTCTGTATAAACTTTTTATCCATCACTTTCAGCGCAATCGGTCGTTCCAGAAACTCTTGCCGTATTCTCGACGATTTCTCCGTCCCTTCGAGACGAAGCGCGTCAAAATTGACCATCCTGACTTCGCTGTAACTCCCATCCCCTAAGTGTTTCACGGTGACGAAATCGGAGATGGAAAAGTTCAACTGTTCGTGCAACGGCTTCGGTGGGGTGTATTTTTTGTATTCCCCATCGATTGGTCTCACTTCTTCTTCTTCTTCTTCTTTGTTGTTGTTGTTGTTGTTGTTACTTCTGAGCATGCTGTTCTCGGCTCTGACTGTCGACGCGCGCGACGGGGAGCGTGCGTTTGAGAGAGAAAGAGTTGTGGCGTCTCTTCGTGTTCTTCTTTTTTCTCCAAAAAGTCAACAAAAAAAGTTCCTCTCACCCACGCAGCACAGATATTTTATATAATAAACAAACAATAAAAATGACGACGACGACAACTAAAAGGACGTACTCGAATCCTTTGGTTCGCATAGGAAACTGGAGAGAAGACGAGGCTTTAGAGCTGGTGGGTGGTGTTTTTTATCTCGTTTCTTCGCGGCATCGCGCTCTTGTTTTTATTGGTAGTGCTAGGGGAATTCCCTTCTCTCATTTTTTCAAAAATCCCTCTCTCTCTCTCTCTCTCTCTGCAACCGCTTCTTCTTCTTCTTCTCGCGACGACTCACACGATCCCCGTTCTCTCTATCTATCTCTTTATCTGTGTCTTTCTCTCTCAGGCGAAACTGGAGGCGTACGTCGAGGCGAAGAAAAATGGCACTCGACACGTGGACGTTCTGCTCAAAAGACGAGAGAGATGTTTGCGAGAGATTTTGTCCTTGTCCTCCAAAAGCACAACACCCTCGTTTTCAAAAAGGGGTGATTGCGTTTCTTCTTCCGAGGAGGAAGAGAATGGTATTGAATTCGGGTCGATGATTCAACTCTTAAACGGAGCTTCGAATTTTAAAGACGCGATGGAATTGTACCCAGCCGATTGCGATTTTGCGAAGAAGAAGACGGGATTGGAGAAGATGGAACACGAGTGCACGGTGGCGCCTTCGCCGAGCGAGGAAGGAGCCAACGCGACACCGAACGCGAAGAATACGTTTTTTGTGAGGAGAGGAAGTCGACGCAGAAACGATAGCAATGGTGGTAGTAGTAGTAGCAATAATAGTAATAGAAATGATATTCGCAACGACGAAGAGGTGGTGAGATTCGGAGACCGCATCATATTGAGTGCGAACCCGTTGCTCTTCGATGAAGAAGAAGATGAAGAGGCACCAGAGCTGGAGAATTATTCGATTAAAGATTTAGTCTGTTCGACGGTTTCGAAGGAATACAACGACTATCTCTACGGCAGCAGAAAGAATGCGGTGGCGAGAAAAACGTTCACAGTTTTCCGCGAATCAAATTTAGCGAGGGAAAATGAGTTTGAAATCGTTCCTTCCTTGCGAAGCGTCGGCAACAACAAAAATGCGAGCAGCGCTTCCGTCGTAGGTGAAGAGCGGCAGCCACCAGTGAAGACTAACGATGCCTTTATGCTCAAACATTGCGGACGCGGCGGCTATTTGAGGTGTCTCGATCACGAAAACTGGCCAACTCCGGATTTTGGAGTCGTAAAACCAGTCGTCAGCGATGAAAATGACGCGTTGCTGAGTAAGCGACGCTTTGACGCTTCGTATTTATGGCGATTCAGGGCGTTCTAGAAAAATGCCCGTAGCAGCTTTTAGAATTATTTTGTATAGATATTTGCGCGCTTTAGTATAGAATTGCGTTTACATTATGCTACAACAAGAAGGATTACGGTCTGCATCCCGTGCGGCTTTTGCCGCGGCGATGGACCGCGTTCGACCGGTGAAATAATCGTCTCGCATGGGTAAAGATGTTCGCTCGCCGTCCTCGCTCACGAACATCATATCGCCAGTCTGTCTGTCGTACAGACAATAGGTTTCTAAAGTATCCGTATCGCCCCATGTTATCGATTTTTTCACAGTAACATCCCCTTTTCTCACGGAAATATCTCGATCCTTTCGAGAACTTGGAAAGTTCTTCAGGACCCCAAAGGATGGTACTCGTAGCATTTCTCGTTTCGCCGCCAAAACTGAGCCGTGTCGTTCTACTTTATACTCTTCAATGCTCAATTCATACGCCTCTTCAGCTGGCGCGTCTGTTACCGCGTCTGGTTGGTCTTTGCTATCCTTATCATTTTTACCGCTTCCTTTTTTCCCTCGCTGCATGAGCTTTTCCTGCGCATCTTTCTGCATTTTTAAAGCGCTCTTCAACAACACTTTCTCGGCGAGTTCAATAGTATCCGAGGACGACAAGTTTGAATGCACCGATCCGTCTTCGAAGTCATCCATCTCACCAGCAACGCCGCCTGAACCTAACGCAATGCTGGACATTTCTTTAGTTTGCTGCTCCCGCAACACTTTCAACTCGGTCGCTAATAATCTAGTAAACTCTTTCGTCTTGACTTGCCCGTTGCCGCTGGTATCGGCTTGCGCCATCATTGCAACGATGTCCGCCTCTGAACTCTTCACGCCCAACCGTTTCATCACCGTCTTCACGCTATCTACGGTGACGAAACCGGTATCCATCTCGTCTAAAATATGCGTTGCGTGTAGCACCGCGTGTTGATCAAAGTGTGCGAACACTGTCATTGCTTGCGCCACGTTCGCGTGCGCGTTGTGCAACACTTTCGAGAGCGTCCCGACAGACAGGTCTGCATTTTCTTGCCTCGCCTTATCGAGCAAGGCTTCAATAGCCGTCGTATCCACGCCAACCGACCGTAATCTACCCACATTAAACCTCACCTCTCTCTCGTTAATCCTCCCATCAGCATTTTCATCCCAAAACGCCACGTTAAGCAACACTGCGAATTCCGACAACGAACACGTCTCCTCCGCTCGGTCGTCCACGCTCGACTCGTCGTCCGACGGAACGCGATAACTGAAATTCGCCACCGAATCGTGCCTTTGCAGCGTCGATTTCATTTGCGGCGGCTGCGCAGCCGTCGGAGAATCCACGAATAACGATGCCACCGCAGCTGCGGACGAAGAAGACGCGGTGAGAGACGGAGACGACGGTTGTTGTTGTTGCTCGCCGCCTTCTCGTTGCTTCGCCCTTCGCAGTTGCAAAGGAGACACCGCGTTTTCCGGCGGCGTTCCAACTAAAGGCCTATCGATTTTCGGCGCATCTTCGTCCGTCCTCTCTCCGTCGTCCGAGTGGTCGTTCTTTCCTTCTTCTTTTCCTTTATCTGCTTTATCTTCTTTGTCGTCTTCGTCTTTATCTTCGTCGTCTTTATCTTCCGGCTCTTCTTTCCTCGACCCTTTCTTCCTTTTCTTTTTTTTGGAGTCTCTCGTGCGAGCGACTAAATACCCGCCCGCGATTTCCCCGTTTTCGTGCTCCTCGTCCGAGTCTGGGAAATAGTTCATCTGCGTGAGCAACTGCATCGCCCGCGCCATCTTCTTTCTCAACTGTAGCGATTAACGACAGTTTATGTATATCTTCCCTGCGCACGGAAACAACGACACCGACAAAAACAGGCGCGTTTACCCTCGCGCGTGTTATCTCGCGCGCAAAGAGAGGTTGTGCTTTGAATGATAGAAAAATGTGACTAGATAGATTTCCACTCCCGAAAAACCTGGCCGTGAAGAAATAAATCCTCTCTCTCTCTCTCTCTCTTCGTTCGCGGGTGGTGTATTCTTTTCTTTCGAGCTTTTAAAAATTCTCCCTCCGTGTCTCTGTCTCTATCTCTCTCGTGCGTGCGTGCGTGCGTGTTTTTGTATGCTAAATCACGGAAGAACGTCTTCTCTCTCTCTCTCGTGTAAGTGTGCTCGCGGAGTGATGATGATAAAAGTGCCCCTTGGTATATGTTTTTCTTTTTCAGGCTTGTCTTGCTTTTTTCGCCTTTTTCTAATTTTTGCTCTCGTCTCTCTCTTCTTCTCTCTCGTCTGTCTCTCTTCAGAAATTTTCTGGCTCCATCCTTCTCACGCACACGCCCAACTCATTTTTATTTAAAGGGAGTTTGTTGTGCGGACGAGAGAGAGAGAGAGAGAACCTTGTTCTTCTTCTTCTTCTTCTTCTTCTTCTATTTCTTCTTCTTCCTCGCGTCGTCGTCGTTTCGGTTACCGGGATAAAAGCAACGACACAGAACGAGAGAGAGAGAGAGAATTAAAAAATGATCGAAGAAGCGCAAAGAGAGGAGGAGGAGAAGAAGAAAACAGTTCCTTCTGCTTCTCCTTTCGATGGTAACGCTACCGCGATAGAGACAGAAGAAAAAGAAAAGAACGAAGAAGAAGAAGAAGAAGAAGACTACTCGACGTTGGAGGAAGTGACGAAAGAACTCTCGTTGAACCAACGACCGGCGTGGTTCGACCCGCAAGTGTTTGAGAAGGATGATTTTAATCCAGACGTTTACATCGACGAGATGTCTCCGTTCGTCGCGCCGGAAGATTTAGCCGTGGAGGTGGAAAAGTACGCGGACGACTTGCAGAACAAGTTGGTGGAAATGGTCAATCGAGATTATAAGGATTTTGTGGCCCTCACGACGGATTTAGTGGACGTGGACGCGTACGTGAAGGAAATAAAAGAACCTTTGGAAGTTTTAAAAGGTCAAGTGGAAGACGCGCGGGAAGTCGTGAAGCAAGAGTTGGAGAAGTTGCAAAACGCGTTGGATAGGAGAGACGAGTTGGCGAGGGAGAGAGAATCGCTCGAGTTGATCATGGAAGCGACGACGGTGTGCAGTAAAGTGGAACGGTTGTTGGAGGAGTTCAGAACGTCTGGGGACGGAGACGAAAACGGCAAGAAGAAGAGTAGTAAGTTAACTAGTACTAAAGCGGAATTTGTAGCAGGAGATGGATCGGAAGAGCAAGAAGGAATCGAGGATGATGGGGACGAAAGTAGCGTTCTGGTGTCAACCAACGTGGACATCGATATGGACTTGGATGGGGAAGGATTAGAATTCTTGCGCCCATCAAAGACGTTTTTAGCCTCGGCGGAGAGAGCGGAAAGAAACGCGTCGTCCTCGGACAATAATGCTTCGGCGGACGAAAATAGCGCGTTATCGCCTAGAAAAGGAGATGCCTCTTCGGATGCGACGACGAGTAGTAGTAATAATGATAGAAGTGACGGACATAATTCTGCGGAAGAGAGAGCGCGGATTTTGTCCCGCGTCGCCGGCGAGGTGAACAGATTAAAGTTCTTCCTCTCTCAAGGTAAAGATTCCCAACAAGTCAAGGCACTCGGCGACAGAGTAAAGAGCTGCGACGAGACATTATTGAAAGAACTCAACGGTGCATTCGCGGCTGCATTGTTAGACGCGAGCGAAGAGAGCAAAAAAGCTGGCATCTCTGCGACAAAATTGAAGTCGGCTGCGTCTGTAAAGTTTCTTTTGGAAGCGTACCAATCCGTTGGACGCGCTAGCGATGCCGAGAAAACAGTCAAGAATACTTTGGTGAAACCAGTCGTGTCTGCTGTTACCGATAGCGCTCCAGCACCGGCTGGCATCGGTGCTCGCGAGGACGTTTCGGGAATCTTGAAGAATTGTTCAGAAAAAGCCATCGAGGCGGTGTCTTTTCTTCTGGATATCGCAAAGGATCTTTCATCGTCGGAATCGTCGTGTGATTTCTTAGGCGGCTCTGTTTTAGCTGAAATTGACTCGCAATTGCACGAAAAGCGACCGAGTTCTTTCTCCCCGGGCGTACCCGAGGCATTCATCTCGAACTACGCTGCTTCAATGGCGTTCATCGACGACTTGCAAGCGAAAGCAGAGACGATATCGCAGATCGCCGCAGAGAAGTTCTTCGATTCAGACGCTTTACGTACGTTTCATAAACGATGGAATTTGAGCGTATACTTTACGCTTCGCTTCCAAGAGATTGCCGGTGACGTAGACGCGACGCTCACGAGACCAGGACTGGAAAGAGTACAAAAAGGAGACGCAACAACGCCAACGGCGAAGTCACCAAAGAAAGACGGGACCCCAAAGTCTCCGAAATCTCCCAAAAAGCAACAAGAAAAACAAGAAATTAACGACGTTCCTGGAGTATTTTCTCTTACTGCTTCCGACGCTGCGTTCCGAAGCGCCCTGCGATGTTTTGACGACGACGTATACGTACCTGCTCAAGCGGACAAGTTTGTTCGTCTGGCGGCGCAAATCGTGTCCCGATATCGCGCTTGGGTTTCAGCTGGAACTGAATACTTGGAAGAAACTGCGCTCATTAATGCTGCCGCGGAGAAGAGTGAAAATACTTCGGATGATGCGGGTGGTTCCTCTTCGGTGGCTACAGCAGCGAGACGAACGACGAGTTCGAACACGTGGGGTGCCACAGCTGGTTGCGAAGAACTCGCCACGGTTCGTTCCGAGGTAGAATTATTCTCTAAAAAAGTAAAGGAAGAGCTTGTTAAAGTTGCGGCAAAGAAAGTTGGTAGTGCCATTAAGGTCCCCGAAGATCGCGAAGCCGCTACAAATGCAACGAGTCAGTGTCTAGAACTTGGCGCGGTTACCCTTGATGAATTCCTGCCGAAAATTACATCCGCCATTGCACTCGTAGTGACCGAACGATGCACCGAGGCGTTGAAGCAACTAAAAGGCATCACAGCAACGTTTCGAATGACAAACAAACCAACTCCGACCAAGCACTCGCACTTTGTGCCGATGTTACTTCAACCACTTTCGAAATTCTGTGAAGAGTCGCAAAGAACGAGACGTCTGTCACCCATAGCCGCGAAAGATTTGACAAGAGAAGTCTGCGAAGGCGTGACGAAGAAATATGCCGAAATGGCGAGCGATTTAGTCGCTACTGTCCTCAAAACTGAAGCGAGTTTGAACCGCTTAAAAGATAGGCAAGGCAAAGGTACCACAGCTGCATCTGATGCAACGAAGGCGGGCGGCAAATTGAGCGACACGGATAAAATCTTCAAGCAGTTGCATCTCGATGTCGCTGAGTACGCGTCGCGATTAATTTCCGTAAACGTGCAACCGAGCTCACTCGAAGCGTTTCCCGCGCTTTGGAAAGCGTTAGCTCCCGAGGGTGAACCGATACCGGCATGATGCAACAAAACAACTATGTAAGTTTATTAGAATTAATATTGCAATCTATAAATTATATCTTTACAATCTATTGTTCATATCGCTCTGCTTTTTTTCGCATACGTTCGACTCATCACTTCAATTGGGTACCTCCACTCGACTTTATCGCTACCGACGTTGAATTCAAATCGAAGCACCCAGGCCAGCTCTATTTTTGTGGTTCGAAACGATCCTGGAGCTTCTAACGGAACCGACGCGGAGAAGAACGTTCGACGAATGTGCTCTACGCACCTTTCAGAGCCTTCCGCCCATATCTTCCGCAGGACTGGCAACTTTGAAGAATCAGCAGCTCCACTACTATTGCTATTGCTATTACCGCTACCACCACCTTCAATACTACTCAACGCAATCTCCTCCGTTTCCAAAGTCCACGAATATGATTGCACAGGCATAGTCTCCATACTTTCTGGCTTTGTGTTTTCAAAATCAAACACGCCGGAGACCAACTCCCCGCACGCAACAACCGGTAATGGGTTCGCCGGCGTTATCTTACACACAAACTTATTCCCTGTCGTAATTGCGTACGTTCTCTGTTGCGAACTTTGCATTCTCGACATCTCGAGGAACTCTCTCAAGTTTTCGTCCGCGTCGCCGCCTTGCAACGTTGCCTGACGCAATTCTAAATCCAAAAAATCTTCTCCCCAGGTATCTCTGTCCGACCAAGACGGTAAAATACCTCTTGGGGTAACCGGCCCACTTGCGGCAGCTAGATTACTATTGCTATTATTATTACTACTACTGGATCCACCACCACCACCACCACCACCACCATTACGACTGCCGCTGCTATTAAAACTCTCGCTTATTCTCAAATCCTCGAATCGAGGCGTCCCGCTCAAGCTTTTCGGTGGCTTCGGTCCCGCGTGCACTTTCAAAGGCATTTCAATCACGACCGGTTCTGCCTCTCCTCTCAATTTGCACGAAAAGATCACGGAATAATAATATCGGCAAATCTGACCTCTGTACGTCGGCGGTAAGCCGGGCGGTATTTGAATCGTAAACTTCAAAACGTGTCGTTCGTTCGGTTGTAAGAGGACGTTTTCCAGCACGCTCCCAGGTGGTGAACGCGCGATGAATCGTTCGCCAGTTTTCAACGAGTTTTGCATCCTCATCGCGTTACCACCGCTCCCGTTACTCGTCGGTTGCACCCAAACCGGGTCTAAGCGTTCAATCCCGCGCCATTCGACTTCGACGGTTTCCACGAACGGGTACGCGTCGTTCCCAAAGTCGTTGTTGTTAACGTTGTTGTTGCTGTTAGGTGATTGGTGATTGCGAGTGGCACGCGCGGCGAAGCGAGAATACTCACGATCGTACGCGTCGCCGAGAGAGACGACTAATTTTACGACGGACTCTTTTCCCGGAGTCACTCGCGCGCGATCGCCAAGGTCCGCGTATAGCTTTACTTTCGACGATGAAGAAGCCATTTTTTAACGCGAAAGAGGTGCACGTTTTTGAAAAATTGAAAGAATTCGCGCGACAAGTTATTGGGGACAAATCAGTGTGAAGCGACTAAAGCGCCACCTATAAAGCTATCTATCTATCTGTCTATCTATTCTTACTGTTAATACTACTACTACTACGCGCTTTTACACTAGATCCGCCCAACCGTTGGACGGCGCGTCGTTATCGTCGTCTTCGCTTTCTTTCTCTTCTTGTTCTTCTTCGTCTTCCGCGTCTAACGCAGGATTGTCTTCCTCAAGTTTATCTGACTCCGCGCCGTCAACGTCGTCGCTGTCGTCGTCTCCTCCGCCACTTCCTTCTTCAGAGGAAGACGATGATGCCGTTTTGGGAAACACATTGTTGCGGAAATGCAAGTTGCCACAGTCCATGTTCGTTTCTTCTCCGTCGTCGCAGTAGACTACCTTTTGTTCTCTCGCCAACACTCTGAAAATTGCCACTTCTACGTCCATGCCGGTGCTCACGATTTCCCTCGTCGGCGGATAGCGACCTTTGCCGGAATCAAAATATCTGTATTTTTCCAGTTTTGACCCATCTGAGTGCGTTCGACCGAATCCATAAAGTGAGACCCGATCACAAACTTGCATCAACGCGAAAGCGGCGACGAATCCAACCGACGGTTGCGTGCCTTTCGTCTTCAAAGTAAAACCCATCTTCTCGAGCTTCCACCTGTACAGTTGGAAGAAATCTCTCGCTGCCGCTTCCATTCTCGGCGTGACAACGATTAATTGCACATCTGTTCGTCGCCATTTTTCTCTCAGCGCTTGAGCCAGTCCAACGGATTGCAGCGTGATACCTTTTGTCGCGCCGGTTAGAATTAAATTCGCCCCCCACTCCAACGGCAAATCCGCCGGCGACAACCCGCCTTTTTCTGGAAGCGAATATTTGTGGATCCATGGTTTCGACAAGGCTCTAAAATTGGACCGTTCTCCGACATCCTTCGTTTCCGTGTGCTTATTCCTACTGCTACTTTTCAACGACGAATCCGCTGGCGCTTGGTTCAATCGCACGACTGAATCGTGCGACTCAATCGCGCTCGCAAAATTCCTGCCCACCACGTTCCCGCTCGATCCGACTAAAGCGCAACTCGAATCCGATAACTTTGAATCCACATCTTTAAATCTCAACTTGATCGCATCAAAATCAGCCGCTAAATACCTCTTTGGCAACGTATCGAATCGAAATTTTTTGGCGTTTGATTGCGTAATAAACGCGTCGCGTAGGTGTAATCCCGTAGGTAAAATTTTCGGATCTATTTCTATCCGCGGAAGCGCGTCCAACGCAACTTTCACGTCGAGAAGCGTTCCTTTGATGGTTTCGTCCACGTCAGGTTCGGTGAGATTATACATTCGTCTATATATTCCTCCATCCGAAGCTCTTTGCTCGTTGTTATTAGCGTTTGAACTACTACTGCTACTACTACTGCTACTTCCAGATTTTTTACCACCGCTAGGGGACGACGAAGAAGCTCGTCGCGGCGTTGTCGTCGTCTGAGGCCTCGCCCTCCCTTCGCTATCTCTCTCGCGCTGCGGCGCCAAAGAAGAAGAAGAAGAAGGTGACATCTTCATCGCTCGTTCCGTCGCGATAACTCCGTCGTTCACGTCGCTCAACAAGAAATTCGGCAGCGCGAACAGGAACAAAGAAAGCGCGAATAACGAAAGCGTGAGTAAAGTGTCTCTCGAACGTAAATGTTTGACGAACTGATTCGAGGAAGAAGAAGAAGAGGAGGAGGACGATAAAGTCGGCTGTTTCGGAGAGAAGAGTCTGCCTCTCATCTCTTTATTTCTTTTCTTTCTTTCGTCTCTCTCTCTCTCTCTCTCTCTTTCCTCGACTCTTTCGTTCTCTTCTTCTTGTTGTAGCGCGTGTATATCTGTCGTATCCGTTCTTTTCCCGTCTGAGTTTTGAATAAAAAATCTTTCGTTCTTTCTTCAAACTCTCTCTCTTCTATGATTCCTAAATAAGCGCAGATAATATATACACATACATACACATACACACACAATGCGCGCATTTATTGCTCTTTCGTCTTCTTCGTTCACCACGCTCTGGTCGAGAGATGCCACCAAGGCTCTCGCTGTTTCTTCTTCTTCTTCTTCTTCTTCTTCTTCGAGAAGAAGAATGAGAGCACCATCGCCGCTTGGCTTCAAAACAACAACGACACGAAGGAGAATGGAAATCCGCGCGGGAAAGATCGAAGACGGCTCGTCGAACGCGAATAAAATATCAAATACCAACAAGAAGAATTTCATCAACATTCAACCGAAGAAACCATACAACGATACCGATAACAAGAGACCGTGGTACATCGATGAGAACGGGAAAGCGAATGGAATAGTCGTGATTGTTGTGTTTTTACTCTCGCAAGTGTTCATAGGCACGGTCTTGCAGCCACTCGCGGTGTTCATCAATCAACTGTGGGAACCCATCGTGGGTGGGAATTTGTACGTAGATAACATATACTAGAGAATGGAGAAAGAGAGAAAGAGAGAGAGAGAGAGAGATTGATGATACGCGTAAAATATAGTATAAAAGTTAGTTAGTATACGCAGTTTTCAGTCTCTCTCACACACAAACAAAACACTCTTTTCTTTCCCCACAGAAGAAAACTCCATCACTTCAAACTTTTAACGCACACACACGCATAAAAAGGAAATGACCCATAATGCTGCTGTCACGCGCATCGTTCGCGAAGATGGACGCTTGTTGGACACGCTTCGCGAGCAGCGCTCGGTGTTGAACACCATCACTCGATCGACGTCGTCGTGCGAGTGGCACTCGGACGAGACGAAAGCGTTGGCGTCGATTCAAGGCCCGAGAGAACTCCAATTCTCCTCGTTAGCGCAGAGTAAAGAAGACGGGGAGAGGTTGGTGGTGGAGTGTTACTGCAAGTTACTCCCGCCGGATTCGCGGTTTGCTACTTCTTCTTGTTGTCGCGAGGACGGTGGTGGTGAGTTTGACGCGATGAAGGAGGAAAGAGAGAAGGAAAAAACGATGGAACAGTTTGTGAAATCCTGCGCTATGGCGGCGATTGAGTTGGAGAAAAACGCCTCGTTCGGTCTCATCGTGAGCGTGCAAGAGCTGAAAAACGACGGGAGTTTTCTCTCGAGCGCGCTAAACGCGGTTGGATTAGCGCTAATTTTGTCTGGAATCGAAACGAAAGGATGGATGTGCAGCTCGACCGCGTGTTTGATGAAAGTAGATGACGAGAAAGAGGAATACGCGCTTGCGCTCGACCCGACAAGAGAGGAAGAGGCAAAAGCGAAGGCGACGATCACGTGCGCGTTTTTAATCAACGAAGAAACGGAAGATAAAACAATACTACTTGGGACTAAGATGCGGGGGAAAATGACTGAGACGGAAGTATTTGAATGCGTGGCGTTGTGTAGAGACGCGGCAACAAGCGTGTGTACGTACTTTGATCGGGTGTTGACGCTTCGCGAGAGAGAGTTTGAAGAGAGATACCAAATCACCGATAAGAACGTAGAAAAGTGGAAGAAGATGATGATGGAGATGGCGAAGGAGGCGGTTTGAATGGGTAGACTTATATAGATTGTATCGTTGATAGTTTTATAGTAGGTAGTTAGTTTGGTATGACACAATTGAATATTAAATTTGTTTTTTTGTATATTACGTTCCGCAAGGAATGAATGAGAATTTCTTCTCCTTCTTTCTCTCTCTTTGTCTCTCTCTCTCTTATCATATGCCGTAAACAGTTTCGTTTTTACGCGTGGTAGCCCAAATCGCCGTGCGGGTTGGCTATCTGCATTTGTTCCACTGGCGCGGCCTGTGGCGTTCCAATCTCTACCGCATGCCGCGAGTTACCTTTCGCCATTTCTCTCACCTGTTTATCTCTTTTCTTCTTCTCTTCGACTTGACGTTTTACATCTCGCACGCGTTGCAATAACTCTGGATTCATGTAACTAACTCGAAATGTAAACCCTGGAGGTCGACTCGCGGCCAAGGTCAAGTTACGCCACTTGTCCTTCAAATCCACCCCAGTTCTTTCTGATTGCCCGAACGATTGCGTTAAAATCTCCGACCACTTTCCTAAGCCGTACGCGGCAACGCCATCGATCAACGCTTTTACCTCTTCTTCGGTAAATCTTTCGCGATCTTTTGCTTTGCCGTCGGCGTAGCGATACGGTTTCTTTTGTTGCGATTTCACGTTATCTTCTGGGTCCATGTCGTCGATGATGTCGACCTCTACGCCTACTTTACGTAAGGCAAGCGCCACCTCCTCTTGCGTCATGTCTCGCTCGTCTGAAAGATACGCGCCTTCTTTTTCTAAATCCCCTTTTAACGTTAAAATCACTTGAAGATTGTTTTTTATCCCAGCTTGCCTGCAGGTCATGGACCTCTTCAACACGTTCGCACCCATGGTCAAAATCATATCGTTCAGAGCCAACTTCCCGCCCGTCCTGTCCGATATCTTCTTCTTCAAATCGGAAATCGTCGCTTCCTTTTCAATTTCTAATTGCAACGGAATATTAATTTTTTCTTCGTCTTTACGCATCCTACACATCACGGAGAATAGGTACTTTTTGTTCGCGTCGTTAGTCTCGTCCTCTGGAGAGAAAGCGTACGGGTCTACCGGTATATCGTTGCGTGCCGCGATGGGTTGTTGCGGGCGAGCGACGAGTGCTTGTTGCTTGACTTGGATTTGCTGCTTATTTTCTTCTTCTTTTTTTTCTTCGTTATCGACATCGGCCGTGGTGGGTAGTCCTTTCTTCGGCGCTTTCTTTGGAGGCGCTTTCTTCGCGACCACCTGTTGTATTTTTTGTTAAGTTGTGTCGTTGCGAAGACGGAGAGAGAGAGAGAAAGAAAGAAGTCGTGTGAGTTTTTTGTCTCTTTATGTTCGCGAGTGTATTTGTTCTCGCGCGAGACGCGGCGACTTTGAAACGAAAAAGAGGAAGAAGAAGAAGAAGAAGAAGAAGAAAACTCGTTCGTTTGTTTGTTCGTTCGCTCTCGTTCGACGACGAGAACAAACAAAACACAGACGAGGAGAAACAAGCGATGAAAATTTTGGCGCCCAAAAAAAAAAACGAGGGGGGTGCCAATTCAAAAAAATTTTCTCCTCGGAGACGGAGCGATACGTTTCTCTCTTTCTCTGTTCTTACCTTGCCTTTGGGCGGCGCTTTCTTAGCCTTTACGACACCTGCGAGAGCGGAGAGAGAAGAAGAGAGAATCAAATTTTGTCAGTCTTTGTGTTTCGGAAAAAAGTTTTGACGACGACGTCGCGCAGCGCGGACGCGCACACATCCGAAAAGAGAATTCAAATTCTTCGAGAGAGCGCTTTTAACTCGTGTATACAAGCGACGAACCGCACACACGCGGAGCTTCTCTAAACTAATTCTCTCACACACACACGCTGCGCGTGAGACGCGCGAGAGGGTGCGAAACGCCTCACCTTTTTTCTTCTTCGGAGCCATCGGATTTCTCTTCGGGCCCGGACGGACACAGTTCGTTATATATTCTGATGCAAACTTGGAAGATCGAATGGGGTTTAGCGCAGGGTTTAGCGGGTTCAAGGCGGGGTATAAAACCCTAAACAACTTTTCAACGAAGTGCAAAGTAACAAACTTCGTTCCACAAAAAAAAAGAAGTTCACACTTACACACACTAACA
>Ga0181602_10000823_pt1 | contig 28446 bp, 20 predicted proteins | sample 041ome_14_FD_148640 | JGI IMG/M metagenome (GOLD analysis project Ga0181602, IMG submission 148640) | Coastal salt marsh microbial communities from the Groves Creek Marsh, Skidaway Island, Georgia - 041408US metaG (spades assembly) | ecosystem: Environmental > Aquatic > Marine > Intertidal zone...
TCGTCCGCTGCGGCCGCTCCGCGTGCAAGGTCACCGCGCTCAACTTCAAGGTTGGCAAGGAAACCGGCGGTAAGAAGCTCGAGTCCCCGATGGCGTTGAAGTCCAACGAAGTCGCCGAAGTCGTCTTCGAACCGGTGCACCCGCTCGTCGTCGACTCCTTCAAGAAGTGCGAAGGTTTGTCCCGTATCGCCTTCTTGGACGGTAACACCGCGGTCATGCTCGGTAAGATCGTCGCGGTCGAATACAAGGCCATCTAAATGTGTCCGTCTTACGCGCGTGTTTCGCGCGCGGTTCGACGCGCGCGCGCGAGCGTTACGCGACGTTTGCCATCGAACGGACGATCCCGGCGTCTTCCGCCAGTCAACCATTCGAGTCACCCGTCGCATCCTCGCGCGCTGCGTCGTCCCATGCGCGTCACGCACACGTCGTACTCCTCGCTAGATCCTTTATTGATACACACACACGCACCCACAATCATCGTACGCACCATCTCAATGTGTCCGACCGACCACGCGTCCGACCGACCGAATCCTCGACGTCACGCCGACGCGACCCCTCGCGCCGTCGCTTCACAACACATCGCCCGCCGTCGACGCCCGCCGCCGACGCCCGCCGCGCACACTACACGCACACACACGCGCGTACGCATCCTTCGCGCGCGCCCACGCACGCACATCGCACCACCCGACGTCGATTCGTCCGGTTGCTCGCCTCCGATCGCCCCCGCCGATCGCCAGCGCACTCACCCAGAGGTCACCGCGCACGCACCGCGCGACCGCCTGCGTCGTCGTCCGTACACACGAACGTCGAGCATAGTTTTTGATTGATTCGCACATCAGTCGCGCAGTCACACGCCGTAGAATCCATCTACGAGTGCGCGGGTTCGGAGATCGCATCGCTCCACCGCACGAGAACGCACCCACCGCCGAAGGGCACCGAGGACCCGCACGAGGGAGACGACCGAGATGGATCTCGAGGACGGCAGTAGTGGCCATATAGAGTTTAAGGATAACGAATACGGATTTATTGCCGACCTGCGACCGGACGGGGCGGTGAAGTACGCGTCGAGCGACTACCAAGATGTGCGTATAGAGATGCGATGCGTTAGGGCCTGGGGATGATTATGATTATGGTTAGCGCGCTCGCGCGTGAATCGTTGACTGACGGGGAGTGTGTTTTTATGTATGCAGTGCGCGCGGCATCCACGCTGACATCGCTAATCAGAAGCAGCATCACCGAGCGTGAGCAATAAATAGAAGAAACAGATTAAAAGAAGACGCGAGCGCGATGGACGCGACGCGAGAAATCTTTGGCGACGCAGCCATGAATGGCGCGCCCGAAGACATTTACCCAGCTCCTCACTTTGAGGGTGCTGAAAAGCGCATCGAGATTGATTTCCACTTGAACGATAGCAATCCTGCGGGTTTGCGGGCGTTGTCTCGCGCGCAACTCGACGAGTGCATGACGGCGGCGCAGTGCGAAATTGTCTCTGTGCGACGCAACGCAAAGTTTGACGCCTACGTCTTGTCTGAGTCGTCTTTGTTCATCTTGCCGACGAAGTTGGTTCTCAAGACGTGCGGGACGACGCATCTTCTTGCGGGCGTGCCAAATATTCTCAAGCACGCCGCGTCTATGGGCATGGCGCCGCGTCGCGTCAAGTTTACGCGCTCTTCGTTTGACAAGCCAGAGTTGCAACCCAAATTGCACGCGTCTTTCGATGACGAAACTGAGTTTTTGGAGCAATACTTTGGCAGCCTCGGCAATGGTGGCTCCGCTTACATCCTGGGCTCCAAGCTCAAGGGTGTGCAGTGGCACGTGTACGTTTCTGGAGACGCGTGCCCGGTGCAAGACGCCGCGCCCAAAGCGTCGCTCGAGGTGTGCATGACGCAACTCAGCCGAGCGCACTGCGAAGAACACTTTTACCGCACCGAGAAGTTTGTGAGCAGCGCTCAAACGACCACGGACAGCGGTATTCGTTCAATCTTCGAAGATTTTGACATTGACGACTATGTCTTTGAGCCGTGTGGATACTCCATGAATGCCTTGTGCGACGAAGAGTTTTCGACGATTCACATCACGCCCGAAGACGGCTTCTCCTACGCCTCGTGTGAGCTCTCCAACGTCAACGTCAACAATCTCGACGCCTTTGCCTACGTGCGTAAGGTTGCGTCCGTTTTCAAGCCTGGAAAGATGGTGTTTGCCATTTCCATCGATGGCTTGAACGCTGCCGAGGTGAGCAACGAAGTGCTCGCGCATGGGTGCTTTGTGCCCGGGTACGCGCGCGTGCAATCGACGCGTCAAGAATTTGACGTCGAAGGTTGCGTCGCTTACTACACCTACGTGCGTAACAACCGTTGGCAGCCGTCGATGAGTGTGCCGGACATGTCCGCAATGACGCTCAAGTCTTCGCACTCGTTCTCGTTCAACGGCTTGAAGAGTGACCGCCCCGTCACCCCGCAGTTGGTCATGGATTTCCCGTGCTCCAACTCTGAAGAAAGCTCGGATGGGGACAACTAGTAATCCCCAGCACCGAGCACGTGTGAATTGACCCATGCTGATTCCGATGGGTTGGAACTACGAGACCGCTGCCTGCATGCGAAGTTTGGAATATCCCGAGTCGAGCGGCGTACACGGCACGAAGAGCTGCGTTTTGAAGACGCGGCGCGTGCTCGCTCCTCGCGGCGCATTCAGGAGGTTTAGAGCGGATTCCGACGCCCCACAGCGCGCTGTGGGGCTTGCTTAATACTGAATTTTGTATCGTTTTGTCATATCAACAAATGCATTTTCATCTACTACTGTACCGTACAACAACAATGCCTCCTCTCTTCACACATGTCTAAAACCAAAACGCCGTGTACGCCTCAACGTTCGCCGGCGTCTTGACGAGCAAGTGCCCGTGAATCTCATACTTCACCCGTGACTCTCTCTGCACGCACAAAATCACTTGCACGCTATCCATCACCTGTAACGTGACCGGCAACTCGAGCAACTTGCGTTCAATCGTATCATACATTTCATCAATCGCGCGTTCTTGCGCTTCGCTCGTATTCAAGCACCGTCCGCGCAATCCTCGCGAATGTTTTGTCGCGCTCTTATACGCGGCGCGATCGAGCTCTGACAATCGATCAATTACTCGCATCGCCTCTACGGCCTCCTTGCGCAACTTGATCGATATCTCCACCGCCGTCGAATGCGTTTTGCCCTTCACCGCGCCGATTTGACGCGCGCAGACGTGCCGCTGTTTGTCGAGGTGAATTTTAATCTCAAAGCCAAATTCGGGGACGTAGGCGACGAGGTACGACGCGCCGACTTGACGAACCAACGCCGTGGTGATGACGACGTGGCGTTCCAAATACTTGCACAAAAACACGTGTTGACTGCGTTCTTGCGCGTACTTTGCGGCGAGCTTACGGGAATTACAATGTTCAGCCACCTCGCCGCACGCCTCGGTGGAGAGCAGTCGAAATCGTTCGGCGACGTCGTCGACGTCTTCGTACTCCATCGCCGCTGCGAGCAATCGATGGACGACAATGTCCGGATATCGTCGTATGGGTGACGTAAAGTGCGTGTAATATGGCACCGCCAGCGCGTAATGCGCCCACTCGTCTTCCTTCGCGTCCCCGGTGCAAAAGTACTTGGCGAGCTGCATCGGCTTGGTCGCCAACAATTGCACTAAATCAAACATGTCCTTATCCGTCTCCGCAATCGCACGCAAACTCTCGTGTAACTTTTTCGACGATGACGTATCCACTGCGATACCGTGAGCGCTCGCAAAGGCATCGAGCTCGGCGAGCTTGCGTTCGCTCGGCGGTGCGTGTCGACGCAGCATCGCCCGAGCGGGAAACGCGCGAGAGATGCGTTCGGCGACGGTGACGTTGGCCAGGAGCATGTATTCCTCAACCAATCGATTGCTGTCGCGGATGACGTAGGGTGCCGCAGATGTGGGCGTGAGATCGTCATCGAGCTCGAAGGATACTTTTGGTTGATCGAGACGCACGGCGCCTCGGTCGAAGCGTCTCTGGCGCAAGCCGCGGGCGGCGGCGTCGAGCAGCCGAATGGCGCGGATGACGTCTTCGGCGGTGTGCTTGCCCGAGATTTCAACGTCATCGAGCGCGGCGATAGCGCGAGCGGTGTCATCACCAGCGTCGATGACGTCCTGAACGTGTCCGTATGCGAGCTTGGCGGCGCTCTTGATTACACCGCGTGTGAATGATGATGATTGGACGACGCCGTCGGGCGTCATGGTCCATTCGACGCTAAACGTCAAGCGCTCCACACCTGGATTTAACGAGCACAGATTCTCACACAGCAACCGCGGAAGCATGGGGAAGATCGTATGCACTAAGTACGTGGTTGTACCGCGTAGTTTGGCTTCGTCGTCGAGCGCTGTGTGCGGGGCGACGAAATACGATACGTCGGCGATGTGAACGCCGACGCGGAGCGCGCCGCTCGGCTCAACCTCGACGTGCAAGGCGTCGTCCAAATCCCGCGCCGTCGGTGGGTCAATACTAAACACCAGCTTATCTCTAAAGTCCTTGCGTTTCACGAGCTCATCATCAGGAATTTTCCAAAGTTCATTCGGTTTCACGTCTGGTAAACACGCGCGAGCAGCGTCGCTAAACGGAGCGTCGCAAATGCCGTGTTCTTCGACGATGACTTTAGTCATCGTATCCACATCTCCAATCGTCCCGTGACCGATAACGTCAACTATATCGACAATCGGACACGACTCACCCACGCCCCATTTGCGAATCTTCGCACACACGAACAAATCACCGATGACGTCCGCGATGGCGCCTTCGCCGTCCCGCTCGAGCGCGTCGTCGCACGTCTTTAAAATCGTCCTCGGCACCGAAAACGCCGATACGTGCGATTTAGGCAAATGCGCATCCACGGGCACGAACGCAAACATCGGTAGGCGCACACCACCACCATCATCTTTGATGCTCCGCACCTCTAAATGCCCAACCATGCGCTCGCGTTTCGGCGAAGGCGTGAGCACCCCGACGACGATGCCCGTCGGTTGCGAAAGCGTCTCGCCGTCTCGGCACGACGCGGCTAACGCATCGACTGAACGCCCAGATGGCGCCGGTGCGTCGACGTCAGCATCGGTTAGTATGTCTGCGACGTCGCCAGCGGTGCGTGCGCTGTCGGTGCGGTCCCAGTCGCGCGCGTCGTCGATGAGCACGGCGACGACGTCCCCGTGCACGCCGCGGCTTTGTCGAGCAAACCCATCAACTTTAACGTCGATAGGGAGCCCCGGCACGCGCACGAACGCCTCATGGCGGCGGTATTCATTCACCGCAAACTCTCCGGCGTGGAGCACGCCGCGCTGTGTGCGAGAAGGCGCGTGGTCAGTGCGTCGTTGGCGGTGAAATGCGTGCTGTCGTGGGCGGGCGTTGGCTCGTGGTTTCGTATTCGGGCGCGTGAATGCGACCGTGACGTACGTCTAGACCGCGCGCGATGTGTTCTGGGGACCAGTGTTTGACGTGCGCTCGCGCGTCGCGTGCGTCGCGTCGTCGAGGCATGCGTCGACGACGACGACGCCGGCGAGGCGCGGTGTGGTGTCGACTGTTTCAGCAAACGTATTTTTTTACAACCTTTGTGTGCGTGTGAATGGCGCGTAAAACTGCACAGTGATGGCACACGATCGTGCGTGTGTATTTCAGACACGCATTCGGCGTCTAGTGGCGCGAAAGCGCGTCGTTGAATTGATTTGTCATCGCAAATGTCGTCAACGTGTAATGAATCACAACGCCAAACTCGCTTTATTCTTCTTCTGTAGTGATCTCTGATGCGACATGCACGTGCGGCACAGCCACGCGCCATTCGCATCCTTACGCCACTCCGGCGGACCGCTACTTTCGCTTCCACACGTATGACAACGAACGCTCGGGTCGTCGTTCATCGCCTGCAAACGCGCCGTTTTGTAACACTTATCGCAGCAGTGCCCGCCATCCTTATGTTTTCTCCACCCGCCCGTCTTCAACTTGTCCATCTTACACATGACACAAAACACATCCGGATCATCGTTTAACCGGTCGCGCCGTTCAACAGTGTGACACGCCTTGCATATCCGATCTCCGGCTATGCTTCCTCGTTGCGACCGGTACCAATAATCAAACGCGCTCCCGGGCGTCGCCTTGGAACAATTCGCACACTTCACCGCACCATTGAGCCCCTTTGCCGGATTCTTCACATCTCGCGCGCGCTTCTCAGTCATGTAACAATTCTGACACACCTTCTTCCCCTTCGTCGTCTCCGCGTGCGATTTATGCCAGTATCCCGTCGTGCGCTCGGCGCCGCACAACGCGCACGGCCCATTCTTAATCTTTCCCGACTTGCTGTTTTCGTAATACTCCTTTTGATAACACGCCGAGCAAATCGCGCCACCGTCGGCGTCAATCTTACACGGGTGTCCCGAGCGTTTCCGCTTCGCAGACGTCGACGACGGACCGCCGCCGCCGCCGCCGCCGTCGTCCTCGTTCGTGTCCCCATCGACGACGATGCCCGACGATGCGGGCGCATCGAACGCGCGCGAGCACCGTCCACAGTGCGTGTGCGCGCCCTGCGGTCGCACCGGCACGTCGGGGTGGCGCGAGAGCGATCCCGCGGGCGCGGTCTTCGCCGCTGAAGTCGCCTTGCGCGGCATCCGTCGGCGTCGGCGTCGAAATGCGGATGGCATTTCTTGTCGTTGGAACGTCGTGGCGTTGGGCCCACGGGTGACGCCACCAAAACCCCGAGTCGCGCATCGACCGATCGTGACCAGGCAGATTCACGTGTGATACATTTTTCGCGCGTGACGCCACCAGACAAGGTGTGGGGCCATCGACCAATCGTGACCACAGAATGTGTCAATGTTTACATTTTTATCGCGCGCTGGGACACGGATGGCTGGGTGCGCGCCGCGTCGTGCAGTGCGCGATGCGCGGCGTCGAGCGCGCGATGCGCCGCGCGCGGTCGATGGTCGTGCGTTGCTCGTCGTCGTCGGTGGCGTCGTCGTCGGTGGCGGCGTCGGTGGCGGCGGTCGGTGGTGGTGGTGGTGCGTCTCGCGCGCGGGCGGTGCGCGAGGGCGCGAGGATGATGTCTGCGCCGTCGGTGCGACCTCGCGCGGGGGCGGCGGCGGTGGCGTGGGAGACGGCGCGATGGCGATCGTTTGCGTCGTCCGCGTCGGCGTCGTCGACGTCGACGTCGACGTCGGCGGTGAGCGCGACGCGGGAGGAGCCGACGACGCCAGAGCCGACGGCGTCTGGCGTCGGCGGCGCGGCGGTCGCGACGAACGCGGTGCCGTCCAAGGCGGCGAATGCGGATGATATTGATTTGAACATTTTGCGTACGCTCGGTGGGTATCTGTGGAGCGATGAGAGGCCTGGGGGGAAGACGCGCGTGGTGGGCGCGTTGTCGTTGCTCGTGGCGAGCAAGGCGGCAAACGTGAGCGTGCCGTTCGCGTTTAAATATGCCATCGATGGATTGAGCGCGAACGCGGGTTTACCCATCACGGGTCCGGAAGTATTTTCGAATTTACCGCTCGAGGCGGTGATGGCGACACCGGCGGCGATGTTGGTTGGATACGGGGCGTTGCGCGCGAGCGCGAGTCTGGCGAATGAGTTGCGAAACGCGACATTTGCGCGCGTGTCTCAGGGTGCCATTCGTGCCGTTGCGCGTCGCGTGTTTGCGCATTTGCACGAGCTTGATCTGAAATATCACCTAGATCGACAGACGGGGGCACTGAATCGCACTATTGATCGGGGTACGCGCGGGATTAGCTTTTTGTTGAACAGCATGGTGTTCAACGTGTTTCCCACCGCGTTTGAAATCGCATTGGTGAGCGGGATTTTAGCCTCCAAGTGCGGCACGGAGTTTGCAATGCTCACTGGAGGGACTATTGCGACGTATACGGCGTTTACCATCGCGTGCACGCAATGGCGTACGAAGTTTCGACGCCAGATGAACCAGTTGGAAAACGAAGGCAACAACAAAGCCATCGATTCGTTGTTAAACTTTGAAACCGTCAAGTACTTTAACAACGAAGAGCATGAGGTGAAACGTTACGACGAAAGCTTGCGAGGGGTTGAACATGCGAACTTGAAAATTGCGTCGTCGCTTGGGATGTTGAACTTTGGACAAAACGCTATTTTCTCGGCATCGCTATCGGCGGCGATGTTACTGGCGGCGCAAGGCGTGGCACAAGGCACGCTCACCGTGGGTGACTTAGTCATGGTGCAAGGTTTGCTGTTTCAGCTCTCGGTACCGCTGAACTTTTTGGGATCTGTGTACCGCGAAGCGCGTCAATCATTGATTGACATGACATCCATGTTTCATTTATTGGATGAGCGTAGTGCGGTACGAGAGGCGGATGGCGCCCCGGCGCTCGCCGTCCCGAAAGAAGGTCTTTCTGTAGAGTTCAGAAACGTGAGCTTTGGATATAGCGATGATAGAAAAATAATAGACGGCTTATCCGTAACCGTCCCCGCTGGGGGCTCACTCGCACTCGTAGGTGCGAGTGGTAGTGGGAAGAGCACGTTGCTGCGTCTGTTGTTTCGCTTGTACGACGGCGATGGCGCAAACGACGACGGAAGCTCAGGGATTTTCCTCGGTGGTCAGGATTCCAAGCGGGTATCTTTGAAATCGCTACGCGAAAATATTGCCGTCGTGCCGCAAGACACTGTTTTGTTTAACGACACGATTCATTACAATATAAATTACGGCAAGATGAGCGCGAGCGTCGAAGAGGTGCGCGAAGCCGCGCGACTCGCCGCCATCGACGGCCCAATCAAACGTATGCCAAAAGGCTATGAGACCGTCGTCGGCGAGCGTGGGCTAAAGCTCAGCGGTGGTGAAAAGCAGCGGGTGGCTATCGCGCGCGCTTTACTCAAAGGGTCGCCTCTCGTGCTCATGGATGAGGCCACGAGCGCGTTGGATACGAACACCGAACAGGACATTTTGAAAATGTTGGAAGTCTTAATGGAAGGCAAAACAACCATCGTCGTCGCGCACAGACTCAGTACCGCGCGCAACTGCGACAATATCGCCGTCTTGGAGGGCGGTAAAGTTGTCGAGTACGGATCCCACAATGATTTGCTAAAGCGCGGGGGCAAGTACCACGCGATGTGGGAGCGACAACATTCGCCCGGCGGCGCTAAGACGCCCACCATTCACGACGCTAGCGCGTCCTTAGACGATCTCTTAGCGCGCGAAGCAAAGCGTCAGGAAGAAAAGGCAAAGAAAGCCAAAGAGGCTGAAGCCATGTTAGGCGCAAAACGGTGCTGCTAGGGCACTCTTCGTGTGAATATCACGTCGACGACGCGCATAGACGAAACCAACGCCAGCGTAACGCGCCATACGACGTCGCGCGCGATCGAAACATGTTCACCACTCGCGTCAGCGCAGCGACACTCAGTGATCACGTCACGCGCATCGCACGACCGCTCGCGACGATGACGACGACGACACGCCCTCGAGCCGCCCTCGTCCCGCGCGCGTCGCACGACAGCACCCTCTTCGCCCTCGACTTTGACGGCGTCGTGTGCGACTCCGTCGGCGAATCCTCCCTCAGCGCGTGGAAACACGGCGTTGAATTATGGCCCGACGTGTTCGACACCCCACACGCCGCGCGAGAGAAACCGCGCGTGTTAGAAGAGCTCCGAGCGGTGCGTCCGGTGGTGGAGACTGGCTACGAAAACACAACGCTAGCCCGCGCGTTGCTCGAACGCTTAGACGGGTACTCGGTGGACGAAATCCTAGCCGATTGGGACAACATGAGCGGAGGGTTAATGTCCAAGTGGTCGCTCGATCGGGCGACGATGGTGGAGGCGTTTGGGAGAATTAGAGACGAATGGATACAGACAGATTTCGACGGGTGGTTGGCGCCAAACGCGTTGTACCCGGGCGTCGCTGAGGCGGTGTTGGCGGCGCAAGCTAGAAGCGATAGCGCGGTGAAGATTGTGACGACGAAGCAAGCTCGATTTGCGACGGCAATTATGGCGAAGATGGGTGGGATTACGATTGCTGAAGAGGATATGTTTAGCACGACGGTGAGCGGGATACCGAAGACGGAGGTGTTGAAGACGCTCGGCGTGGATGGGAGTAATCCGCGTAAGATTTTCGTCGAAGATAAGCTTAGCACGCTCGAGAAGGTGTGTAAAGCCGATGGATTGGATGATTGGGAGTTGTTTCTCGTAGATTGGGGATACAATACTGCGACTGAGCGTGCGCGAGCGGCGGCGAACCCTCGCATCGAAGTCATCGGCGTCGACGCCTTCATCACGTTGTTGCGCTCTGGTTAACTTTGTATTTATTCGTACACAGCGTCTGCTTTTGCAATTCTATCGCTATATATCACTCGCCTACTTTACACGTTAGCCTTAGATATCATCGCCAACACGTTCGGGTCGGCGTGCACGTCGTCGAACCACTGATGGAACATTTCTCGCGACCCGGCGTCGCGGCTGCAGTCAAACAAGCAAATTCCCGGGACGACTTGGTAGGCGCGCATCGTCACCACCAACATGTGCTTGGGGTGCTCAAACATGATTCTTGAGCTCGTTTGGCGAATCGCCGAGTACCCGAGTTTTCGAGCTGCGGCACACACGGCGCGTTGGACGTCGTTCACGGACTTGGAACTCAAAAATCGAGTGGCGTTTGAAATCGTGTTTTCGTCAGAGTCAAAGATGTTTGCCACGTCAAACGCCGTCATGTTGATGAGTTCAAACGCGTTGAGCTGGCGTAAAGGGCGAGCAGTTGACTCGCTTCGACTCTCAATCGTGCTTCCATCGTCTTCGGTGGACACGACGAGTTCTTCATCGACGGCGAATATATCCATCTCTGTCTCTGACTCGTCGTCGTCAAAGTGCCGAGACAATGGCTGTTTAAGCACCGTTACGGGAACATAATTCACCCGGAACCAAGGGTCTTTCATCACACGATTAAGCGTGATGCGCCCTCCTGGATCTTTGACCATCATCGCGCGAATAAGTTTCTCGGCTTTGTCTGAAATAATCGCATTCGCGCCCTTTGCAAAGTACGGTTCGGTTTTCTGCACCATGATTTGCAGCTGCACAAAGTTGTTCCCATCGAATGGAAAGTTTCCGGTGAGAAAAAAATACAAAATACAGCCACAACTCCACACATCTGCCGCCGCGCCTTCGTAGCCTTGTGAGCGCGTGCGCTGATTCACGGTTTTGAAATTCTTATTCCCGACCAACCTTCGCGAGCCGCCCATGACTTCGGGCGCGGCGAAGTGCGGCGTCCCGCAAATCGTCTTCAAATTCGTATCGTCCGCCTCGCCCCGAAGCGCCGCCAAACCAAAATCACCGATGCACAAATCACCATTTTCATCCAAAAATAGATTTTCCGGTTTCAAATCTCTGTGATAAATCCGCTTCGAATGACAAAACGCGACGCCTTGCACCAAGCGTTGAAAATGTCGACGCGCATCCGCCTCTGAAAACGGCCCCCGTCGACGCACAATATCGTACAACTCCCCATTCGGACAGTACTGCATCACCATAAAAATATGATCCCCGTTGGATAACACTTCACGGAGATCAACCACGCACGGATGCGTCAATTCTGCCATCGCCTTCACCTCCGATTGCACTTGGTCCTTGTCTTCTTGATGCCTCAAGTTTTCTCGGCTTAAAATCTATGCTCGCGCGTCAGTCCATCGAAACGAGCGCCAACGAAAACTCGCACGCGCGTACCTTTATCGCGAATTTAAGCCCAGTCTTGTCTTGAATGCCGAGCTTCACCTACGAAAGAAAAAGAAACACGTGTCAGTCTTCGATGCGTTGGTTTTTGGTCACGGCACCATTCGCGCGCGAACGCCGCCTCCGCGCGCGTCGTCGTCGCCATCAATCGCTGCGCACCTGTCCAAACGCGCCGGCGCCGAGCGTGCGTTTCAACGCGTACGCCCCCACGCGCGTGATGTCACTCGAATTGCGCGGCATGTCTGGTCGCGCGACGCAATGGCGTCAGAATGTCCCACGCGCTCGGTCTCCCTTTGGCGGCACCGGCGCGTCGGTGGACGCCTCCGCGGTCGCGCCGACGCGCGGGCAACGTCGCCGCGACCGCGGACGATGCGCGCAAGGCGCGTTTAGACGCCGCCGCGGCGCAGCTGCCGATCGCGTGCGTGGTAAAGGATGCGCTGGAGGCTTTAGAGGCGTCACCGAACGCGGTGCTCCAAGCGCCGCCAGGCGCCGGGAAGACCACCGTACTGCCTCTGGCGCTGTGTTTCGATAAACCGGATGGGTATGACGTCACGCAGGCGCGGCGGACGATAATCGTGCTCGAACCGCGACGGTTAGCGGCGAAAGCTGCGGCGGCGCGGATGGCGTCGATGTTGGGCGAACGCGTCGGAGAAACGGTTGGGTATCATGTGCGCTTCGATCGCGTCGTTGGTCGGGATACGCGCGTGGAGGTGGTGACAGAGGGTGTTTTAGTGCGGCGGTTGCGCGCGGATGCGGAATTACGGGACGTGGCGGCGGTGATTTTTGATGAATTTCATGAACGGAATTTGGACGCCGATGTGGCGTTGGCGTTGTGTCGAGAAGTACAGCAAACGATTCGGCCTGATTTGCGGTTGTTGGTGATGAGTGCGACGTTGGGCCAGGTGGGTGCGCGCGTGGCAAAGTTGCTGGCGGATGATGCGAGCGTAGAGGGTGGCGCCGGGGAGGTGCCAATCATAGTGAGTGAAGGAAAATCGTACCCGGTGGAGACGATTTATTGCGGCGCACCAGGCGTGGGGTTCGGTGAGCTCGAACGCGCAACAACATCGGCGGTGCTCACGGCCGTTCGAGCGGCATCCGAGGGTGATGTGTTGTGTTTTCTTCCCGGTGCGGCGGAGATTAATCGCGTCATTCGTGAGCTACGTCGGGAATTGCCCGCAAACGTGGACGCGGTGCCGCTGTATGGCGCCCTCACACCAGACGAGCAAAACCTCGCGCTTGCGCCTTCAAAACCCGGGCGCCGTCGCGTCGTGGTCAGTACGCCCATTGCGGAGTCGTCGCTGACGATTAGTGGCGTCACCGTCGTCGTCGATTCAGGATTGTGCAAATCTCCTAAATTTGACGCTCGTAAAGGCATGACGCGCCTGGAGACGACTCGCATCTCCAAGGCATCCGCCGATCAACGGCGCGGTCGCGCCGGGCGCGTCGCGCCAGGCACGTGTTACCGTTTATGGGGTGAAGCGCTCAATTCGAAATTAGCTCCGGATACGACGCCGGAAATTCTTCAAGCCGATCTCACGCCGGTGGCTTTGGATTTAGCCACGTGGGGCGTCGGCGACGGCGCCTCCATGGCATGGCTTGATCCACCGCCAGAAGGCCCACTCATCGCTGCAAGGCGTCTTCTTCGCGCACTAGGCGCGTTTGAAGACGATCGCGATGTGCCGAGCGCGATTGGTGAGCTCATGTCTGAGCTCCCAGTGCATCCTCGATTGGCGCGCATGCTGTTGTTTGGCGCGTCTCGCGGCGCCGAAAGCGCGCGTCTGGCGTGCCAACTCGCCGCTGTCGTCGGAGATCGCGATTTAATATCCGGACGAGACGCACCATTAGATATACGAACGCGTCTTCGTGCGCTTTGGGGACAAGACCCGCTCGGTGGTGAAGGCATCGCTGACACTCCGCCGCTGCCGACGACGGATGCATCTGGACCGACGCGCGTCCCCATCGGCACTAAATTACCTAAGAGTGGTAAGAAAATCAAAGGTGCCCCTCGTGGAAAGCGAGCGAGCGTGAATTCAGCCGTGAGTGCTGCGACCGGAGGCGCGACAGGGGCGAACTTCAACGTCGATGAGCGCGCAGTGGCGGAAGCGACCAAGGTGAGCGAGCAATTGCTAGGACATTTACGTCGGCTCGCGAAGACGCATCCCGATTTTTGTGCCCCGGGCGTGGGCGAAGGCGATCCCGCGGGTGTGGTGTGGTCATTTTTATGCGGCGCCGGTGACAGCGAAGCGGGAGTGCTGCTCGCCATGGCGTATCCCGATCGCGTGGCGGCGAGAAAGAGTCGAGGCGGAGCGTTTCAATTATCAGGCGGCGGCGCGGCGAGCGTCGGTGCCGACCATAAAGACGACGCGTTGCTCCGTACGGAGGATAAAACGAACGAAACGCTCGTCATAGTTGAACTAGCAGGCGATGGCGCGGGGAACGCCGGATCTAGAAACGACCGCATAAGGCTTGCGGCGCCGATTAGTAGAGCGTGCTTTGAGGGTCCCGATGGGCCGCTCTTTGAGGCGCTCGCAGAAGAGCGCGACGACGTATTCTGGACGAGTGCGAGCAAGGCTGTGTTCGCGCGCAAACGCTTAGCCGTAGGTGAGCTCGTGTTGCGTGAAGTTCCTTTTTCGGTCAAAGATTCCGACGCGACTATTCCTGCCATGCTCGAAGGCGTTCGCGAAATGGGACTCGCCGGCGCGTTTGGCTTGTCAAAAAACACCGTCACCTGGTTGAAGCGATGTGAGTACGTCCATCGATCGGGCGTCGACCCGACGTTCCCAGATTTGAGTGAGCGCGCATTGCTCGCATCTGCAGACGAATGGCTCGCGCCCTGGCTCGCAGGCGCAACGTCAAAAGCTGACTTGAGTAAAATTGACGTCTCGTCGTTGCTTCGCAATACGATGTCGTACGAACACTCGCAGTTGGTCGATTCCTCGTGCCCGACGCACGTGCTCCTACCATCTGGTACGAATTGTCCAATCAACTACGAAGGTGACATCCCAGTCGTCGCAGCGCGCTTGCAAGAACTCTTCGGATGCGACGTCACGCCAACCGTCGGAGGTGTCGCTGTCGAGCTTCATTTACTCTCCCCGGCGTCCCGACCGGTTCAAATCACCCGAGATTTAGCCTCGTTCTGGCGCGAGGCCTACGTGGATGTGCGCAAGGAGCTCGCTGGGAGATATCCTAAACATTATTGGCCACTGAATCCGCTCGAGGCTGAGGCCACGAACCGCGCGAAACCGCGAAAGACGTAAACCGTTTGCTCCGCCATGGCTAACCCCCTCGAAAAAGTTGTAAATTCGTAACTCATTCTTTACTTTTCGACGCATCATAGCGCAATATGGGCGGCGTAGCTATCCCGGAACTCAAACAGTACGTGCTTGTGCCGAGTGCGCCCACGCGCACGCCGCGCGTCGCCGCTCGAACGCGTGTTGTTAGCGAAAGAGGTCGCGAATGCGGCGTGTCATTCGGGTTTTGTAGCTCCTCGCGTGTGTTCACCGCGTTCGCGCGCTGAGACGCGCACGGTGACGCGCGCGCGTGATGATATGAGCAAGTCACTGACGATGTGTGTGTTGTAATCGTTTTGGTGACGCAGGTATATGGATAAGAAGCTGAAGCTTCGTTTGAATGGTAACCGTGACGTGATCGGCGTGCTGCGAGGATTCGATCAATTCTTAAACCTCGTACTCGACGATGCGGTGAATGATACGACGTCTGAGAAGACACCGATGGGGATGGTTGTTATTCGTGGAAATTCTGTAGTTTCGCTTGAGGCGTTAGAGCACATTCCGGTGACGGTGCGTAGAGGCGCGTAGACGTCTGCGCTTTTTGTCTTGTAATTCAACTTAGAAGTTTTAGTTTTCCTGATTGTGCAGGGTTTGACTCGCATGCTTTTCAACTCGCATGTGCGCGCGCAAGTTATATTACAACTCTAGATTTTTCTTTAGCTACTGGAGGTTGGTGATAAGGGTGGAGAATCTTGCAGTAATATTTTTGCGTCGAGGTTTGCATAAAACTCATCACCAGGAACAATAATTTCCTGTTCAAGTGCACCGAAATCGTCAATTGCGCCGTTGTCACCGATGTGTGCTGGCAATGGACGAAGCTCTACACCGAAATCGTCGTCGTCGGACTCATTACCCATCGATGCGGCTGATTTTGGCCGAAATTTGTGTGTTAATTTTGGCAAGCAGCCGAAGCACATCGTTGCGCCTTTTCGAGAAACGTCAAACGCCTTGCCCGTTGAAGCCCCGATTGTTGTGTTGAGACGCTGAACTTGCTGTTTTAACGAGCCTAAGGCCCCACCAGTAGCGTTATTGTCCACCTTTAAGTTTTGATTCAACACATTGACGCGTAAGCGTAGGTGTAAAACGCCGACTGGACGCATCGACCGTGCTCCGAGCAACGTGAGTTCGATGTTATGGACGTCTCCACCTTTAAACGTGGTCAAATCATCAATTTTAGCGACTGCCACAACCTTTCTGCTGATTCTGAACAACTTGCTTGCCGTCGCCTTGGCGGCGTTCGCGTCGATACTTTCTGAAAGCAGAATGAAAGACAACTGTCCATCAATCGTTTCTTCCGTAGAATCTAGCCTAGAGAATCCGGCGCTGTCCCAAGTGGGCATTGGACAGTTCTCGTCTTCTGCTTCGACATGTTTCACCATGTGATGCGCTTTTGTCACCACGCGCCTTCTTCCGTGGCCGACTGCGATGTACATTCTGCAGCGCTCCCCGTCTAAGTACTTTTTCTTGAGAAGCAAATTTTTTCCGCTCGAGTCGAGTTCGACAAAGTTTGGCATGACACGAATTTCCACTGAAGCGCTCCGAGGTTGTCGACGCCAAATGCGTTCGATATCCTTCATCAAAACTGGCGTAATCAACTCTGCGGGATCGATAACTTGTTCTGCGTCAGCCGACTCATTCCACCATTCCTTGACGTCCCAAAAATACCCTTCAGGTTCACACAAGGAAGTTCTAAAGTATTCGTCAAGCACCTTGCGCACAGCGCCATCAATCATACTAATTTCAGTCACGTTGACCGCCCCGAGAGCTTTAATGGCAAAGCTATACTTTGGCAGTCCGATGAAGGAAACACGCAACGATCGAACGTAAGGACCGCCAGTCGTGCGCATCCAGGTAAAAATTAGACGCAGATTTCCTTCAATTCGGACGTTGGTAAGTCGCAGTCGAATGGGAACCGGTACTGCCACGCCTGGCTTGCCAAACAAAGCGGAAATGAGCACCGAAAAATCCTGTGTCTGCCAATCTAAATCTTTCTCAACAACCATTTCACCATCCACGCCGGTATACGTTCGTGCATGCTTAAAACACGGGCTGGCTGACCCGAACTTGAACTCACTCAACTCGATTTTGGATATGAATGCAAAATCCGTTGTTTCAAAGAGCCACTCTAATTGGGCGCGGACGAGGCGGTTCATCCAGCCTTCAGCCCATCCGTGCCACATGTGGTCCCATATTGAGCTCCACCAATCACACGTCTCCACGCCGTGACGATTCACGCTCGGGTCACCGCGTACGCGTTGGAACTTACGGAGTTGATCTGAACGAACTGCATCTGCCAGTTTTTCTCGTTGTTCTTCGTTAACCCACATGATGTGCCTCATAAACGTCAACGCAAAAACGCACGCGAGAACAAAGTTTTGTATCCAAACAGTGAACAACAAGCTCGTAAAGGCGACGAGGACGTGTGGCCCTAGCGTTGAAAAGAATTCCGTGATAATATCCTCGATACTTTCGAGGAAAGATGCAAATGCGCGATAGGGCATGCCTAGGTATCCGTTCCACGTGAATGCCTTCTTCATCGCAGTCGTCAGCTCCTCCATCTTTACAAAGGCCCTCGCCTCTTGCTCGCCCTCATCATCACTGTCAGAATCCGATAAGTTCCCATCGATCAACGCTCTTAACGTCTTCATCTTCCCAACGCACTCCCGAATATGATCCTTCTCTTCCTGTGTACTGTTACCAAAGCACGCCGCGATGAGCTCAGCGCGCGTTCGCACCTTGATACGATACGTCCACTCCCCACCCCGGAACGTCTTCCAAGCCTTGCCTAATCCGGCGCCAGGAATTGCCGTCGCCATTAACGTTTTAAAGTTGACCGCCGTAGGGCTCTTATCTCGCGCCACGGGTTGAATAATCCCACGAATCAACAACTCGTTGCCAAAAAACAACGCATCCGCTTCGTCACGAAACGTTTGATCTCTAAACTCCTGTTCCATCGCCCAGTTAACCAGTGCCTTGCCACTGAAGCACTTGGAGTAAAACGCCACCGCAGTGCTCAGCGTCGTAAACTCCATCTCACTCATCATTCGCAGCGTCAACCCAAAGACGTCGCCGTTGCTCAACTCGAGCGGCCTGCGCAATTTATCTCGTCGCGCATTCCGCACCAAGTTTTGCGCATCCGCCCATTCAGTGCTGTTCGGAGAACCAAACACACTTGATATGAACCGCTTGCTCGCTAATCGACCAAACTCCTTGCGCGTCGGCGTGACAATGCTCGCCGACTCTGGAGATTGTAACGACTTGGAAGGCGGCTCCATCACCCCGACGCGCGACTTCACCGCGATACAACGCGATTACTCGGTGCGCGCAACGCGCGGACGCGAGCACTGCACGCGTTTACACGCGATCGCGGCGTTGAACGTGTGCGACTGGTGGGTGTGCGCGAGTGAGTGCGGTTGAGATACTACTGATGCACTGCACCTCAGCCAGCGGCAGCGCACTGGGACAACATTTGAGGAGACAAAAAGTCGCGTACGGTAAACATGCCGACGCAAGCGTGCGCTAGATCAATATATGTATATACATGTGCGAGCTACCGTATGCGTGTTCTAAAACACGCACTATGTGGTGGGGAGCCGGCGCCAGTGCGAGTTTCGGCTCACGACGGCTTCAGCGAGCGGCGCCAGCGTGAGACGGGGACGCATTCGCGCGGCGCCCATTTGAAATATGACGACGCGACGCCAATGCAGGAGCGTGCGTCGAGCGAGACTGCGATAGTACAGCTCAATGGCAAGTATACGTGCGCGCCGCTTGAGCGCTTGTCGACGCCATACGATGAGGATGAGTGTTTGTACGCGTCGTCGGCGCGCGGATATAAACAAGTCGAATTCGCGCCGTCGCGCGAATCGCGTCTGTCGTCGCTCGTGCGCCCTTGTGCGCCACGCGCGCATGCATTTCAGTGCAAGTGTTACCATGTGATATTCTCGAGCGGCGCTCGTCGCATCACGGCGCTCACGCGCGACATGCGCGACGTGTCGCCATGCGCACAGAGCGTCGTACAATCGATGAAACGCGCCGATGTGCGACGGTTTCGCCAGCCGTTCGCGCCACGCCACCACGCCGCGATTAATCACCCGTCGACACAAGCCTATTCGGTACACTTTCAAGCGCCATTGCTCAAACGCATCACGCGTCGTCGCAATCATCACTCGACGTAGGCTCACGGCGAGCTCTTCGCATCTCGCCCGTCGCCAGTTGGCGTGTTTCTGAAAACATTGCAAGTACAACCGCATTCGACGCTCGCGGTCCTCGCGCATGACGTCATCGATGACGCGTTCAATACGCTTGCGTCGCGTTTGAATCGCTCGCGCAGTGTCCGCCCATGCGTTGAAGACGTGCGTGATGAAAGTCAACTGCGCGGCGGCACGCTGCTTTGCGCGCCATTGAACGTGTTCGGCGAATCCTCGAAACGCTTTGATCGCTAGCCGACGGGCATATACTTGAACGGCGACGTCATTGAGCGTATGCCACGCACCTGGTTTCATGGATACTTTGCGCACGTCGATCTCTTCGTCGTCGTCATCGTCGTCGACGCCGTATGACGCCCACGTGAGACGCTGTCGTATGGCTTCTTTGTCCTCGCTCACGACGTGCTCCGACGTGCGTTGTTCGCTCAGCGCGCTCAACTGCCGCATAGCATTCATGGCTTTTATCTTAAGCTGTCGTTCGACCTGCGCGGTGTGCAGCACAGCCGCTTCGGCTTCAGTGACGTTTCGACGCGCGATGTCCACGTCGTCCCGGGCGCGCGCCTTGATGACATCCGCCGCGTCTTTGTGGTCTTCGGCGATTTCAGCTGCGCGAGCGGCCACTTTCGCCGCGGCCGCGTGTGCAGAGGAGCACGTGAGTGACCGCGTAGCAGCGTCCGCGGCGTGACGTAACGCCTCAGCCAACGCGTCGGCGTCGGACTCGGCCCAGGCTTCTGCGAGTCGGTCGGCTCGGGTCTCGGCCAAGCGCGCCGTTTCTTCAGCTTCAATCGCGCGATATTCGGCGTTGATTGAATCCGCCATGGCGTCCTCGGCGCCTTGAATCGCCGCATTGGCGCGAGACTCGGCGTTGGCAATCAATCGACTGGCGTTTAACTCTGTTTCGTGCGCCGTCTTTCGCGCCGCCGTACATTTTTCCGCCGCGTCTCGCGCGTTCTTCAACGCAATTTGGTGTTCGCGAGCGCATTCATACGCCTCCGCACTGACGACGTCAACGTCTACGCGTCTCGATGACTCTAGTCTAGCGTCGTCGTCGTCATCATCGTCTTCATTGCCTTCGATGTCAGCCGCGAGCCGAGAGTTTGCGGCGTCGCCTCTCGCACGCGCCAGCGCCTCGGCGTTTTTCTCGTCGCCACGCCTCGCGCCGCTCGGGATATCGAATCCGAGCGCCAAATTTTTCAATGACGCCCCTAAACCTAGAATATCTCCCGCGCCACTCGACGCCCAAATTACGTCTCTCTCGGTCGCGGTGAATCGTAAGGCTCCGCGTAAACACGATGCGAGCTTCTTTGAAGACGCGACTCGAGCGCGCGCGGCGCTCTCGACACACTCGTCGTAGACAAATTTGAGCTCCTTCTTGAGCTTCTCGGTGGCATCGCGCGCGGTGTAACGTAGTTCTGCGTGCACCGCGCGTTGTGCTTCTAATACGGACATCCCAAAAAGCTTGGCGCGCACGGCTATTCTGCGCTCCTTGGCGCGACGCACGTCTCGCAGCCATCCGCAAAAAGCAACCGTCTTACGTCTACGCGCCGCGTAACGCTCGGCGAGCGCATTCGATTGACGCTTCCACAGCCGTGTCGCGGCAAAGAGCTCCCAATGACGTAATGCAGCCTCGACGACGCGAATGTTATGTATCGCCCCAGATGCGCGCTCGATTTTACCGTCGCGCGCCCCGCGGCTCCACGCTCGAATGCACGCCCGCTTCGCCCGCCTCTTCGCGACGTTCACAAATGTCGCGCACGCCGCGCGCATCGCGTCGCGCCGCGGCTTGCAAATCTCTGTGTGTGCATGCAGCGCATCGAACGCGCGCTGTAATATCGGCAAACGATGCGACAGGCTCATGTCATTCGCCGCGTGGCGTTTCGCCCGAGCGACTTCGGCGTTGTGCGCGAGCGCGGCAAACGCGACGCGTCTCAACAGCGCTGGCACATCGACGTGCTCAATTTTCATTCGCTCGCGTTGCGATGACGTCAGTGTCGGTTCCCCCGGCGACGATGACGCTCTCGCGCCGCGCGATGCGAGACGCGTGGCAGAATAGTTGACGTGCTTGCTCGCCGTCGCCGTCGTCGCTCCGGTGAGAAACAATTTCTGCCGCGGCGTCCCAACGGCGTCTTTGCCCCGTGAGCCGCTCGATGGCGAACCTCGTGTCGTCAACGACGCATCATACGACGGTAAACGCGCCGCGGCGTTCTTCAATTCCCGTAAACGCACCGCGAACGACGCCATAACGGACGAATGCTTCAACTCGACGCGCCGAATGTCGTCTCGCGCGCATCGAGCGACGCGCGACCGACGCTCTCGCGCGTCGTCTTCAGCACCCGACACGACCGTCACCGCCATCGCCGCACGCTCACGCGCCCACGCACCGTCCGTGACATCTCTCGCTTGATCCAAAACATCGCGATAGCCGCGCATGGTGATCGCCTCGCGCGCCGACGACGCGTCGAATAACGTCGCCTTGACGTCCTCCGCGTCCTCGCCGCGGCGTACATTCCATCTCCGTGCGACCCCGCCGCCGGTGCTGCCGCCGCCACTGCCCCCACCGGACATCAACACCGATACCGCGCTCGCGCCGGACTCTCGAAACCTCGGTGCGGGCGGCGTCGTCGTCGTCGCTGGCGATGATTTCGACGCCGAGCTCTCCCAATTCGCAACGCGCGCGCGAACCGCGCTCGACGCATTCTCGCTCCATCCCGTCCCCGGCGTACGTCGATGCGACGCGGCGACGGTCGCGTCAGTACGCGTAGGCGTCGATGCGTCGCCGGTGACGCCGTCGCCGTCGTCGTCGTCGCGCTCTCTCTCGCGCGCGGCGTCGAGCGATGCCATGGGTGTCCAACCGACGGGCGAATCCGCGCCCGGTTCGCCGTCGCCAGCGTCGTTCGCGGCGAACCGCACGCGCCGCGACGCATCCATCGTTGCACGCGTGCTCTCTCGCGCCTATACCGTCGCCATCGTCGCCGGTCGCGCGCGCATGGGTGTGCTGAATGCGACGAAGAATGAGGCTGCATTTCGCGACGTGCATGCACGCCGCGACGGCGACGACGACGGCGACGACGGCGACGACGCGCGGCGTCGACGGCGCGACGCGCGCGGTTCGGATGCTGTTTCCGCGCGCGCGCGAGGGCCATCGTCGCGCGGTGCGCGCGGTGGCGACGATGCGCGCTGGCATTCGCGCGCAGGCGGCGCAGGCGAAACGATGCGCGGCGTCGACGCCGACGGCGCGGCTGACGACGACGAGCGAACGCGAACGCGAACGCGCGCACGAGGGGCGTTGGGACCATCGCACGGCGGCGGCGGCGGCGCGCGCGACGTTCGCGCCCGCGCCCGTGGGCGCCGCGCGCGCGTGGCCCCGAGCGGCGGCGATTCGGTCGCGCGCGTTCGCCGCCGACGCCGCGTCCGGCGCGGCGGATATCGATACACATATCGACACGCTCGATGAGGATGATGAGGATGATGACGACGTGCGAGTCAAGGAGGAGCTCGTGGGCGCGAGGGGGAACTGGGGGGAGTCGAGCGGCCGCGCGAGCCGCGAGCCGTCGGCGAAACAGAGCATCGAAGGACAGGTGTTTCGCCCGCGCGAGCGCTTGAAAACAAACGCGGATTTCGATCGCGTGAAGCGTGAAGGTCGGACGTTTAATGGTGCGCATATTCGCGTGCGTGCGGCGGGGAACGCCAAGTATGAGCCGGCGACGTGCACGCGCATCGGCATCGTCGTGCCAAAGAAACAGGTGAAACGAGCGGTGGATAGAAATTTGTTAAAGCGGCGCATTCGTCACGTATTTCGCACGAATAAGGATCGGTGGCCGGCTGATATAGATTTTATCGTGTTTGTAAACGCGAGCGCGCTGGAGGCGGGATTTGAGGGCGTGAGGGATGATTTGTTTGCGTTTGCCGACGCGTACGTCAAGCGAGAAGCGCAAGCCTCGCGGTCGTCTGAACGCAAGTTTCAGAAGCGCGTGAAGGGCAGCGCGTTCGAAAAGAAAGATTTCATCCCGCCATCGGCGCCGAAGAGCGCCAAGTGACTTGTAACTAGACGTGTGTAAGAAAAGAAGAGAAAATCATCCAGCGAGCGTGCGTTGTTCCCAAAATCCGGCGAGTCGCCGATGAGTAAGTCGTTTTCGAAATCCGTGTTGTCCAGTCCCAACAAATCAAAATAAAAACTCATTGCACTACATCGGCGCTCTTCTATGATGCTAAACGCGCCGCGCGTCTACAATCTACGTCATGAGCTAGATATCTAACGTGTGCATACATATAATCGCTACAATCGTGCGCGTGGGGCGCCGCTGTTACTGTCGTCGTAGCCGCGTTGCGACGCGTCGAGCGACAAGCCAAATTTGATGCGCGCCAACGAGCTCAACTCCTCCGAATCGAGCGTCCTTGACAACGCCTCAAACACCGTCAACTCCCCCGCATCGCTCGCAACGTTACCATCGTAGCGAATAGCTACCCCAGTCGTGCGATCGAGCTTAAAACCACTCTCGTTTGCGCGATTTAAGAGCACCGAAATGGCTCTCCTATCGCTCTCCGGAGTATCGCTACGCAACACCACGCTCGGCAGCCCCGCCTCGATGGCTTCCCTCACGCGCACATCCCGCGACATCGCCGCACCGTACGATAAAAACGGCACTCCACTCGCGAACACGCTCGGCGTATCGTGCTCAATAAGCTTGAGCGCCAGACAGAGGTGCGACGAGCCGAGCGTCGTGAAACCGTCTGGCCAATTCGATGCATCCACGGGCGGTAACACGCGCGCGTTCGCCCTCACGAACGCGCACCACCGCGCGTACGCCTCCGACATCATCAATGCGTGTACGTTTTCGCGCACCACCACCGGCACGTCGTGATCGTCGTCGTATCCCTTTGTAGCGATGTGCATTGCTATGCCGTGCGCGTGCTCCAAACTAATCCCCGTCGACGCGCGATTGGTGCCGTCGGGAATGACGTACGCGGCGCGAACGCGCACCAACCCAACGTCTCGCTCGCGGTACTTCACGAGCAGGGCGTTGAGGACGTCGACGTCGTCAGCCATGTCTCGCGAGCTGAGGCGATGACTGACGCCATTTTCTGCCGCCGTCGTCCTCCATCGCCGACCGCGCGCGCACGCCGCCGCCTCCACCGCCGCCGCCTCCACCGCGCGACCATGTCGTTGGCGCGCGCGTTCGCGCGATCATCGATCGCCGCGGTCGTCGCCGCCGCGCGCACCGACGCGCCGTGCACGTCGAGCGCCGCGAGCGGCTTTCGCATCATCGATGCCGCGACGAAACGCGCGTGCACGACGCCGGCGCCGGCGTTCTCGCGCGCGTACGCGGCGACGGACGAGCGCGCTGGGAGTGCGGGGCGTATGATCGATCGCTACGGCACCGCGCAAGGGCCCATGGCGGGGTTGCTGCGCGTCTTGCGCGACGCGCCGGGGTTGACGAGCAAGGAGTTGTTCGAACGCGCTACGGCGGCGGACGTTCAGACACGGTCGATGCGTCACATGAAAGGTTTGCTGTCGAAGATGAAGGCGATTGATCGGGTGAAGACGACGCCGCCGATGCAGGGCGAGGGGAAACGACGGGGACGGGGGAATTTTACGTACGATATCACAGAGGTCGGGGCCAAGTACGTGGAAAGACTCGACGGCGCGGCTCGGGCGCCGAAACCGCTGTGATGTATGGGTGTTTTACTATTTTAGCAACTGATTTTGATATTACTGTAGTCCAATCGATTCTGGACCATCGAGGTCGTCCACATCTTCGGCGGCGGCGGCGCCTAAAATTTCGACAACGTCGCCCGCTTCCGCAGCATTTTTTTGCCGCACAGCTTCAGTGATGAGCTCAGATGCGAGCTTTTCTGCCTCCCACGCTTCGCGTTCGAACTGTTCTACTTGTTTTATCGCGCGTTGTAGCGCATCTGCGGCTTCTTGTGCCTCTCGTGTCGCGCGCTGCGCCTCGCCCACCGCTTCATTCGTCGCCAAGTTGGACGGATCAAATTGATAATCGCTCTCAACATCCACCGCACTCGCACCCGCACCATCATCTACTCGCCGCTTTTTTAAGCGCTGTCCCGAATTCCCACTCTGCGTCGCCTTACCACTCGTGGACGCCACGGGCGCTTGTTCCTCGTTGACGACTTGTTCTCGCGGCGTCGGCGTGCCGCTCCGCTCCAAACCAGACGGATACAAATTTCGCCACTTATCTTTCAAATCCACGTTCGAGCGCGTGTGAAGAATTTTATTCAATACCGGGTCTCTTTGAATTAATCGCCACTTCCCTGGTCCATACCTGCATCGAACGAAGAAACGCGTCGGCGCGTCAGAAAGTAGACAATTCGCGCGCGCGCAATCCAACAGCTCCACTCTCGTTTTCGCGCACTAAACACGACGTACATCGCGCATACCGCGCGCGAACGATATAACCACTTAATACGTACTTGCGCACACCATCTCGTAAGGCATCTTCTTCTTCAACAGTCCACTGTGCGTGCGAAAAGGCGACTGTCAGTCTACGATTCGCTTCGTGAGGACGATCTTTCTCGTCGCCGGTGCGCGCGCGCGCGGGCGATGGCGCGATAGAGCGACGAAGCGACGAGGCGCGCGCGTGACGTACTTTATATTTCGGGAGGCCCATGACGGGTGGTGGGCGTCGGACGCGCGCGCGCGCGGTGAGCAACGAGAAGTGAGGACACTCTCAGCTGGTTGTTCTATTACTGACTATTCTATGTCGATTAACTGACGCCGAAAAATCCAGCGAGAATAAACACGGTGCCCAACGCCATGAGGCACGCGTGTTTGAGATGTGTGGCCCAAATGGGATGGCCTATGATGACTTCTACGGAGGCTGCCATTGGGATTTGAAGCGACAAGCCGATGGACGCGATGGTGGGCGACGTAAGAAGCACCGCGCGCGCCCATAGGTAGTCGCTACAGACGTTATCAAAGAACGCCTTGGAACACGCGAGAAGGAAAACACGCGTGTCGACTGAGCGGAATAAGTTGCCGAGGAAACCTAAGCTGCGCAAGACTACGAGGCCGACGCCCATGACGGTGAAATTTATGACTCCCATGAGTCCAAAGAATAACGTCATATCCGTCCGTTCATCTTCTACGAGGTACACTTTCATGATCGCCGTGTATAGCGCATACATTCCTGCCGCAGCGAGGGCTAATATGTTCCCTATCATTGGGGTTTGTATGCTTTCTCCGAGCGCGTTGGAGCCGTCGACGTCGAGACCAGACATCGGATTGTTTTCCTCCGTCTCAACTCCCCGAGGATCTGAATCCGCTAGCGTCACCAACACCGTCCCAATCACATATGACGACACTGCGATAACCTTCCACCACGAAAACTTGTCGAGTCCCAAGTACACGCTCACAGCAAACGTAAAAACCGCGCTCGAAGAGCTCAACATGGAGTTTGCCGTTACCGACGTCATCAACAAGCTATAATCAAACGCGAGCTGCGCGGCGACCCAAATCGGCGCCACCGCTAACGCCGCGCGCGCGTGATACCAAAAACTATACGGTGCTACATACGCCGCGCGGACTCTGTCTTCTTTGTCATCCGCCGAGCGTGAATTCCCCGTTTCCTCGTCGCCCGTTCTATTATCCTTTACGAGCGTCGCGAGCTCGATGCCGTCTATATCCGAATCCCTACGCCGCGTCCGCACCTCCGCGCGTGGGTTCACCCCAGTACTCACACCTTTGCGATTCGTTTCATCTCCGCGTTCCTTGGCGTGCACCACGCCCTTACCCGTGCGTGCGTGACTTAAAGCGTCAAAGATCGCGCGCGCCCGAAACGGCGTCAAGATGATGAACCCGCTCGAACAAATATACGTCAACAACACGGGCGAAAGCCCGTGCGCTTCGAGACGCGACACCAAGAACGAGGCCGCGATCCATATCACGCACACGAGAAAGATGAAGAAATATCCAAGCGCTTCGCCTTTGAGATTGAACGTTCGAGAGGGCTGGGCACCGCTTTGGGTCTTGGCGGAACTCGGCGGAACTCGGCGCTTTTCGGCGGTATTCTGCGGCGCGGGCGCCATTTAGGCGACGTGTGCGCGAGATAAATGGACACTTCGAGCGCGTCGGTCGTCTAGAGGTCTAGAATGGGCGTGCGTACGAGTGAGGTGCGTGCGAAAAGGGTGTCCCGCCGCGCTCGCGGGTCGTCCCGAGCGGTCGTCTCGAGATAACGCGGTTGGTCGCCCGCCGACTCTATAAATCAATAAGCAGTACACATGTATTACAATCTACAAGATCGCGAATCTACGCGTCGTCGCCGAATAAATCATCTTCGGGCTCGCTCAGTTCCGCATACGCCGCTTGCATGTTCGCGTCGAGCGCTTCGTCGCTCATTTCTTCGTCAAACATGACCTCGTGAAGCTTGGACTCTGGATCTTCTTTCGTGATCAACAACACCGGATTGAGTGGCGCGTACACGAGATACCGCGAAGCACCCGATGCGAACGTGCACACCTCGACGCCTTCGTTCGGTTCATCCCCTCCAGTGTCCATTTCCAACGTATCGTCCTCGTTCATGCGCACCGGCCCGCGAATCGTCATGCAAAACGCGCTTCGTTGCAACAAAAACCCACGCAACGCCAACGACTTATTCATATCGGGTAAAATCTGGCGCAATTCCACGTCATCAATGTCACTCAAATCTTCATCTTCGCTCAAGCCTTCACCGCGCAAGACATCGATCGGGGTATCCACCGGAAGCACCAGACACCGCTCCTCGCCGTTGGCCAACGTAAACCGCCGTCGGAGCATGCATAACAATCGTCGATTCGTTTCCGGCTCGAGCACCTCCACGAGTGGCATCGCAGGCGCAATCTCACTATTCGCAGAATACGCGCTCGCACCGCTCGAACTCGTCGCGCCCGCGCCGCGAGAACCTCCTCCTCCGCCTTTGCCTTTGCTCCCGCGCGTCTCCACCCCGCGCGCGCGACGCACAACCTCCGTGATGGCGTGTTTCTTCTCCACCTCAAGCTCAGGCGACCGTCGCGCGTGACGCTGTGGCTTCGCGCGCGGCACCGTGTGACGCTGACTCTGCGCTGCGCGCGTCGACGCCGACACCGACACCACCGACGACGACGACGACGACATCATCATCGTCACCATCACGGCGTGCGCTTTTCGCGATGCGCTGTCGCCTGAACACCCCCGTGCGTCGACGCTGCACGGTTCACACTCGAGAACACGAACACGCGCTCTACACGGTGCGTCGAAATCGACGTTCG
>Ga0181602_10000857_pt1 | contig 27802 bp, 39 predicted proteins | sample 041ome_14_FD_148640 | JGI IMG/M metagenome (GOLD analysis project Ga0181602, IMG submission 148640) | Coastal salt marsh microbial communities from the Groves Creek Marsh, Skidaway Island, Georgia - 041408US metaG (spades assembly) | ecosystem: Environmental > Aquatic > Marine > Intertidal zone...
AAGTCACAAGATTGGTGAAGTTCACGATGGTGCTGCTACCATGGACTGGATGGAGCAAGAGCAGGAGAGAGGTATTACTATTACTTCTGCTGCTACTACTTGTACTTGGAATTTCCCAACAGAGAATGGTCAACTTACTGATGAATCTAAAGGCTATCATTTTAATATAATCGATACTCCCGGGCACGTTGATTTTACTGTTGAGGTGAACCGTTCGCTTCGTGTATTAGATGGTCTTGTATTCTTGTTTAGCGCGGTTGATGGTGTAGAACCTCAATCAGAGACGAATTGGAGACTAGCAGATAACTACAAAGTCCCTCGTATGGGGTTTGTTAACAAGATGGACCGTCAGGGTGCTAATTTCTTAGCGGTTTGTACACAGGTTCGTGAGATGTTAAAGTCTAATGCCGTGCCGATTGTATTACCTATCGGTGATGAAGCAGACTTTAAAGGGATCGTTGATCTTGTTAAAAACCGTGCGATTGTATGGCACGATGATAATTTTGGGTCTACTTTCGATGTTATCGATATTCCTGCAGATATGGAAGACGAGGTTCGTCAATATCGTGCAGAGCTTATCGAGGCCGTTGCTGAGTATGACGAATCATTAATGGAAAAGTTCTTCGAAGATGAAGATTCTATTACCGAGGATGAGGTTCATGCTGCGCTTCGAGCTGCTGTAATGGATATGAGTATCATCCCGATGGTATGTGGTTCTTCATTCAAGAATAAAGGGGTTCAGTTCCTTCTTGATGCGGTTTGTCGATATCTACCTTCTCCTCTAGATAAGGAGGCTATTATTGGTACTAATCCTGATACTGATCAAGAAGTGGCTCGTAAGCCAAATCCAAAAGAGCCGTTTGCAGCATTAGCCTTTAAGATTGCAACAGATCCTTTCGTAGGTCGTTTAGCTTTCTTTAGAGCCTATTCTGGTACTCTAAATGCTGGCTCATACGTTTTAAATAACCGTTCAGGTAACAAGGAACGGATCTCTCGTATTTACCAAATGCACTCGAATAAGCAAAATGCGATTGAATCGATTTCTGCTGGTGATATTGGGGCTGCTGTAGGTTTTAAGGACATCAAAACTGGTGATACGTTATCGGATGAAAAGCATCCAATCGTTTTAGAAAGTATGGTTTTCCCTGATCCGGTAATCGGTATCGCTGTTGAGCCTAAGACTAAAGCGGATGTGGATAAATTAGGTATGGCTTTAGCTAAACTAGCCGAAGAAGATCCTACTTTCCAGGTTAAAACAGACGAGGCCTCAGGCCAGACTATTATTTCTGGTATGGGTGAGCTTCACTTAGATATTATCGTTGACCGTTTACGTCGCGAGTTCAAGGTTGAAGTGAACCAAGGTCAACCACAAGTAGAGTATAAAGAAGCTCTTACTCAGAAGGCAGATCACCGTGAGGTTTACAAGAAGCAAACAGGTGGTCGTGGTAAATTTGCGGATATCGTATTTACTATTGAGCCTGTTGAAGAAGGTAAAACTGGCCTTGAATTTGTTAACGAGGTTAAAGGTGGTAATGTACCTAAAGAATATATTCCTTCAGTTGAAAAGGGTTTCAAAGAGGCTATGAAGAATGGTCCTTTAGCTGGTTTCGAGATGGATAGTATGAAAGTTACTCTTAAGGATGGTTCATTCCACCCAGTGGATTCTGATGCACTCTCTTTTGAACTAGCTGCTAAGCTTGGTTATAAGGAGTCTGCTCGTGCTGCTAAGGCAGTTATTCTTGAGCCTATTATGAAACTTGAGGTATTAACTCCTGAAGAGAACATGGGTGACATCGTTGGGGATCTTAACCGTCGTCGCGGTCAAGTAAACTCTATGGACGATAGAGCTGGTTCCAAAGTAGTTAGGGCTTCTGTACCACTTTCAGAAATGTTTGGATATGTAACTTCTTTACGTACCCTTTCTTCGGGTAGAGCTACATCTACAATGGAGTTCTCCCATTACGCTGAGACACCTTCGAATATTTCAGAAGAAGTTATTAAGGCAACTAAAGGAGATAATTAATCTATCAAAGCTATGAGCCAAAAAATTAGAATTAAACTAAAATCATACGATCATAATTTGGTAGATAAATCTGCCGATAAGATTGTTAAGACAGTGAAAACTACTGGTGCTATTGTTACTGGTCCAATTCCACTGCCAACTAATAAGAAAATCTTTACTGTACTACGTTCTCCTCACGTGAACAAAAAGTCTCGTGAGCAGTTTAAGTTAAGCTCCTATAAGAGACTTTTAGACATCTACAGTTCATCATCAAAAACGATTGATGCGCTTATGAAGTTAGAATTACCTAGTGGAGTTGAGGTAGAGATTAAGGTGTAATTATAATCGAGCCTTAGTGCTCGTGACATGTCTCAAACGAGGGTTTGAGAAAAACGGTAATAGAAAAGTTCTGGGTCAGGGTTTTTCTTGACCCAAATTTTTTAAAAGAAGAATTAATAATTAAATAAATAGTATGTCTGGGTTAATTGGAAAAAAGATCGGCATGACTAGCATTTTTGACGAAAACGGGAAGAATATTCCTTGTACCGTTATTCAGGCTGGGCCATGCGTGGTTACCCAAGTCAGAACCGAAGAGGTTGACGGGTATGATGCACTTCAACTCGGTTTCGATGACAAGGCAGAAAAACGTGCTTCAAAGGCTGAAATTGGTCATGCCAAAAAAGCGGGTACTTCTCCTAAGAAAAAGCTCATCGAATTCCGATATTTTGAAAATGGTAAATATGGTATCGGTGATACCATCGATGTAACGCTTTTCCAAGAAGGAGAGTTTGTCGATGTTATCGGTACTTCTAAAGGTAAAGGTTACCAAGGGGTTGTTAAACGTCATGGTTTTGCCGGTGTAGGTCAGTCTACACACGGTCAGCACAACCGTTTACGTGCTCCTGGTTCTATTGGTGCCGCTTCTTATCCTGCAAGAGTATTCAAAGGAATGCGTATGGCTGGAAGAATGGGTGGTGATCAAGTAACGGTTCAGAACCTACGAGTAGTTAAAGTTCTTCCTGAGAAGAATGTGCTTGTTGTTAAAGGTTGTGTGCCTGGTCATAAAAATGCATACGTAACAATCGAGAAGTAATGAAAGTAGCAGTATTAGATCGTAACGGAAAAGAAACCGGTCGTAGCGTAGAGCTTTCGAACGATATTTTTGGTTTTGAACCAAATGAGCATGCTATTTATTTAGATGTGAAGCAATACTTAGCGCATCAGCGCCAGGGTAATCACAAGGCTAAAGAGCGTGGAGAGATTGCTGGTAGTACCAGAAAACTTAAAAAGCAAAAAGGAACGGGTACTGCACGTGCTGGTTCTATTAAATCACCTGTATTTAGAGGTGGTGGTAGAATTTTTGGACCAAGACCTCACGGTTATGACCAAAAATTGAATAAAAACGTTAAGCGTATTGCTCGTAGATCAGCGTTAAGTCTGAAGGCAAAAGAGAATGCTTTATTGGTTATTGAAGACCTTGCATTTGATGCGCCAAAGACGAAGGATTTCATCTCAGTTTTGGAATCACTTGGTATTCAGGCTAAAAAGTCGCTTTTTGTCTTGGCTGACGCTAACAAAAACGTATATTTGTCGTCTCGTAATTTAGAGCAGTCTAAAGTCGTAACTAGTTCAGAATTAAACACTTATAGCATTGTAAATGCTTCAAATGTTGTTCTTTCTGAGAGCGCAATCGAGGCTATTGAAACCAATTTAAACAAATAATTGAGGTATGAGTATTCTTATTAAGCCCATTATTACCGAAAAGTTAAGCGCTGAAGGCGAGCTTTTCAATCGTTATGGTTTCTATGTAGATCCTAAAGCAAACAAAATTCAGATTAAGGAGGCGGTTGAGTCTACCTACGGTGTCACCGTAGATAAGGTTAGAACTCAAATTTATGCTGCAGAGCGTAAAACTCGTTATACGAAAACTGGAATTCAGCACGGTAAGACAAACCTTCTAAAGAAGGCTATTGTTCAGGTGGCTGAAGGTGAAGTAATTGATATTTACAGTAATCTATAATCTACTGAAATGGCTGTTAGAAAATTAAAACCGATTACACCGGGACAACGTTTTAAGGTTGTCAATGGTTTTGATGCGATTACCGCGTCTAAGCCGGAGAAAAGCCTTTTAGCTCCCCTAAAAAAATCGGGTGGACGTAATTCAGACGGTAAGATGACCGCTTCACATAGAGGTGGTGGTCACAAGCGTCGTTACCGTATTATTGATTTCAAAAGAACGAAAGAGGGTGCTGCTGAAGTACTTTCTATTGAGTACGATCCGAACAGAACTGCTTTTATCGCTTTAGTGCAATATGCTGATGGTGAAAAGCGTTATGTTATTGCTCAAAATGGACTTGAAGTTGGATCTTCAGTCCAGGCAGGTGAAGGAGCTACTCCAGATGTTGGAAATGCTCTTAAACTAAAGGATATCCCTCTAGGTACGATCATCTCTTGCATTGAGCTTCGTCCTGGTCAGGGTGCTGTTATGGCTCGAAGTGCTGGTTCTTTCGCTCAATTAATGGCGAAGGACGGTAAGTTTGTAACGATCAAATTGCCTTCAGGTGAGACTCGTTTGATTCTTGGAGAATGTATGGCTACCATTGGAGCTATTTCTAACTCGGATCATCAGTTAATCGTATCAGGTAAGGCTGGTAGAAGTCGTTGGTTAGGTCGTCGTCCACGCACAAGACCTGTAGTTATGAACCCTGTCGATCACCCAATGGGTGGTGGTGAAGGTCGTGCTTCAGGAGGTCACCCAAGATCTAAGAATGGTATTCCTGCTAAAGGTTATAGAACTCGTTCTAAGACTAAGGATAGCAACAGATATATTGTAGAACGAAGAAAGAAATAAGATAGATGGCACGTTCACTTAAAAAAGGTCCTTTTATTCATCATAGTCTTGAAAAGAAAGTTCAAGCTAATGTTGAATCAGGAAAGACTACAGTTATCAAAACTTGGTCTAGAGCTTCAATGATTTCACCGGATATGGTAGGTCAAACTATTGCGGTTCACAATGGAAAGCAATTTGTTCCTGTTTACGTTACTGAGAACATGGTGGGTCATAAACTAGGTGAGTTTTCACCAACCCGTTCGTTCAGAGGTCACGCAGGTGCTAAAAACAAAGGTAAAAAGTAATTAAGCTATGGGAGTTCGTAAAAAACAAATGGCTGAGAGGATTAAAGAGGAGCGCAAGCAAGTTGCTTTTGCCCGTCTGAATGATTTTCCAACCTCACCTAGAAAGATGCGCCTTGTTGCCGACTTAATTCGTGGTAAAGAAATCGAATTGGCTCTAGCTACTTTAAAGTTTAGCACAAAGGCGGCTTCTAAGCCACTAGAAAAGCTTCTTTTATCTGCAATTGCAAACTGGGAAGCTAAGAACCAGGATGCTTCTTTAGAAGATGCTTCCTTAATCGTTAAAGAAATCCGTGTAGACGGTGGAACGATGTTAAAGCGTTTACAGACTGCGCCACAAGGCCGCGCTCACCGTATCCGCAAAAGATCAAATCATGTAACCTTAGTATTAGGTTCTAATAATAACGCAGCTAGCAACTAATATGGGACAGAAAACTAATCCAATAGGAAATCGCTTAGGTATTATCCGTGGCTGGGAATCAAACTGGTACGGTGGTAACGATTACGGGGATAAACTTGCAGAGGATGATAAAATCCGCAAGTATGTAATGGCTCGCTTGTCTAAGGCTAGCGTTTCACGTGTTATCATCGAGAGAACCCTAAAACTAGTTACAATAACTATCACAACTGCTCGCCCTGGTATCATTATTGGTAAAGGAGGACAAGAAGTGGATAAATTAAAAGAAGAGCTTAAGAAGATCACAGGTAAGGATGTGCAGATCAATATTCATGAGATCAAACGTCCTGAACTAGATGCTAATCTAGTTGCAGCTTCTATTGCACGTCAAATTGAAAATCGTATTTCTTATCGTAGAGCTATAAAAATGGCTATTGCCTCTGCTATTCGTATGAATGCTGAAGGAATTAAGGTAATGATTTCGGGTCGTTTGAATGGTGCTGAAATGGCTCGTTCAGAATCATATAAGGAGGGTCGTATTCCTCTATCTACTTTCCGTGCAGATGTAGATTACGCTCTTGAAGAAGCTCACACCACTTATGGTCGTCTTGGTATTAAGGTTTGGATCATGAAAGGTGAGGTTTATGGAAAGAGAGAGTTGTCTCCATTAGTTGGTCTTTCAACTAACTCAGGAAGTGGTAAATCAAAACAAGATGGTGCTGCAAAGCGTCGTCGTAGAAAGTAATATAAAGTAGAAGAAGGATTATGTTACAGCCAAAAAGAACCAAATTTCGCAAAGCCCAAAAGGGCCGCATGAAAGGAATTTCACAACGTGGCCATCAGCTTTCGAATGGAATGTTTGGTATTAAATCGTTAGACTCAAAGTTCATTACTTCACGTCAGATTGAGGCAGCTCGTATTGCAGCGACTCGTTACATGAAGCGTCAAGGTCAGCTTTGGATTAAAATTTTCCCAGACAAGCCTATTACCAAGAAACCTCTCGAGGTACGTATGGGTAAAGGTAAAGGTGCTCCTGAGTATTGGGTAGCAGTAGTAAAACCGGGACGTGTAATGTTTGAAGTTGCAGGTGTTCCTAAAGAGATAGCAGAAGAGGCCTTACGTCTTGCTGCTCAGAAACTACCATGTAGAACTAAATTTATTGTTGCACGTGACTTCGTTGCAGAATAATATTGATCGTTGATATGAAACAGTCGGAAATCATAGAATTATCAGTAGAAGATTTGAAAGCTAAGCTTGCTTCACTGAAAAAGGAGTTGTCAGATTTATCATTAGGACACTCTGTTTCTCCGTTAGAGAATCCATTAATTCTTCGTTCAACACGCAGAACTATTGCACGAATCTCTACTGAATTGTCTAAAAGAGAATTACAATAACGGCCTGGCCTTATGGAAAATAGAAACTTAAGAAAAGAAAGAATTGGTGTTGTCACTAGTAACAAAATGGAAAAATCTATTGTTGTTTCTGAGGTGAAACGTGTTAAGCACCCTATGTACGGTAAGTTCGTACTTAAGACCAAGAAGTATGTAGCGCATGATGAGAAGAACGATTGTAATGAAGGCGATACAGTAAAGATCATGGAAACTCGACCATTGAGTAAGCGTAAATGCTGGAGATTGGTTGAAATTATTGAACGAGCTAAGTAATTAGGGATGGTACAACAAGAATCAAGATTAAGAGTTGCAGATAACACTGGTGCTAAAGAGGTACTTACTATTCGTGTTTTAGGTGGAACCAAGCGTCGTTATGCTTCGCTCGGTGATAAAATTGTAGTTACTGTTAAAGAAGCTACTCCTAATGGTACGGTTAAGAAAGGAAGTGTTTCTAAAGCGGTTGTAGTTCGCACTAAGAAAGAAGTTAGACGTCCAGATGGATCGTATATCCGTTTTGATGATAATGCATGTGTTCTTTTAAATGCTGCTGGAGAGATGAGAGGTACTCGTGTTTTCGGTCCGGTTGCAAGAGAATTACGTGATCGTCAATTCATGAAGATTGTTTCATTAGCCCCTGAGGTGCTTTAATCTTACGAAGAAATGAAAAAGTTAAAATTAAAAGTAGGAGATAAGGTTCAAGTAACCACTGGAGAACACAAAGGTGCTCAAGGAGCGATTGTTTCTCTAGATAAGGTTAAAAACCGCGCTATTGTTGAAGGTGTAAACTTAGTTTCTAAGCACCAAAAGCCTAGCTCAAGCAATCCACAAGGAGGTATTGTACAGAAAGAAGCACCTATTCATATTTCGAATCTTTCCCTTCTTGATCCTAAAGATGGATCACCAACACGTGTTGGTTATGAAGTACGTGATGGTAAGAAAGTTCGTGTTTCTAAAAAATCAAACGAAGTATTATAAGCCATGGAATATACTCCAAGATTAAAACAAGAATATACTGATCGTATCGTTTCTGCGTTGCGTGAACAATTCAATTACAAGAATGTAATGATGGTTCCGAAACTAGAGAAGATTGTTATTAGTAGAGGTGTAGGTGCTGCTGTCGCTGACAAAAAGTTAGTAGACCAAGCAGTTGAAGAACTTACGACTATTTCAGGTCAGAAGTCAATTGCTACTATTTCTAAGAAAGACGTTGCTTCATTTAAGCTTCGTAAAGGAATGCCTATTGGCGCGAAGGTTACTCTTCGTGGAGAGCGTATGTACGAATTTTTAGATCGTTTGATCACTGTTGCACTTCCACGTGTACGTGATTTTCATGGGATCAAATCTACTGGTTTTGATGGTCGTGGTAACTACAATTTAGGGGTTACTGAACAAATCATTTTCCCAGAAATCAATATCGATAAAATCAATCGAATTAACGGTATGGATATCACTTTGGTGACAAGTGCCGAAACTGATAACGAGGCTCAAGCCTTATTAACTGAATTAGGTCTACCGTTTAAAAAGAATTAGTATGGCTAAAGAATCTATGAAAGCCCGGGAACGCAAAAGGGCAAAGCTGGTTGCAAAGTATGCTGCAAAACGTGAAGCTTTAAAAGCTGCAGGAGATTATGAAGCACTTCAAAAGCTTCCTAAAAATGCTTCTCCAGTAAGAATGCGTAATCGTTGCAAATTAACAGGTCGTCCTCGTGGATACATGAGAACTTTTGGTATTTCACGAGTTACTTTCCGTGAAATGGCTAACCAAGGTTTGATCCCAGGTGTAACTAAAGCCAGCTGGTAGATATTTATTAAAGAAATTTTAAGATGGTAACAGATCCAATTGCAGATTTTTTAACTCGTATTCGTAATGCGAGCAGTGCTGGACACAGAGTGGTTGAAATACCTGCTTCAAATGTTAAGAAGGAAATTACTAAGATCCTTTTCGATCAAGGTTATATCCTTAGTTACAAATTTGAAGATACTAGCGCTCAGGGTTCAATTAAAATTGCCCTTAAGTATGATGCGGTTACTAAAGAACCGATCATCAGAAAGATTGAAAGAGTGAGTAAGCCAGGTCTTCGTAAGTACTCGGGTAAGGGTGATCTTCCACGTGTACTTAATGGATTAGGTATTGCTGTAGTTTCTACCTCTCATGGTGTGATGACTTCTAAGCAAGCTCGTAAGGAAAACGTTGGTGGGGAAGTTCTTTGCTACGTATATTAAAATTGAATAACTGATAGATTATGTCAAGAATAGGAAATAACCCAATCTCGATTCCAGATGGTGTTACAGTGACTGTAGCTGATCAAACCATTACGGTTAAAGGTAAGCTAGGTGAGTTAACTCAGGAGTTTGATGCTGTATCCATTGAGGTAGTTGACGGAAGTGTTTCTGTTAGCCGTCCTTCAGATTCAAAAGATCACCGTGCAAAGCATGGTCTTTACAGATCTCTTGTGAATAACATGATTCAGGGAGTCTCTAAAGGTTGGACTAAAGAATTAGAACTGGTAGGTGTTGGATATCGTGCCAGCAACCAGGGGCAAAAATTAGATCTAGCGGTAGGATTTTCGCACAACATTATTTTAGATATCGCTCCAGAAGTAAAGGTAGAGACCGTATCTGAAAAAGGAAAGAACCCAATCGTTAAACTAACATCATTTGATAAGCAACTAGTAGGGCAAGTAGCGGCTAAGATCCGTGGCTTTAGAAAGCCAGAGCCTTACAAAGGAAAAGGTATCAAGTTTGTTGGTGAGCAAATTAGAAGAAAAGCAGGTAAATCTGCATAACCGTAATATACTATGGGATTAAGTAAACTAGAGAGAAGACAACGTATCCAAAAGCGTATTCGCAAAGTTTCTTTTGGTACTCCAGAGCGTCCTAGATTAGCTGTTTTTCGCAGTAACAAAGAAATCTACGCTCAAATTATTGACGATCGTAACGGTGTTACTCTTGCAGCAGCATCATCTCGCGATAAAGGAGCTTCAGTAGAAGGGACCAAAATTGAACAAGCAAACGCTGTTGGTAAAAGCCTTGCAGAGAAAGCCCTTGCAAAAGGTATTTCGGCAGTAGCTTTTGATAGAGGAGGAAATTTGTATCACGGTAGAGTTAAATCTTTAGCTGAAGGAGCTAGAGAAGGCGGACTTAAATTCTAATCACTATTATGTATCAGAACTATAAAAATGTTGAGATTGTTAAACCAGGTGGTTTAGAACTAAAGGACCGTCTTGTTGGGGTTCAACGTGTAACTAAAGTAACTAAAGGTGGTCGTGCTTTTGGATTCTCTGCAATCGTTGTTGTAGGTGATGAAAATGGTGTAGTTGGTCACGGTTTAGGTAAGTCTAAAGAGGTAGCAACTGCGATTTCTAAAGCAGTAGAAGATGCTAAGAAGAATCTAGTACGTATTCCTCTTACTCATGGTACTTTACCTCATGAGCAAAAAGGTAAGTTTGGTGGTGCTCGCGTATATCTTCAACCTGCTTCACAAGGTACCGGGGTTATTGCTGGTGGTGCAGTGCGTGCGGTGTTAGAAGCTGTTGGTGTGCATGATGTACTTTCAAAGTCTCAAGGTTCATCTAACCCTCACAACGTAGTTAAAGCAACTTTTGATGCTTTATTACAACTTCGCGATGCAAAGTCTATTGCTAAGCAACGTGGAATTAGTTTAGATAAAGTATTTAACGGATAATTGTGGTCATGGGAAAAATAAAAATCACTCAAGTAAAAAGTAGTATCAAACGTCCACAGAATCAAAAGCGTACGTTAGAGGCTTTAGGCTTGAAAAAAATTGGACAGGTTGTAGAACACGATTCTACACCTAATATTCTTGGAATGGTTAAAGTAGTTGAGCATTTAATTAATGTTCAACAATCATAAAGTATAGATAATGAACCTACACAGTTTAAAGCCTGCAGAAGGCTCAGTTCATAGAGAAGGAAAACGCGTTGGTCGCGGAGAAGGATCTGGTAAAGGTGGTACTGCTGCTCGTGGTCACAAGGGAGCTAAGTCACGTTCTGGATATTCTAAAAAGATTGGTTTCGAAGGAGGTCAAATGCCACTTCAGCGTCGTGTTCCAAAATTTGGTTTTAAAAACATCAATCGTAAAGAGTACCGCGGTATTGGCTTAGATCAATTAGAAGCTCTTGCAGCTACCGGTCAAACAGATATTACTTTTGAAGTTTTAGTGGCGAATGGTATCGCTCGTAAGAATGATCTAGTGAAAATTCTTGCTAATGGTGCAATTTCGTCTAAAGTTAATGTAACAGTTCACAAGTTTACGGCTTCAGCTAAGTCAGCAATCGAAGCTGCTGGTGGTACAGCTACGGAGATTTAAATTTTTCTAAATGAATAAGTTTATAGAAACCTTAACGAATATCTGGAAGATCGAAGAGTTGCGTAATAAGATTATCGTAACTCTTGGATTACTTCTGGTTTATCGTTTCGGAGCACAGGTAGTGTTACCTGGTATAGATACCGATCAACTTGTACAGTTAAATCAAAACACTGAACAGGGTATTTTAGGTATTCTTAATGCCTTTACGGGAGGTGCATTTGCTAATGCATCAATCTTTGCGTTGGGAATTATGCCTTACATCTCTGCTTCTATTGTTGTACAGTTAATGGGTATTGCAATTCCTTACCTACAGAAGTTAGATAAAGAGGGAGAGAGTGGTCGTAAAACCAAAACTCAGATTACGCGTTGGTTAACTATCGCTATCTGTATTGTTCAAGCTCCTGCTTATTTATACGGATTGAGTGCATTGGGTGTTCCCGATAGTGCTTTTGTCTTAGGTAAAGGTCTTGGTTTTATGATTCCTGCGGTTGTAATCCTTGTTACAGGTACTGTATTTGCGATGTGGCTTGGTGAGCGTATTACTGATAAAGGTATTGGTAATGGTATTTCATTACTAATTATGGTTGGTATTATCGCAACATTACCTCAATCGTTTGTTCAGGAGTTTATTTCTAGAACTGCAAATAATAACGGAGGATTAATGCTCATACTAGTTGAACTAATTCTTTGGTTCGTAGTGATTCTAGCATCTATTCTTGTGGTTATGGCTGTTCGACAAGTACCTGTTCAATATGCACGTCGTACTGCTTCAGGTTCTGAGGCAGCAGTTGGTGCTCGTCAGTATATTCCTTTAAAGTTAAATGCCTCAGGAGTGATGCCTATCATTTTTGCTCAGGCAATTATGTTTGCCCCTGGTCTTATTGGTCGTTCTTTTAATGATACTGAACTAGGTCAGTGGCTAGAGGTTAATTTTCAGGATATTTTTGGCTTAGCTTATAATATTCTATTCGCTTTCTTGATCATCGTTTTTACATTTTTGTACACCGCTATCACGATTCCTACATCTAAGATGGCTGATGATCTTAAGCGTAGTGGCGGATTTGTTCCTGGTGTAAGACCTGGAGTTGAAACCGGCGATTTTTTAGATAAGGTGATGTCTCTAATTACCTTTCCTGGTGCTATTTTCTTGGCGATCCTTGCGGTTTTACCTGCAGTTGTTGTTAAGCTCATGGATGTTCAGGCGGGTTGGGCATTATTCTACGGTGGTACCTCACTACTTATTATGGTTGGTGTTGCTATTGATACCGTTCAACAAGTAAATGCGTATTTATTGAATCGTCACTATGATGGTTTAATGAAATCGGGTAAAAATCGAAAAGTAGCTTAATTATGGCAAAACAAGCGGCTATTGAGCAAGATGGTAGTATTATCGAAGCGTTATCTAACGCGATGTTTCGTGTGGAGCTAGATAATGGCCATGTTGTTACGGCTCACATCTCTGGTAAAATGCGTATGCACTATATCAAGTTGCTGCCAGGAGATAAGGTGAAGTTGGAGATGAGCCCATATGATTTAACTAAAGCAAGAATTACATACAGATATTAATATGAAGGTTAGGGCATCTATTAAGAAAAGAAGCGCCGATTGTAAAATTGTGCGTCGTAAGGGTCGACTATACGTGATCAACAAGAAGAATCCAAAATTTAAACAAAGACAAGGATAGTTATGGCAAGAATTGCTGGGGTTGATATACCTAAACAGAAGCGTGGTGTCATTGCACTTACTTACATTTTCGGTATCGGAAGAAGTCGTGCAAAAGATATCCTAGAACAAGCTGGAGTTTCAGAAGACAAAAAGGTGTCTGATTGGAACGATGATGAAATCGGAAAAATCCGTGATGCTGTATCTCAGTTCACTATCGAAGGTGAATTGCGTTCAGAAGTGTCTCTAAACATCAAGCGTCTTATGGACATTGGTTGTCAACGAGGTATCCGTCACAGACTTGGTCTTCCATTGCGCGGACAACGTACTAAGAACAACTCGCGTACTCGTAAAGGGAAGCGTAAAACAGTTGCTAACAAGAAGAAAGCAACCAAATAATAGCTTAATATGGCAAAAGGAACTAGTAAAACCGTTAAGAAACGTAAAGTTATTGTTGAGAGTACTGGTGAAGCGCATATCGTTTCTTCATTCAACAACATTATTATTTCACTTACCAACAAGAATGGCGATGTAATTTCATGGTCTTCTGCAGGTAAGATGGGCTTTAGAGGATCTAAGAAGAATACTCCTTACGCTGCACAGGTTGCTGCTGAGGATTGTGCTAAGGTTGCTCAAGAAGCTGGTCTTCGTAAAGTGAAAGTTTTCGTTAAAGGACCTGGAAATGGTCGTGAATCTGCGATTCGTTCGATTCACAATTCGGGTATCGAAGTAACAGAGATTGTTGATGTTACTCCAATGCCACACAACGGATGTAGACCACCAGCAAGAAGAAGAGTTTAATTTTATTGATTAATAGAGGGTTAACGGTTATCGAAGGATAAGCCTTAATTCATAACCACCTCGCAATTTTATTTTTATGGCAAGATATACAGGACCATCTACTAAAATCGCTCGTAAGTTTGGTGAAGCCATCTTCGGTGATGACAAATCTTTTGAAAAGAAGAATTATCCTCCAGGACAACACGGTAATAACCGTCGTCGTGGTAAGAAATCAGAGTATGCTGTGCAGCTTATGGAAAAGCAGAAAGCAAAGTATACTTATGGTATTCTTGAAAAACAGTTCCGTAACCTTTTCGCTAAAGCGAACAGAAGTAAAGGAGTTACTGGCGAAGTACTTCTTCAACTTTGTGAATCTCGTTTAGATAACGTGGTTTATCGTTTTGGTATTGCACCTTCTCGCAGAGCTGCACGTCAGTTAGTATCTCACCGTCATGTAACGGTTGATGGAGAGATCGTAAACATCCCATCGTACCAGGTTAAGCCAGGACAAGTTGTTGGTGTTCGTGAGAAATCTAAGTCAGTTCAGAAAATCACTGACTCTTTAGCTAATACAAATCAGTCTTTCGAGTGGCTAAACTGGAATTCAGCGAAGCTTGAGGGGACATTTGTAAATGTTCCTGAGCGTGTTCAGATCCCTGAAGCGATCAAAGAGCAGCTAATCGTTGAATTGTATTCTAAATAATTTCACCCTCAATAACCTTTTGATATGGCAATACTTAATTTTCAAAAGCCTGATAAAGTAATCATGATCGAGTCAACTGATTTCGATGGGAAATTTGAATTTCGTCCATTGGAACCAGGTTACGGTTTAACCGTTGGAAACGCTCTTCGTCGTGTTTTACTTTCATCTTTAGAGGGCTTTGCAATAACTTCTATACGCATTGAAGGTGTAGACCATGAGTTTTCAGTAATTCCTGGAGTTGTTGAAGACGTAACAGAAATGATTCTAAATCTAAAGCAAGTTCGTTTCAAGCGTCAAATCGATGACGTTGAAAACGAAACTGTTGCGATTTCAATCTCTAATTCTGATAAGATCACTGCTGGTGACTTTCAGAAATTCATCTCTGGTTTCCAAATTTTAAATCCAGACCATGTAATTTGCAACCTAGACAGTAAGGTTAATATTAACCTTCAATTAACTATTGAGAAGGGTCGCGGTTATGTGTCTGCAGACGATAACAAGAAGGCGAATGCTCCTATCGGATCGGTCGCTATCGATTCTATCTTTACACCGATTAAGAATGTTAAATATAGCATCGAGAATTATCGTGTAGAGCAAAAAACAGACTTTGAGAAATTAGTTTTCGAAATCCAAACGGACGGTTCGATTGCTCCTAAAGATGCACTTACTGAGGCTGCTAAAATTCTTATTCACCACTTTATGTTATTTTCTGATGAGAGAATCACTCTAGAGGCTGAGGAGTTAGAGCGCACAGAGACCTACGATGAAGAATCTTTACACATGCGTCAGCTTCTTAAAACTAAATTAATAGACATGGACCTTTCTGTTCGTGCTCTAAATTGTTTAAAAGCTGCTGAGGTAGATACGTTAGGTGATCTTGTTTCATTTAACAAGAACGACTTAATGAAATTCAGAAACTTTGGTAAGAAGTCGTTGACTGAGCTAGAAGAACTTGTTCAAAGTAAGGGGTTAGAATTTGGAATGGATCTAGCCAAGTACAAATTAGATAGAGACTAAATATGAGACACGGGAAGAAAATCAATCACTTAGGGCGCACTGCTTCACACCGCAAGTCTATGCTTGCAAATATGGCTTGTTCTCTAATTGAGCATAAACGCATCAACACAACTACTGCTAAAGCTAAAGCACTTAAGCAATTTGTTGAGCCTCTTATTACAAAAGCTAAAGCTGAGAATAATTCAACTATTGAAAAGAGTACTCACAATCGCAGAGTAGCTTTTAGTTATCTAAGAAGCAAAGAGGCTGTTGCTCAATTATTCTCTGAGGTTTCTGAGAAAGTTGCTGATCGCCAGGGTGGTTATACACGTATCATTAAACTTGGAAATCGTTTAGGAGATAGTGCTGACATGGCTTTTATCGAACTAGTAGATTTTAATGAAACGTACAATGCCACTGAGAAAAAGACGAAGTCAACTCGAAGAAGTCGTCGTTCTAAATCTGCAGAGACAAAAGAAACGACTCCAGCTATTGAAGAAGTTGCAGTAGCTGAAGCTCCTGTTGCTGAAGAAGCCGCCCCGGAGGCAGATGCTAAGGAAGTAGATACTACAGAAGAATCAACTGATGAAGAAACGAAATAGATTTTCATTGTTAATTACTTCAAGATAATAGAAAAGGATACACTTAGTTGTGTATCCTTTTTTTATGTTTTTTTGTCACTAAATAAAAATGAGAATGAAATATACCCAAAGAAAAGATGCTATCCTGTTGTTAGAAGATGGAACTGTTTTTTACGGAAAGTCTATTGCTAATCTTGAAGGCACCGCTTTTGGTGAAATTTGTTTTAACACTGGAATGACGGGGTACCAGGAGATTTTTACTGACCCGAGTTATTTTGGTCAGATTATGGTACTTACCAATGCTCATATTGGTAATTATGGCACGGTAGAAGATGAAGTAGAATCTTCTTCGGTTAAAATTGCCGGTTTAGTGTGTAAGAATTTTAGTTACAACTATTCTCGCCCAGGTGCTAATGCCTCTTTAGAAGAATTCTTGAGTAAGAATAATACGTTTGCTATCTCAGATGTAGATACTCGTGCCCTAGTTGCTCACATTAGAGATCATGGAGCGCAAAATGCTGTGATTTCTACTCGAGTTGACGAGATCGAACAATTAAGTATCGAATTAGCATCTGTACCTAGTATGGCTGGATTAGAATTGGCTTCAAAGGTTTCCACCAAAGAGCCCTACTTTTTCGGAGATCCAGAGTCTAAATGGAAAGTTTCAGTACTTGATCTAGGAGTTAAACGTAATATACTACGCTTTTTATCAGAACGCGGAGCTTACTTAAAAGTTTTCCCACATGATACCAGCTTTGAAGAGTTAAGTGAATGGGGACCTGATGGGTACTTTGTCTCTAATGGTCCTGGTGACCCTGAGCCCTTGAATGAGGCGATAACTACTACCAAAGAAATTGTGGATTCAAAGAAGCCTTTGTTTGGTATTTGTCTAGGTCATCAGGTGCTAGCCCTTTCTCATGGTGTTCAAACTTTTAAAATGCATAATGGTCACCGAGGAATCAACCATCCGGTATTAAACGTATTGACAGGTAGAGGTGAGATTACTTCGCAAAACCATGGTTTTGCTGTTTCTAAAGAATCGCTTGACAGTAACGATGAACTAGAAATCACACATACCCACCTGAACGATCAAACCGTTGCAGGTATTCAACGAAAAGACAGTGCTGTATTTTCAGTGCAATACCACCCTGAGGCGAGTCCTGGACCGCACGATTCTAGATACCTTTTTGACCAATTTATCCAATCTTTAAACATGTAGGCTAGTTCTACACTATTCAATTTAATCATCTAAATCATAAGACTATGAGTATTATTGTTGACATCTTTGCACGTCAAATTTTTGATTCAAGAGGTAACCCAACTGTTGAAGTTGATGTTGTTACTGAAAATGGGATCCTAGGAAGAGCTGCGGTTCCTTCTGGCGCTTCAACTGGAGAGCACGAAGCCGTTGAACTTCGTGACGGTGGGTCAGATTATGTAGGTAAAGGAGTTCAAAAAGCTATTGATAATGTTAATGGCGAAATCGCTGATGAGCTTATCGGTATGTCTGTATTTGAACAAAACCTTCTAGATCAAGCAATGATCGATTTAGATGGTACAAAGAATAAATCAAGACTAGGTGCAAATGCAATTTTGGGAGTTTCTTTAGCAGCTGCAAAAGCTGCTGCTGAGGAATTAGAAATGCCTTTATATCGTTATGTTGGTGGGGTTAGTGCGAACACATTACCTGTACCTATGATGAATATCATTAACGGAGGTTCTCACTCTGATGCCCCTATCGCGTTTCAGGAGTTTATGATTATGCCAGTTAAGGCAGAGTCGTTTACCCACGCTATGAAAATGGGATCTGAAATTTTCCACAATCTTAAAAAGGTGCTTAAAGACCGCAATCTTACTACTGCCGTAGGAGATGAGGGAGGTTTTGCTCCTGGTTTAGAGGGTACAGAAGATGCACTAGAAACCATCGGAATTGCAGTTTCAAATGCCGGATACACTTTAGGGGATGATGTTATGATCGCGCTTGACTGTGCGGCTGCAGAATTCTATGTTGATGGTAAGTACGATTATACGAAATTCGAAGGGCCAGAAGGTGCTATCCGTACTTCTGAAGAGCAAGCGTCGTATTTAGCTGAGTTATGCGCTAAGTATCCGATCATCAGTATTGAAGATGGTATGGATGAGAATGACTGGGCCGGATGGAAATCACTTACCGACAAAGTAGGAGATAAGGTTCAGTTAGTAGGTGATGATTTATTCGTTACCAATGTAGAGCGTTTAGAACGCGGTATTAAAGAAGGTATTGCAAACTCTATTCTCATTAAAGTGAATCAAATTGGTACACTTACTGAAACCATCGCTGCAGTTAATATGGCTAAGAATGCAGGTTATACTTCTGTAATGTCTCACCGTTCTGGAGAAACTGAAGATAATACGATTGCCGATTTGGCGGTAGGTTTAAACACCGGACAAATCAAAACAGGTTCTGCTTCAAGATCTGACCGTATGGCTAAATACAATCAGCTTCTGCGCATTGAAGAAGATTTAGGTAGCACTGCGTACTATCCACAAGAAAAGGCGTTTAAAGTAAAACGCTAACACAGAGTGTTAAATAAGAGAAAAAAGCGTCGCTAATAGCGACGCTTTTTGGTTTAAAGCGGTTGTGATTCTTATCTTTGCCATCCATCCAATATCCTTAAAAATATGTCTGATAAAGCAATACTTGAACTAAACGGTGAAAGATATGAGTTCCCACTTGTTGTAGGTGCTGAAAATGAAGTCGCTATTGACATCAAGACGCTTAGGGCACAAACGGGTGCAGTTACCCTTGACCCTGGATATAAAAATACGGGTTCTTGCGAAAGTTCAATTACCTTTTTAAATGGTGAAAAAGGGGAGTTGAGATATCGCGGATATTCTATAGATGATCTAGCTGAGAATGCTAGTTTTATTCAGACAGCTTATTTACTCATTTTTGGTGAGTTTCCTACTTCAGAGCAATTGTCCAAATTTGAGGCTGATATAAAAGCGCATTCAGAGGTAGATTCAAGATTGCTTCAGATCGTAGACAGTTTTCCCAATTCGGCGCACCCGATGGGGATACTCTCTTCGGTAACCAGTGCTCTTGTTGCATTTAATCCATCGTCGGTTGATGTGGATTCTGACGAGGATATGTATAAGGCAGTGGTTAGCATTTTGGGTAAGTTTCCTATTCTCGTTGCCTATGCGCAGCGCAAGATTACCAACCAATCTTATGTTGCCTCAGACTCGAATCTAGACTATATTGAGAATATATGCTCAATGATGTTCAAGAAATCGGGGGAGCCTTATGTTCAAAACCCGGTGATTGTTGCTGCTTTGAATAAACTTTTGATTCTTCATGCTGATCACGAACAAAACTGTTCAACTTCAACGGTACGTATTGTAGGTTCTTCTCACGCTGGCCTATACGCATCTATTTCGGCGGGTATCTCAGCACTTTGGGGGCCTTTGCATGGTGGCGCAAATCAAGCAGTGCTTGAAATGTTACAAGCAATCTCTGAGGATGGCGGAGATACTAAGAAATATATGGCTAAGGCGAAGGATAAGAATGACCCATTCCGTCTTATGGGATTTGGTCATAGGGTTTACAAGAACTTTGATCCTCGTGCGCGCATTATTAAGAAGGCTGCAGATGAAGTATTAGCAGACTTAGGAGTCTCAGATCCTATCCTTGATATTGCTAAAGGTCTTGAGAAAGAGGCATTAGAAGATCAGTATTTCGTAGATCGAAAACTATATCCGAATGTAGATTTCTATTCAGGGATTATTTATCGAGCTATGGGTATTCCTGTAGAAATGTTTACCGTGATGTTTGCTTTAGGTAGACTGCCTGGATGGATTGCACAATGGAAAGAAATGCGATCTAGAAAGGAACCGATTGGAAGACCACGACAAATTTACACTGGCGCTACACTTCGTAAGCTTTAATTTAACTACTACAGACTTTCAGGGGTACTTGAGGCTTTTGCTTCGAGTAATTTAGTAAAGAATTTCTGGATTGCTTTGGTATCTGCTTTGACCTTTACAAAGTGATGATCTCTATAAATACTGTATTGGGCGAAATCCCCCTTGTAAAGAACTAGCTTGTAAAATGGTATCACAAGTGTATAACTGTCCAGTCTTGCTCTAAATCTAAGTAGCACTCCATTAGGCCGTAATTCTAGATTACATCTACTACGATCATTGTTTAAGCTTAATAAGTTGTAAATACTCGAAGAGGCTGAGGTGATATCTAGCGGTGGTGAACCAATACCGCCTAATAGAACACGATCTTTGAGTGAAAATGGTTTTCCAACTTCTTGATCGATCTTCTTTTCTATTTCAGGATTGTGATATGAGGTGTTTACTAACATAGAACGATACAAAAATACTTAGTTTTGCAGCCAATACTTCATGATATGCAGTCTTTACTTCTAACTATTGAGAACAAAGCCAAGGCGTTTATTCAGGCCGAGTATAATATCGCCTTAGAAACTATCGATTTGGTACCTACCAAAAAAGAATTTGAGGGTGATATAACATTGGTTGCTTTTTCGATGCTCCGCTCTGTTAAAGCAAATCCGCAAGAGTTGTGCAATCAGTTGGGGGCTGCTCTATGTTCTTCTATTGATGATTTAACTTCATTTAACGTGGTTAAAGGGTTTCTTAATCTAAGTGTTTCGGACAGTTATCTGCTTGGGGAGTTCGAAACCATTTGCGAAGCGCAGAATTTTGGCTCTCATCCTAGTACGGGTCGAACCATTATGGTTGAATATTCTTCTCCCAATACGAACAAACCTTTACATCTGGGGCATATTCGAAATAATGTTTTGGGATATTCTGTCGCACAGATTCTAAAAGCTGCTGGTAACGAAGTCATTAAGACGCAGATCATTAATGATCGAGGAATACATATATGCAAAAGCATGGTTGCTTGGCAAAGATTCGGAAATAATGAGACTCCTGAAACCTCCGGGTTGAAGGGAGATCATTTGGTTGGTAAGTACTATGTGGTTTTTGATCAAAAGTACCGTGAGGAACAGGCGGTTCTTTTTAATAAGGGAATGAGCAAGGAAGAGGCCGCTGCAGAAGCTCCTATTTTTAAAGAGGCGCAAGAATTATTGCGACTTTGGGAATCAGGCGATCAAGAGGTTATTGGTCTTTGGGAAAAGATGAACGGCTGGGTTTATGAAGGATTTAATCAAACTTATAAGGATTTAGGTGTTGATTTCGATCATCTTTACTATGAAAGTGACACCTACCTGCTCGGTAGAGATATTATTGAAGAAGGTCTAGAGAAATCCGTGTTCTTTAAAAAAGAAGATGGTAGTGTGTGGGCCGATCTCACCGATGAAGGCTTAGATGAGAAGCTCGTATTGAGGAGAGATGGAACCGCTGTTTATATGACTCAAGACTTGGGTACGGCTGTTCAACGAGTGAAAGACCATCCATCAATAGATGGAATGGTTTATACGGTTGGAAATGAGCAGGATTACCACTTCAAAGTATTATTTCTTCTGCTAAAACGACTAGGTTATCACTGGGCCGACCATCTGTTTCATTTGTCTTATGGGATGGTCGATCTGCCTACAGGTAAGATGAAGAGCCGTGAGGGTAAAGTCGTTGATGCGGATGATCTGATGCAAGAAATGGCTGAGACCGCCGAAAAAATATCTTCTGAACTAGGGAAACTCGATGGATTCACTAAAGAGGAGAAATCAGAGTTGTATCATAAAATAGGTTTAGGCGCACTTAAATATTTTATTCTGAAGGTAGACCCGAAGAAGAGGATCTTGTTTGACCCTGAAGCTTCTGTAGATTTTCAAGGAAATACTGGGCCTTTCATTCAATATACCCATGCTCGAATTCAATCGATACTGCGAAAGGTAGAAAGTAGCGACTATAAGCTTACCATTGAAAATATTGAATTACACGAGAAGGAGAGAGAATTAATGCTTCTTCTTATGAATTATCCATCGGTTGTTCGATCGGCTGCTGAAGCTTATTCACCCGCATTGGTAGCTAATTATATTTACGATTTAGTTAAAGCCTTTAACTCGTTCTACCAGCAGGTAACTATTTTGGCAGAAGAGGACTTAGATAAAAGAAATCTAAGGCTTCAGCTGTGTTCAAAGATTGCTGAAGTAATTGCTCATGGTTCGGCTCTTCTTGGAATTGAAGTTCCGGATAGAATGTAATTGTGAAGCATAAAAAAAGCAGGCATTAAGGCCTGCTTTTCTATTATTATAAGGTTGGATTAGTTTCCTTCCTTGGCTGCAACTGCTGCACCGTAAACAACTAAACCGAATCCGATTTTGTTTACTGCGTCACCGATGTTGTAAATAACATCCATTGCCAGACCACCGAAAATTCCTTCGTACCATCCTGGTGTACCAGCCATGTATCCGATCGGATAGATCGCCCATCCTACTAATACGAACCAAGCTAGGGTTTTGTGTGCAGTAAGCACTGCTCCTCCAGCTTGCTCAGCTAATTTCTTAGCTTGACCGAACCAGATGTCATAAACGATTACGAAGTAAGCGATTCCTGAAATAAGACCCCAAAATGCTGCTTGATCTCTATAAACTGCCTCTCCAAAGTAACCTGTTACTAACATGATCACTGAAAGAACAATAAGTCTCCACATCAATGATTTCTTAGCACCAGCTGCTTTTAAGATTAGGAAGAACTCCACGCACATTAATGGCACTGTCAGTACCCAGTCTACATATCTGAAGAATGTAGGTGAATCGGCGTGAGCAGCCCAGTAATCTCTCATGTACCAGTAGTGTACTGCAGCAATGAAGGTAATCAGACCTGATACCAAGATTGAGGTACGCCATTTAGAGTCGAAACTGTTCATCGACAGGAAAAAGAAGGCAGAAGCTGCCATCATAGCCATACATCCAACGAAGAAAGTAAAGCCTACGTAGTCGTCAGTAGCTATCTTTGAGACATCAGCAACCAACGGCAGATTAAGTAATAAACTTTTCATAAGTACTATAGTTTAGTTTTGTTTAACCAAATGTAATTAATTCTAAACATAATATGATATTTTTATTCAAAAATTTTTATTAACTATTCAATTAACACCACTTTGTATTTTGGAATTTATCAATAAATCGATTTTTTTTAGGATTTCTGCATCATTAGGCCTTTTCTTTCTCTCTTCGCTGGTTAGTGGGGAGATGCAATGGTTTATTGCCCTTTTGCTTATAGGTAGTGTGGGGCTTTTGCATGGGGCCAATGATCTTAATTTGATTAATGCACTTAGGATATTTCCTGAAAGTTCGAGACGCAAGCATTTAGTCCTGTATCTTTCAGCGGTGGCACTTGTTCTTATTGTTTTTAGTTTAAACCGTTCTTTAGCTCTATTCTTTTTTGTTGTTATCAGCTCGTTTCATTTTGGTCAGCAACATCTAGCAGAGGAAATCACCGGCAATGTGATACTTCGCTATTCAAATTATATCGCTTATGGTTCGAGTATATTCGGTTTGTTATTTTATACTCATCCGATTGAGAGTAGTACTGCGATTGCCGAAATATCTGGGATTTTCTTTACAGTCGATGATTTTCTAAACTTCTTATTACTATCCTTAGTTGTCTGGATAGCTACTTATTTAATGTTGCAGCTTAAAGGCTTTCTACTATTAAGTATAGAGCTTGTGATACTCTCTCTTTTTTACTTTTTATTCACTCGTGTAAATCTAGCCTTAGCTTTTGCTATTTATTTTGCTTTATGGCACGCAATACCTTCTCTAAATGATCAATTTCGCATACTCTACAAAGGAGAGGTAAAAAGAAGTTGGCTGGTATATGTAAAGCAATCAGCGCTTTTTTGGATTCTTTCTATTATAGGTCTTGCGATTGTTTTTAGTCAGGTTTTTCTTCAAAATAAGACCCCTTTGCCTCTTCTTGTCTATTTCTTGGCCGCAATAACCTTTCCGCATGTACTGGTGATGTCTAGAGTCGAAAATGCCTTAAAAAGCTAAGATTCTTATTACTTTTGTGCCTTTGTAAAACTACTTGCTATGTTTCAAAATCTTTCGGATAGAATAGATGGTGCTCTTCACAAGTTGAAGGGTAAAGGACGTATTAATGAAATTAACATTGCCGAATCAATGAAAGAGATTCGTCGTGCGTTATTAGATGCGGATGTTAACTTCAAAATTGCCAAGAGTTTTACTCAAAATGTAAGAGATAAGGCGATCGGTCAGGAGGTACTTAAATCCTTGCAGCCTGGTCAACTTATGGTTAAGCTTGTTCGTGACGAATTGGCAGAGCTTATGGGTTCTGAAGCCGCAGATATAAATCTTACCGGTTCACCAACAGTAATTCTAATGTCAGGTCTTCAAGGTTCTGGTAAAACGACCTTCTCTGGAAAGCTGGCCAACTACCTCAAGACGAAAAAATCAAAGCATCCGCTTTTAGTTGCTTGTGACGTATATCGTCCTGCGGCAATTGACCAGTTGCACGTAGTAGGAGAGCAAATAGGAGTACCTGTTTATTCAGATAGAGAGCAAAAGGATCCTGTGACTATAGCACTTGCGGGTATAGCCGAAGCTAAGAGTCAAGGAAAGAATGTGGTAATCATCGATACGGCTGGTCGTCTAGCAGTAGATGAAGAAATGATGAATGAAATTGCAGCTATTCATTCTGCGATAAAGCCATCAGAAACGCTTTTTGTTGTCGACTCGATGACTGGACAAGATGCTGTAAATACGGCTAAGTCTTTCAACGATCGACTTAACTTTGACGGAGTAATTCTTACCAAGTTAGACGGTGATACCCGTGGGGGTGCTGCGCTATCTATTCGTTCGGTGGTTGATAAGCCGATTAAGTTTATCGGTACGGGAGAAAAGATGGAAGCTATTGATGTATTCCACCCCGATCGTATGGCTGATCGTATCCTGGGAATGGGTGATGTCGTTTCTCTGGTTGAACGAGCTCAAGAACAATTTGACCTTGAAGAAGCCCGTAAGATCCAAAAGAAAATTGCAAAAGACACTTTTGGATTTGACGACTTCCTAGGCCAAATTCAACAGATTAAGAAAATGGGTAACATGAAAGACCTCATGGGAATGATTCCAGGAATGTCTAAGATGACCCAACAGGTAGATATTGACGATGACGCATTCAAGTATGTAGAAGCCATCATTCACTCGATGACTCCTGCTGAACGTTCTCAACCTAAACTATTGAATACTAGTAGAAAAAATCGCATTGCAAAAGGTAGTGGTAGAAGTATTCAAGAGGTTAATCAACTCATTAAACAATTTGAACAGATGAGTAAAATGATGAAAATGATGCAGGGAGGTAAAGGAAAAAACCTCATGCGTATGATGCAACAATTTAATCCTAGATAATATGGTCCTTATTGATGGTAAAGCAACTGCTAATCAAATTAAAAATGAAATAGCCGAAGAGGTTAAGGCTATTAAATCAAGGAGAGAGCGTGCACCGCATCTGGCTGCAGTTCTTGTTGGAAATGATGGGGCCAGTCTAACCTATGTAGGTAGTAAGGTTAGGTCTTGTGAAAGAGTGGGTTTTGATTCTTCGCTTATTCGTTTACCCGAAGAGACCACAGAGGCAGAATTGTTGGCTAAGATTGCAGAATTGAATCAGGATGACACCTTAGATGGTTATATTGTTCAGCTGCCGCTTCCAAAGCACATCGACGAAGAAAAAGTACTTCTAGCAATAGATCCTAAGAAAGATGTAGACGGATTTCATCCATCTAATTTTGGACGTATGGCTTTAGAGCTTGAAACTTTTATTCCTGCAACTCCTTTCGGAATCATGCAGCTTATTGAGCGTTACGATATCGACACACAAGGTAAACATGTTGTGGTGATTGGTCGTTCGCATATTGTCGGAAGACCGATAAGTATTCTAATGTCTCAAAAAGGCCCCTATGGTAATGCTACGGTAACTGTGGCTCATAGTCGTACCAAAAATTTAAAAGCGCTTACACATCAAGCCGATATCATTGTATCTGCATTAGGAGTTCCTGGATTTGTTACCGCTGATATGGTTAAAGAGGGAGTAGTGATCATCGACGTGGGAATTACACGTGTTGAGGACACCTCTAAGGAGAAAGGCTATTACATTACGGGTGATGTGGATTTTGACTCGGTTGCACAAAAAGCCTCTTATATCACTCCAGTGCCTGGGGGAGTAGGTCCCATGACGATAGCGATGCTTCTTAAAAACACGCTTCTAGCCCGAAAGTGGAATGCCTAAAGTAGCTTACTTAGCGAATAGCTGACTTCTATCCTTGAAGCTCTTAAACTCAAGAGCGTTACCTGAAGGATCTTTAAAGAACATGGTCTTTTGCTCGCCAACTTGTCCGGCAAATCGCAGGTAAGGTTCAATGATAAATTCAATCCCTTTATCTGCGATACGTTTTGCGAACTTGTCGAAATGAGTCCACTCTAATACAATTCCGTAGTGTGGAACAGGAACTGACTTACCATCTACGTGATTCGCAGTGACAGGTCCTTTGTGGTCTTCATCCAAATGAATAACTAACTGATGCCCAAAAAAGTTGTAGTCAACCCAGTGGTCACTACTTCTTCCTTCTTCAAGTTCTAAGATATTCGTATAGAAGTGGCGGTTAGCAGGTAAATCATTTACCGGGATCGCAAGGTGAAAAGGAGCTAAATTCATAACCTAAAGTTAGTTTAGAAATTCTATTATTTTTTGACAAACTTCTTTTTGATGCATTGAGTGTCCAAATCCTTCACTGATAAAAAGTTCTCCGCCAACTTTCTTTTGTATCCGTTCGGCTTGCCAAAGTGGAATGGTTGGGTCTAATCGATCATGAAGAATCAGGAGTTCACCTAGATTTTCATAGGTGAATTTAGAAGTTGAAAATTCCTTAATTCCCACCTTAATCTCTTTTTCAATGAGCTGATCGAGTAGCTGGTAGACTCTTTTATTAAATCCGATAGTCTTTTGATAACCTGCAACGATTAGGGAAAAATCGGTCGGAGCACCGATACTTACTAATTGTTTTACAGTTTCAAGAGGTTTCCTACTTTTCGCAAAAAGCATTGCCATACCGCCCATTGAGTGGCCCACTATAATCTCTATGTCGTATTCTTCGATCATTTTAGTCGCCGCAGCCGCGTAATTAGTAAGGTAGTGGTAGGTTCCGCTAGAGTAGCCATGAGCTGGTGCGTCTATTGCATGAATGTCAAAATTTTGGGTCTTTAAAGAGCGTATTAAATTTCTCCACCGATGAGTATTGCTTTCCCAGCCGTGTAGTAATAGAACTTTCTTTCCTGATCCTTTCCAGTGATAGCGTTGAATTTCATGCCCATTGCAATGAAATCGATCCTGTTTTCCTTCTTCTAGTATAGGGAATGTTTTGTCTTTATCGATCTGTCCCTTACGCACCTTAGCAAAGATTTCCAGTGTTTTTTTTGCCGTGTAGTTGGGTGCAATTAACGATAATAGGTTGAGGTATTTACCGATGCTTTTAGCTATAATTTTTTTCGTCATTACCAGCTGACTAGTACCTGAGAAACAGGGATATTCTCGTCGATTTGAACAGCTTCAAGCGGTTGTATTGAATAGCGTAAGCTTTCGGGTAATTCATTTTTATCAATCAGAAATACAAATGGCTTGTCTTTCACCGCAATTGAAACACTTCTGATCGAAGGGGTGATTCTTATAATGTTGTATTTCTTTTGGATATCAGCAAAAGTGCTTCCTACTCCTATGCCCTCAGGAGTTGTAAATCTTTTGTCAAATACTTGTACTACCTCAGCGAGTCCGTAAAAATTACTTCTAATTTTCAGACTTAGTTGTTTATTAGCATCGAATGTGCTCAATCCTACAATTTC
>Ga0181602_10000863_pt1 | contig 27743 bp, 15 predicted proteins | sample 041ome_14_FD_148640 | JGI IMG/M metagenome (GOLD analysis project Ga0181602, IMG submission 148640) | Coastal salt marsh microbial communities from the Groves Creek Marsh, Skidaway Island, Georgia - 041408US metaG (spades assembly) | ecosystem: Environmental > Aquatic > Marine > Intertidal zone...
TTTTTGACTTGCTTTCTTTACCTTATTAAACCATGAACCTGATGAGTTCATTGCGAATATGTCAAAGTAAACTAAAAGTGCAAAGTCTACACAAACAACCATCAATAATATACTCAGACCGGCTGTTTCTTTAGATGATCGGAGAGGATAGTTCGGCTTCATATCTCGAAGTGATAGAACGACTTTCTAAGTTTCTAAGTTGGAGTGTTTCCAACGGTATCCAAGTTCTCGATGCGGTAAGAGTTGATGCTCGCTGGGATGGCGTAAATAAGAAGTATACTTTGTGTATTGTGTCTACTCGCCATCTTCACTGCTTTGAAAAGCTTTTATCTATTCCAAAAACTGTATGTTTAGGTGCGAAGACATGTTCAATTTCAAAGGAGTTAGTTGCAGTAGGACTTGGAGGTGGTCTTGCTCTTAACTTCGCTATAGCACAAGAGTTGGCCCTCGGCCCTGATTCATGTTGGTTCGATTATCTTTGTATCTTACCTAGTAAAGGTGAGCAAAGTTTACCGATGTTCTGGTCGAAACAAGAACGGAAAAAATTAAAGGGAACATCTTTATATTCTCACATCATTATGGACGACCAGTCATTTGCAGATGATTATGAATTCGGTTTTAAACTTCTTCAAAAGTATATCAACTTTAAGTCTGATCGTGTTAACTTTGAGCTATACAAAAAAGCAGTGTCGATAGCAGCTTCTAGAGCATTTTATATTGACGAATATTTCGGTGAATGTCTGATTCCCTGGGCTGATCTTTTCAATCATTCAACACACAATATGCATGTGAAGGTGTACTGCTCAAAATCTTCGTCAAGGAACACTTTTGATATGGATGAGAATGAAGTACTTATACGTTCTGTACAATCGGTTCGGAAGTATCAAGAATTATTTAACACCTTCGGATTACAAAGTAATTCATCGCTTCTACATAAATACGGCTTTTGCGAACTCAGTAATAAGAATGGTTTTGTTTCAATTTATTCTCCTTTTGGAAAATTAAGGCGTGACAAAACTTCTCGAGCTTGGTCTGAAGTGTACGAAATATATAGTGACGGTAGGATTGAACATAATCTGGTGATTTCTATTGGCTATTACGTCTCTTTCTATAGGAACTTTGCATACAGCAACAAGAAAGAATTTGTTTCTGAATGTGTAAGTTCTGCAAAGACAATATTAAATCAGCAACTGAGTGAGTTTGAAGTAGCTGGTGGAGAAATTATAGAAGAGAGGAACATCAAAGCAAGAAGTGGCGGAGGCTTCATAGGAGCTGCTGCAGCAAATATGCTCCGAAATGAAGAAATTGGTACACTCAACAGCGCAATTCAAATGGTCGAGAGAGAAGGAAATAAGTTATGGGGAAAATATTACAGAGAATCTCGATAACTAATTTGTGGCAAGAATTACGAAGTTTGTTGATTACTTGAAACGCGTCGTACAAATGTATAAAATAACTAAAATATTCCGACGCCGAAGCCAAAGAGAGGGAATCCGGACGGAAAGAATGGTGATAGAGGTGGTGTAAGTGCACAGCAAGCTTTTGAAAAAAACACAAAAACGCAAGGGTTGATAACAAAAATACGAGTAAAAAAAAAATTGGATGGGAGTTAAAGAAAAGAAGGCGTAGGGGGGAAGAGAGACCGAGCGCCCGCGCGATGAGAACATTTGGCATGTGAAAGCACACTTAACACGCATTTACTCTTCTCGATCCGAAGTTGATCCAAGCAAATTCTACTGTTCTTTGACAATAATTTCACCTTCCTTTTATTTTTCTAAAGCTGCCACTCTTGATGCCTTGTTGATTACTTTTCATCACAATAGAGCTCCCAACTTTATGGTGAAAATTCGGGTACATTCTGTACATTAACATATTATTCTGACCTTCAGAAGCATCTCGAATTTTCTTCTGTGGACCTGAATGTGTACCACTTTGTTTACTATTACCTATTGCGTGGTGAAATTTTGGATCATAAAGGCCTACACGCCAGCCCAACTTCCATAATCGAATTGAAATTTCGTAGTCGAGTCCTATTCCAGGATTCCCTGCGCAAGAAAAATTTGTATTGAATCCTCCCACTTCAGTAAAAAGTGACCTTCGCACTATTAGAGGTGCTAAATTGACTTTATACATCCACATAAATGGCTTATTAATGCCAGGATCCAGCGTAGTCAGAGCTTGTGTTAATTTCATTCTATCTCGTTTCCAATCAGCACCGAACTTCTGGCCATTATTTTGCTTCAAGTCTGCCATTTGTTTTCTACCGTTATCAATTCGTCCACGATATCCTCCTAATATCCCCAAGGTAGGATATTTATTGAAAAAATACAACGCATTACGAACCCATGAATCATCTTTTGGAGCTGCATCATCATCTTGGATCAGCATGACAAGTTCAGAGGAGGCAAACATACCCAATCTATTATATCCACGAATTTCATGGACATTGTTAAACAGAGCTAATACCCAATCATAATTCCCAGGACCCCGAGAAGAATAGCGTGTAAATTCAGATAGCTCTGAAATGCTATCATTATTGATGATAAATTCAACTTGAAACTTCAAGCGAACTAGAGAGTTTAATAAAGGAATAATAATTTTGGGACGCCGGAAATATTGCATAACAATTGAAACAATAGGATATGACTGTATTTCTCCCTGACATGATTTTGTTGCTCCATGATATATTCCTGAATCATCTAAACCCGGAGATGCACAGTTTCCAACCACTTCCTTCGTTCGTGACGCTTCCGAGATAAGTGCCTCCCTCGCTTCAGAAATATCTTTTTTGGTTCTTCCAGGAAGAACGAAAGGCCATTCTGAATCGATATCAGCAATATCACCCCCAACACTTTGATTAGTACTTGCAAGAGGAAGAGGTCTTCCGAGAAAATCCGTTGAAGATACTAGAAGAATAGCTTTGAATCCACCTCTCCATAGTCTTTGAGAAAGTTCAGTTCCAACTTCTCTCGTTATTTTCTCACCTCTGCAACCACCCCACTCTTCAATACCACCCAATTTTATGACACTTTCCCGTCGCACAACAAAGGGAGCTAACTTAACACTCATGGAATACCTCATTGCTTCATCGTGTAACTCTTTGTTCTGCGGCGTTACTAAGGCGATACTCTTGTCCGATTGTATGATCTTTATTGCACTCGTTATCCACTCAATCCAATTTCTTTGTTCCGAATTTGTGACATTTTCAGGAGGCAAGTCATCGACAGAAAGCCAAACAACAACTTCTGCTTGACTACAACGCGTTAATTTATTAAATTGCTTCATTTCTCCAAGCTTATTCTTACTAATAAGAAACCAATCGTTCTCTCCTTCCATGAGTTTATGAGCGTTTAATAGTGTTTTCTCACCTGGCCATTGGCCATCAACTAAAACGAGCACCTCTGCTTTCCTTGTACCATTATTAGAACCTTTTATCTCAGCTGCTAATTTCTGTAACCTCCGTATGGTATTGACAATTTCTGCACTCTTTTCAATCAATAAAGCAAGAGCTATTGTTGGATGATCATCGTGGGTGATACGGCAACGTTTAATTCCATGCGCTGGAGCTCTAGTCCCTCTTGGCTTTGTGTCAACAAGTGATTGACGTGGCAGAAATACACGACGACAGGGAGGAAGTAAAGGTTGCATCATCAATTTACTTGTCTCCGCTATTTCTCTATTTTCTAGTACAGCAGCCATATTCTGGAGTCTCGTGGCAAACTTTGGAGCGTCTTCAAATCCGCCAAAAATTGTATTGTCACCAAAGTCTTTCTCGAACTGATTTGGATCTCTGAGCGAGAGCGTATCTGCCTCTGGTTTGATACTAAAACTGTTTCCACCAATAATTATGCTCGGTTTCGGAGACAAGAACCTTGCTTTCTGTGAATCTGAACTGAAACTTTTTTCACTCGCAAGACTAGAGAAATTCGAGGCTGTTGTCAGTAATTCTATTGATTCTCCTTCATTCGCTACTTCTCGCACAACACCCTGCTCTATTATTAAGGAATCGTATATTTTTCCATCCAATATCTTTGTAATTGAATGTGTATTTACAGTCTTTGCTATTAACGAGAAGCCTATGAGGCAGCAAAGAACGACAGTTAACAATGAACATGTTGTTGAAGTACTAGAACCACGGCTACGTTGACTCAATCCTGCCGTATTTGAAGCGACGGAATGCATCTCCCTTACTTATTCTTGTAGTAAAAACTGAGAGTTCAAGAACAGTATGATGAGGATTGGTCAGGGTTATCGGCACAAGACTTGATAAAGATACTTCGAGTATTCGATTTGGTGTCCTTAATTTATAACACTCTCTATGAAATCCACAAGGTACCAGGGCGGCGTCGAACTCTTAAATTAAATATGATTCATTGAAGAGGGAAAATTCTGAAGTGGGAAAAAGCAAAACAAATCCACTTCCCAAAAGAAAAAGTGAAAGCCCAAATAAGTGCACACACTTCGGCTACATAAAAAGAGGCATATGCATACTGGTAGTAAAATACCGTATGGATTTGATTTATCTGAAAAAAACAATAGTCGTGCTTGTACTTCGAAATCGTAGTACGGAATAGAGTCTAGAGACAAGCATGTGGCGCCAGAAATGATCAATATTGAAACAGAAGTGACTCTTATTTTACAAAAAAGTAAAGTAGGCGGAAAATACAAAGACTAATAATGAAACGGGCAACAAAATACCACGACTTCTAACAGCACCACTAAATTTTATCACAACCTACATCCATAATCACTTTCATTCAAGACTTTCACACAAGTTACAAAAGAGCTTTTCATGAAGAAATTTTTCTTTTTGCAACCCAATATCAAAATATGCACCATTTAAGTCCTGTTTGTTTTTCTTCACATTCACGTAAATGTCTGCACTGCATTGTTAAAATCTCCAATTTTACATGAGTTCAGTGTACTTAAAATCTTGTGCACGCTTTTGCAGTGCGATTTCTTTGAAGTACTTCTAATACAGTAATTCATAACTCTTGCAATCTTGATGCCTTACCCATGAAAGTTTCAACAATGAGGGAGAAAAATTATGTCTTCAGATTTTTGTTGATTTCAGAGAGTGTATCTCTAGGGCATAACAACCTGGTTTAGATTGGCCTATAACGTATGATATCACGAAAGTTGCAGAAATTATTTTGAAGGCACACCTAATCTTAACCACTTCGATGCCCAGCTCGCTTTTGGATCAATCAAGGAAATGACACTACCACAAAGAATTCAAATTTGGAAAGAGTTGAGTTAGCACGCCCATACCCGCTATATTCATTCGTAGTCGATTGAGAAACTAGCTCCGTATTATTCTTCAAATTCAACGTATCACAATTTTCGCAACCATCGGTTAGAAACTGGTAGTGATCAAATGGATGAAAGGTAATAGAAAAAGTTGAGCGAGAACGACTTACTTGATCAAAAGTTTTCACCAGCTTACATCTCAAGCATGCTCTGGTATGTTTATTGAATTCTTGAGGCGGTGGGGCAGCAGGAGACATTGTTAAAGGAGTATAATGTCCTTTGGCCTTTCCTTTCACTAGTAAACGCTCAAAAGTTCCACGGGAAGAAAGGAATTTAGAAACAACACAGAATTGAAGTCCAACAGCGAATTCCTTTATAGTACATATATTGAGTAGGATCTTATTCGAAAGACTCTCCAATTCTCCTCTCCAATTCTTGTATAAGCGAACTTACAAGTATTCCGAGGGACCGTTCTTATCCCTTGGTCGTATGCCCTCCTGCACTATACTTCCTTTCGGTCGCAATTCTGGGTAAAAAAATGGTTCATTTGGGGACTTCTTTGCTTTCTTCTTTTTGGGATTTAGGCATTTGGGAGGTCGTTCTATGGCCAGAACGACTGATGACTTGCACACAGTGCAGCAAACCAGGAATCTTCGGTAAAAACGATAGTCGGCATACTGCGTTTCGGAACACATTCAACTCTTACGTACAACTTTCGGGATAACGAGGATGGAATGTACAGGTTCAATATAGAAACTGTACTGTAGCTTCTACATGGTAAAGAAGGACGTGGACACTTCTTTTGTCCTATTCGCGGAGAGTTAAAAAAAAAGAGTGGCACAGATGCCGAAGAAAGGGAGTGTAAACGTTCATGTAGAAATAAGTAACCGCGTTGGAAGTTTCTGAACTTGCCAAGAAAACGATATGCAACTTGTGTATTACAGGTAGGCTGGGTTTGCAGGAGCACAAACGTTTAAGCTTCAGTAAATTCAGTTTCGTGGCTTTCAATATAAAAGATACATAGACTCAACTTCTCAACACCACACAAAGAGAAGAGTGATAGATACGTTTCAAGTTACCTCTAAAAAGCTGGAAAATTCACAAAACCTTTGAAGACCTTTCGACACTGAGGAGAATAAATTTATTCTTATTTTCACCTTAGTGATATATCTATAACCAAGCAAATTAAGATGACCATGCACTCGTACCCTGCATTTCTGGGACGTTCGCAAAGAAATCTTTTGGTGCTTTTGCCTTCAACTCATCACCAGCGTCAGTTCCAGCTGCAAGCACATCATCAGCGCTCCAAGATCCTTCCCTGGATGTTCGTAAAATTTCTGTACCGTCTAATGAAGCAATAAGACCATCAAACACTAAGTGTCCATTCACCATGCGCGCATTTGCAGCAATAGGAGTACGACATGAACCATCTAAAGCGCGTAAAAAGTTACGCTCACATTCCACAGCTAAGCGAGTCTCTTCGTGATTTAACTTCGAAAGATATTCTTGCATCTTATCATCGTTCGTGCGACAAGCGATTCCAATCGCTCCCTGGGCAACAGCAGGAAGCATATCTTCGAAGTCCAAAATTTTTGTTGCATGTTCAGTAAGATCCATTCGCTTCAAACCTGCCAAAGCCAGTAAGGTGCAGTCAACCACCTCCTCTTTTAGTTTGCGTATTCTGCTTTGCACATTACCGCGGAAATTCACACATTTAAGCTCGGGATACTTCCAAAGCAGTTGCGACTGACGTCTGAGACTTGCAGTTCCAACGAGAGCTCCTGTAGGAAGGGCAGATAAAGAATCATATTTGAGACATATGAACGCATCCCTAACATCCTCTCGCGGAAGCATACATGGTAAGATCGTTCCCTCTGGAAGATAAGTCGGGACATCTTTCATTGAATGTACCGCTATGTTAACACGCCCATCTAACAGCGCGTCATCAAGTTCACGAGTAAAAAGACCTTTACCGCCTATATCAGCAAGAGGTTTATCCAGGACTTTATCACCCGTTGTCTTGATGATCGCGATTTCCAAAGCTCCTTCTTCTGCAAGCTCCGGAAATTGTTTAGCGAGCAAGTCACGGGTCATATATGCTTGAGCAAGCGCGAGAGGAGATCCTCGCGTACCAATCCTGATTATAGGCTCATCTAGTTCAGCTTGAACTCGGACAGAGCTTCTGTATCTTCTTGTGGTAAATTGAGGCTTTCCGAAGTTAGAGTTTTTCCGCCTATTTAATGATGACATGCGCTGAGTAGCAAGCTGGGAGCACGTCATTTGCGCAATAAGTGAGCTTTTAGCATACAGCGTCATTTCGCTTGGATATCTGAAGGGTGGGTGGAGGACAGATAAACAAATTCAAAATGAAGTATCAAAATGAATTCAATCAGTTTAGATAACTCAACTGTGGATATGAGCGGTTGTTTTGGGGGTTGTCGGGGGATATCTATTTTAAGATCTGAAATCTTATTTTTTTGCATGATCATATGGCATATGCAACAAATTTTTTATGGCTGCTGTGCTGTGATTTTTTTCTTTTGGGGGAAGTTTCTTTTGGCCGATTTTCTCCGCCGCTCGCCGCCTTTCACCGCAACCACAAAAGCAAAAAGGTATTAACGTGGGGACACTTGTGGAAACCAACAAAAAAAGTGAAAAAGTTTTATCTCTCATCCCGTTTATGAAGGAGGAGTGGCAAGGCTGGAGCATCTGGTGACCTGGACATTTGGGGGGAGGGCGGGAGGTGTACCGTAGGTGGAAATAACTCTTCGTAAAAGCTCAGAGAAGGAGCTCAATTCCACATCTTCGCTATACACACGTAGATAGATAGAATCAAAGACAAAATCAAGCGTCTGCACTAAGACGGGCGTGGAATATCTATTGTAAGCTCTTATATTGGATAGGAAAAGTTCGGCGTCAACAAAATCATAAATTTAGCGTACCTCCCAAAATTCACGGATCGGTGAATTTGAACTTTCATCTTGGATTAGGTTAATCTGAATAGAATGTTGATCGACCACTTTGAGGTCTCCTCACCGAATGTTAAATATACAGCTGACTACATTGAAAGCTCCTACAACTACCAGGACACCAAGTTATATAAAAATGCGGAAAAAAATACGTGGTTGGTTGAACCGATAGAACGTGGGTTTGTATTCCGCACCCACAGAAAAGTACCTAAACTTGGTATTATGCTTATTGGTTGGGGAGGTAATAATGGGTCCACCCTAACAGCTGGTTTGATTGCTAATAGAGAAAACATGAAATGGGAAACGAAGGATGGGTTTCATTCCCCAAACTATTGGGGAAGCCTTACACAATCTTCCACTTGCCAAATTGGTAAACTCAATGGACAAGATTATCATGTTCCTTTCAAGAATATTTTACCGATGGTTGAACCAAATGACTTACAAATTGATGGATGGGATATATCTTCGTTAAGTCTAGAAAAGTGTGTTCAACGCGCCAGAGTTCTGGATCTAGATTTACAACAGCAGTTAGTACCATATCTAAAAGACTTGCGACCCCGTCCAAGTATATTTGATCCAGGCTTCGTTGCTGCAAATCAGAAAGAACGAGCAGATAATATTATAGAAGGGGAAAAGCAAAATCAGATGGAACAAATTAGAGCTGATATACGTGATTTTAAAGAGAAGAGTGGTGTTGAAAAAGTAGTCGTGATGTGGACGGCAAACACTGAAAGATATTGTAAAGTTGAAGTCGGAATCCATGATACTGAGAAAAATTTGAGAGCTGCCATAAGAGCTGGAAATCCTGAAATCAGTCCAAGTACGCTATATGCCCTTGCCTGCCTCGACGAGGACGTTCCATTTATAAATGGGAGCCCTCAGAATACATTTGTTCCGGGTGTCCTCGAAGCTGCTTGCCGTTTGCGTGTCCTTATCGGAGGTGACGACTTCAAGACAGGTCAAACAAAAATGAAAAGTGTTCTGGTCGATTTTTTAATAGGTGCTGGTATTAAGCCTTTGAGTATTGCTTCTTATAATCATTTAGGAAACAATGATGGTAAGAATCTAATGGAACCTGGAGTATTTCGGTCGAAAGAAATTTCAAAATCGAATGTAGTAGATGATATTGTTGCCTCAAATCGAATATTGTACAAAGAAGGGGAAAGCCCAAATCATGTTGTTGTCATTAAGTATGTTCCAAGTGTAGATGATAGTAAGCGTGCCATGGACGAGTATGTCAGTGAAATATTTATGAACGGCCGGAACACAATATCAATGCATAATACGTGTGAAGATTCTCTTCTAGCAGCACCTCTTATCCTTGATCTCTGCTTGATAACTGAGTTGCTTTCTAGAATTGAACTTAAATATGACGATGAAGAGTCTTTTCGCAATTTTCATCCATGCGCTGCGTTACTCTCATATTTAACAAAGTCCCCTTTAGTACCTCCAGGAATGTCAGTTACAAACGCTCTATACAAACAACGAGCAATGTTAGAAAATGTCTTTCGGGCTGTGGTTGGTCTTGCACCTGTCAGTCACATGAATTTGGATCTCCTCATTGAGCAAAGTAATCAGGCCATTTACTCGCCGAAATAGTGTTTTGTATCGGGGTCATCTATCAAAGCGCTTTGACATATAATTATTAAAAGGAGAGAAATACTAAAAATATCCCTAATTACAAATTTATTTTAGAACAAGCTGCATGAATTTCATCTCTTGTCAACATGCGAATTATGACGTTTTGTGAATATAAATCCTTGTTTATTTCAAGCATCTCAATATTTTCAGGCATAAGTTGTGTTTTGTCCATGCTTTTTCTCAAAATTTTCAAGATGAGCTCTCGTCCCTCTTCACATTTCAGAGTTTCAACATACTCTGATTTTAGGAGAGCATGTGCACTTTGAGCATTATTACCTATCGCAGTTGCCTGATATAGAGGAATAAATATAATATAAATTTGACACATATCTCCTTTGATTCATTAGTGTCTCACCTTCCACGCTGTGTAGTTACCAGCAGGGTCACTCTGATAAAGTTGGAATCCGAACTCTTTATCCCTAATGATAATAACTTCACATTTCGCAGATGTCATGTAAATAAAATACTAACCAGCCACCGATCAGAAAGGAAACCCCGTAAGGCCTCAGGCCTCCGAATTGAGTATATCCTTGTTTTTGATCACAAACTGCCTGTACAAGCTGTTCCACTGGTATTGGCTCACCATACGTAAATAAATGTCGTTGTGCAACAACTCTAGAGTAGAAATTTTAGAACCGGACCTCGAAACTTATATAGATGAGCTCACCTTGCGTAGTTCACAAGAATATTTGCATCCGAGCTGATTCCAGCAACAGCTACAGCAATATGCTCATTTATATAATATGTTTTCTCCTTTTCACTGCTTTCTAGGAGCTTTAAAGAACAAAGATTTATCGAAGTAAATGGGTTGCTTTATGCAAATTTGAACCTTGGATAAAATTCTCCTTTCTGCAGCTATAGTAACTCCAGAACGTGTTTTCATTCCAACTGCCGCACCTGCCTGGCTGATGGCTTCCATTGCATATTCAACCTTTTCATTAAATATAATAATTCATAAATTTGATCTGTAGTTATATTAGTCACTTGAAATAATCTTCCTTCTGGGCTAAAAGTAGTCGTTCGGGAATCATATCTACATAACAACAAATAGTTGTGAATTCTAAATCACGGTTAGAACAACTCACCTTTTCGCCATTTTACCGCGTAGTGATCGGTTTCTTAAAGCAATTCAACACCCCCCAACTCCAATTTGTTTTAAAAGAAATGGACGAATGTGGAGTTTTTTTCAGGTGTGTGTGGGGGTCCCCCGGCCAAAAAATTCCAAAATTCCATAAACAAATAAATGATAAAAAACAACTTCAACTTTTTTTTCCTTTTTTCACTCGGGTCTTTTCAACTTTTCTCTTTTTGCTCTTTTTGTGATACTCTTTTCCTTGGTTCTTTAGCCAGTGAGCTGCACAGTAGGTATGTATATACTCTTCTTTTCACGAACTTTTTGAATTAATAAGGCAGAAACGATAGTTTATTAGTTTTCAAGCTAGAAGTGCAGGAATATACCTCATCTACGTATCGACAATTTTTCGCTTTGACGAGACAAATTCTACACTAACATAAATCTCGAAATTACTTTCTTTTTAAACAGACCTGTTTAAAAAGAAACCCTCATAAAAAGGCCTCATAGTGCAAGTACTTTCGTACTTTCGCTGTCGCAAGATCAAGATATAAACTTCGTTTAAAATCGTGATATCGTGAATCGTTCTTCTAGGTTTGAGAATTCCTCGTTAAACATTAAAACTATGGCAAGACAACAGTTCATGCTGGTGCAACCTTTCACCAAAGAATACGTTTCCGAGTCCTTAAGGGGGTGTAATCATATTTAGTTTGTGTTTGTGTTTGTGAAATCTTAAAGCAAGTATTGAAATGTCAGATGAAGAACTTAGTATTAGAACTTTTTGTTCTCTGGGCATAAAAAAATGGCTAGCCGAGAATGCGTTCAAGCTTGGATTGTGTGAAGCTACAACTGTTCAGAAAGCATGCATACCCCCTATTCTTAAGGGCTTAGATGTTATAGGAACATCTCAGACCGGTAGTGGAAAGACAGCAACATTTGCTCTTCCAATATTGCACATACTCTCGCAGGATTCTTATGGTATATTTGCATTATGCATGACCCCAACTCGTGAGCTTGCAGTTCAAATTTCTGAGCAATTCAGTGCTCTTTCAGCAGGTTTAACATTAAGATGCCAGGTAATAACTGGTGGAGAAGAAATCCAGGCTCAAACCAGATCGATTTTAAGACGACCTCATATTATAGTTGCCACTCCTGGTCGTTTGATGGATCACTTTTTAAACAGTCCTCAAGTTATTGGGTGTTTTCAAAATCTGAGATTTCTAGTCCTTGACGAAGCAGACCGTCTTCTAGAACCTTCTTTTGAATCAGAATTGCGGATTTTGTTCGAAAATATTCCTTCTAAACGCCAAACACTCTTATTTTCTGCAAGCATCACTCGTAATATTGCAGCATTACAGCATATCACCATGAATGATGCTTTTCATTTTGAGGCATTTGAAGGTTTGAAAGCTGTGAGCAGCTGTAGGCAAGAATACTGTTTTCTTCCAAGAATAATGAGAGATGCATACTTACTTCATATATTACAACAGAGGGAAAATTGGGATATCCGAAGTTCTATAATTTTTACAAGTACAGTGCGTTCTTGCATGATATTATCTGGTATTCTTGATAAACTTGGAATCGTTACAGTGAGTCTACACTCGATGAAGAAACAAAAGGAGCGCAAAGATTCGTTTGCAAGATTTAAATCCGGTGAAGTAAGTATTCTGCTTGCTACCGATATCGCTTCCCGCGGTCTTGACATTCCAACCGTTGATATGGTGATAAATTATGAAGTACCCATCGCGTCAAAAGATTATATACATAGGATAGGCCGAACAGCAAGAGCTGGTCGAAGTGGACGTTCTATTACCTTAGTTACCCAACACGACGTAAAAATTGTACAAAAAATTGAAGATGCGATCGACTCAAAGATGAGATGCTTATCTCTTCCAGAAGAAGAAATAGTGAAAAACATGAATAGCGTGGGAAGTGCAAGGCGGAGTGTGAAAATCTCCTTACTTGAAAGAACTGGATTTGGTGAAAAAGTTAACAAAAATCATATGAAATAAAATTAGAGAATTGTCAAGAAGAACCAAAATTTGATTTAATTTTTTCCCCGGATGTAAGTGATTGTCTACCGAACATGAAACAAGAGCATCTTTAATTATGCCTCCCTCGACCTGAACTTCGCCCTCTGCCTGCTCCTCGTCCACCTCGTCCACCTCGTACACCGCTGAATCTCGCACCATTTCTTCCTCCTCCTCCTCCTCCTCCTCGTCTCGGCGCGGAAGTAACTCTTTTATGCCTGCGTAAACAAAACGATGTAAATTCAAATTAAGGTAGCTGAGAGTTTAGCTTACTTATCATTTTGTTGAAATCTTTGTAAGGGAATTAGTTTGTCTGGACTGATATGAAATTTTTGACCTTTTGAATTTGAGAGGAAGTGATCAGGTTATGAGTGAGAGAATTACCCTGAATATTAATTAAAGGAAAGAATATTTACCTAATTTGAAGGACTCTGCATTAATGCCATCGCAAAGTTTGATTGTGAATAACTGGATAAAGCGAAATCATTTCAAGTACATATACAAATTAGAAGACTTACTGAATTATCAATTGGGCCAAATATCTCTTCTACCTTTCCGACTTTACTTTTATTCTCCAGAAATATGGTCCCGTTAAAATATGGTATCTCAAAGGCACGTTTCAAATTGAATTTCGCACTGAAAAGTAATCCATGCATACCTTTGGATTCGTTAGCTTGCATATGATTTCTCCTTCACACGCATGCGAATAGGAACCGATTTCTGAAGCAACGACTTTTTAAAGCGATAAAAACAAGCATAAATGAAAGTTACCGACTAGCTCATCGGGGATGGCTTCTTCACGACCAGACGCACCACGACCAAACCCACGTCCTGAAGCGCCACGACCAGAAAACCCTCTACCGCGCGAAGTTGGTGTCGGCTGTCGCATAGTTCGTGAGGAATTAGGTCAAACTGTAAAAAAAAGGAGTGTCTTTTCTTTTTTAATTTACGTCTACCGTAGACTTCTATATATGATCATGATGAGTAACTACCGTATGATCATAAATTCTTGTGTTTTGTTTTCCTGCGTTCTTTTTTTTATTTTTTCAATTTTTTTGTCCTCATCAGCTGTCACCATTAATGGGTGATTTTTTTTGTCTCACTGTCTGTCCTCGGGGAAAGTGGTATAGTTTGAAAGTTTCGCATTTTCCGACTTCGCTGAATAATTTGAACTGTGCTTTTGCATATTCGGACACGGGACTTTTGCCTGGTAACAACTGTGTTCTTTGTAGTATGAGGTTTGGTAACAAATATTTTCCACTTGAATTCTAGTATTATCAACGACACATCTGCTCGTTGAATGAAAATAGCTATTTGTGACAACTTTGGACAAAAGAATAATAAAAAATGGTTTGAGCGGAGCCGAAAGTCTAAAAATTCCTAATAACATGGTTAAGTCTGACAGGACAACTTTGAAGTGTTTTGAAGATAAACAAAGCGAATCAAAGCAACTATGGGCTGATAAGTATAAGCCAACTCGAATCTCAGAGCTGATCGGGAATGGTAGGTGCGTAGCCGATCTGCGGCGATGGCTTCTTGAGTGGCAAAATAAACAAGGAAATAAAGAGAAGAAAAACAAGTGTAAAGCCGTGCTGATTAGTGGTCCTCCAGGTATAGGCAAGACTTCTTCCGCTATTATAGTTTGCACGCAACTTGGTTTTAGTGTCATGGAAGTAAACGCAAGCGATTCAAGAAATAAAGCTTCAAAGGATGTTCAAACAGGTTTATCTGGTTCAACTTCAAACCAAGTCAAAGAATTGGTCACTAATCGGGGTCTCAATTTTTTGAAAACAACGATTCATAAAAATCAAGTATTAATAATGGATGAAGTCGATGGAATGAGTGCAGGCGATCGTGGTGGAATATCTGACCTCATTGATACGATAAAACGCTCGAAAATTCCAATAATTTGTATCTGTAACGATCGTTATTCACAAAAGTTAAAGGCTTTGCAAAATCACTGTTTTGAACTCAACTTTCAGCGACCTACAAAGCAACAAATACATGGACGCTTGTCCCTCATTATGAAAGAAGAAAATTTTCACATGCAATCTAATGAGTTGGATACTGTAATTGAGTCATGTAATGGAGATATTCGACTGATTCTCAATCAGCTTCAATTGAGAAAGCTAAGAACAGGTTCACTCTCAATTTCTGGTGGAAAGCAACTGAAAGATATTAATTTGGGAGTACTTTCAATTGTAGATGTACTTATGGGATATGGTGCTTCAAGCCAAACCATTGACCGTCGTATAGCATTATGTTTCAACGAGCCTGATTTAGTTCCATTGTATATACAGGAAAACTTTCCCCAAATGAGGCCAACACACTGTTGCTCGGATCTTCAAAGGCTCATATTTTTAGGTGCAGCTTCCTGTGCGTTATCTGATGGTGACTTGGTCTATTCGCTGGTTCGATCAAAACAACTTTGGGAGCTTGCATCTTGCAGTAATCTCTTAGCGTGCATTATTCCTTCTTCAATCGTATCTGGAGTTCGTGAGACTTTCAACTTATTTCCAGGTGAACGTAATTTTCACCGATTTCCTGCTTGGCTCGGTAAGAATTCTTCAAGTTCTAAAATGCGGCGTCTACTGAATGAAATGCATGGTCATATGATAAGTAAAGGAGCACTTAAATCCAGCTCTAATGTACTCAGACAACATTATATTCCTTTACTTCGATCATATACAACGATACCACTTCTTTCAAAACATGTTGGGGGCTTGAACAATCGTGGAATACAAGATGCAGTGCGCTTTATGAGAGTATATGGAATTACAAGAGTTGACTGGGATTCATTGAATGAACTCCGTAAATTTAGTGGAAAAGGTCCCGCTTTTGAAGACAGTATTCAAATATCAGCATCAACCAAATCTTCCTTCACGCGTGAATGTAATAAGATCTTGGATCAGGTTCCTACAAAGCATGAACTAAAATTGCAGGATGGTTATTCAAGTGATGGGAATCAAGAATAAGACAGAAAACAAAGTGTTGAAATATGTTTTAGGACCCGTTTCAATATCCAAGCCTGTAGACAAAATATATTAAATTTACGCTCTATTGCGCTAGTCGATTTTGAATAGATTGCTTGTGACTCATGATGTTATCCAGAGCTGTAAGAATTTGGTGTTGTACTTTTGTCTTCTCGCTTGAGCATGATAATTTGAGGTCCATATAAAGCACCTTCAGAAATGCATAAGCAATAAGAACACTTTGGTTTCCCACGTTTTACCTGTAGTGATTTTACTTGTTTTTCCGAGATACTCAAGTCTTTTGAAAGAAGTTTTCGTAGTGAAACAATCTGAAAAAGAAGTTTCAAGTTTGCAACAAAAAGAGCAATGTAAAAAGCTGTGAAAAATTACCTCGTTCTCAGAATTTTTAGCAGTATTTGTGATGGAATCGACAACTTGCTCCACTCGTAATCTTTCGTTTTCGCATTGTTGTTCTTTGGAACGAATGTTATGTTGAATGGAGTATACTGTCTCTTTTCTGTACTCAAAAGTTAAGTAATGCTTGGTGAAATTTCAAAGGTGTACTTCTGAGAGATACTTTCTTTCAACATTTTATAATTTTCTTGAGTCGTAAGAGCTTCATTTTCAAGTCCTCTGTCAAAGATTAAGAAATATCTTGAAATCCAAGGCGATCTCTCACCTTATAGAATATGAAATATTTTTCAAAGTTTCGTGCAATAATAAAAGCATGTTACTCAACCCACTTTCAGCCTGTTAAAATATGATAAATGTACTATTTTCTGAAAAAATTGAACGTCCTACCCGAATTTTAGTACTCACTGAAAGGTCCTTGAGATTTCGTGTGAGCGGCCGTTGAAATTTAATATTAGCGGCAACGTTGCATCTGGGAACTTTCAACAATAAAATATTGTATCTACTGATCTGATCATCAATAGTTAAATCTATGTTTCTTTTGTCGTGCATCTCTTCAATTTCTACTGAGAGTTCAGATTCTTTCCCATGATATGCATTGATTAACTTTTGAACTTCAATCATCTGAGAATAAAAATCAGCAAACATATGAAAAATACTTTCTGAATACCTTTAATTCTTGATCTGTTCTTTCTACATGAACATTAATTCTTGTAAAATTTTCAGAGGCACGTGTTGATAACTTAATCTAAATAGTACATGTTAGAGTTATTTTTTACGTCTCAAATCTAAGAGTCCTTTCTACCTTCGTAGCTTTGCATGCTCGTTCGCTTCTAATTCGCAGGGTACCTATGTACGATAATTTTTCTGCGTTAGCCAAAATCTTGTTACTAAGAGTTGTTTTAGTAGACTCAAAAGATTTCTACAATGTAATACTCAAATCAAAGCCCAATCAAAGCTAGATAAATCCGGTATACCTTTGATGAATGCAACAACTTAGACTGAGGAACCAAGCTAGATATATGACTACGCAATTTTTGGTTATCCTAAAAGAACTCAGCTAAATCTTTTGGCAAATTATCCAATAAAAAGGTTACCTGTAAAATCTGCTCAACGTTCTTACGCATTGAGGCAAATTTCATGGAATAATTTGATCCAATACGATTGCATATTTCTGATGTGAAACCGGAACTTTCATCGCCAGACAAAAAAGTCTGAATTGTTGAGCTTTTTATTATTAATGAAAAATAGAATGTAACTTTGCCTACCTCATATAGTTCAATGCTACTTGTATTGAATTCACCGTTAAACTCCTACAATTTACAATTAATTCTGTACAATCAAATTTAAAAAAGTGTGCCTTATCTCTGCTCTGACACAGTGATACATAATCGCAAAGCTCTACCACCCAACTACTTATAACTGTTTGGAAAGGAGAAATACTTTTATCCACGAAAGGAAAAAAAGTATCCTTCGGAATTATGACAGGATAATTCAAGGATTTCAATATAAGCGGTAAATCTTCATCGGCTTTTTGACCAAACTTCAAATTTTGATCTAGTTGGTTCAGTAGAAAGTGAAACACGGCAATTGCACTTTTGAAGGAATAACTTCCGAAAGAATCTAACGAGTTGATTGTGCACCCTCTCTTTTTCAAAAAAGAACTAAATTTCCCCTTGCTGATGTCCAAATAATCCTCATCGTAGATAGGACGGGGATCAGAAATCCGCTTAGTAGCCCGCATGCGACTCCTTACTTTCTAGTGAAAAGCAGCACCTCTTGATAATTGATTTTTTTCGAAATCTTTTCTGACGACGAATATAAAGGAGCGTGAAGACTATGTTGTGTTATTGTTTTTAAATCTTTTCTGTGAGAATGGTGTGAATTTAGCTTTATGGAATTTTTGGTCGTTTTGTGCTTATAAAAAAAAGAGTCTCTTTGAAAACTCTAATCGGGCTTGAGTAACTGTATCATCCAATTCCACAAATCGTGCTGATCCTCAGTCTTGTTCTTTTCTGAACGTACAACCCTATAAAGATTAAACGATATCGAGGGACGGATCTATCGTGAGTGCGTAGACTTTGTTTGACCTTTACAAAGAAGAAAACAATACACCGTTTACGAAGTTACGACGACCGATTTTCCCTTTTTCCGCTCGGTGCGGTGAAAACAAAAATCCAAAAAATTTTGTAATTTTTTGAATTTTGAAAATATCGCCCCTATCACGCCCTTAGGAATTCCGTCGTCCATAATCTCTTAAACACATGGCATAATAGAAATAACAATAAAACACAAATCAACAAAAATCATAGTAAACAAGCAAAACAGTAAACAGTCAAGTCAGTCAAAACAGTTACAACACATTTCGTCTTTCAACTTAATTTGACTTCACAAGAAGAAAACATAAAAAGTTGCGCGCAGCTTTGCCAATACTTCTGCGCTTTAACAACACTATTTAAAAACTAAGACAATCTTAAACCGATATTATCATGTCAGGTAAAGGTGCTAAAGGACTTTCAGGAAAAGGACTTTCGGGGAAAGGGGCGAAAGGAACGATGTCCGATAAAAAGGGGGACAAGAAAAAACCAACTTCCCGGTCTGTAAAAGCTGGCCTACAATTTCCAGTTGGACGTATCCACCGTTTTCTCAAGGTAATTGCCAGTGTTGTAGTTCTAGTTCTATTACAGAGCTTTTTACGTTGCTAGCATCACGAACGATCTTGTCGAGTGATGATTTCAGAAACAAATCGCCTAAAAATTTCGACCGTTGACACAATTTTTAATTCCTGTTTTTACAGAATCGTGCTGCTTCTGGCGGCCGTGTAGGCGCAACTGCTGCAGTTTACTCAGCTGCCATTTTAGGTGCGCGCATATATGTGAATAAATTGTTTTATTTAAATGTTCCGTAGAGTATCTCACGGCAGAAGTTCTCGAACTTGCCGGGAATGCTTCTAAAGATTTGAAGGTACCGAGATAGCACCTCCTGACGTATTCCACTTATAATTTTTCGAAAGGTCAAACGTATCACCCCACGTCATTTGCAGCTTGCAATTCGTGGAGACGAGGAACTCGATACCCTTATCAAAGCTACAATCGCGGGTGGTGGTGTCATCCCACACATTCACAAGTCACTAATCAATAAATCTTCAAAGAAGAGTGATTAGATTCTCAAAGCATTACCTTTTTCTCAGTACGGAAGTTACATAACCATCACAAAGTGTTCCTTTTACTTTCTTTGCGTGAGCTGAGTTTATTTTATGTACTTAATAAATATACAAATACAAAAGTTTGCTAGTTCTATTCACCCTCTTCAACTAAGCTTGGTTATTAGTATATTGAATAGCAATAGCACGTTATCACCTCCTCTTCAGGCTCTTCCACTTTTTGCATAAACGAGTAAAAGCTCTAAAAAAAGTCTTGTTTGATTCCCACCACTACAATTTATAGAATGGCTATACATATTTTATCTCTGCAAACTTCTTCAAATCACTTATTTCCTCCATTTTCTTCGAAACTTTAGCTTGGACTGCACGGAGGTATATACTTCGTTAAAATATCTGTCCTCAACAAGACTTCGTAAAAGCTGAAGTACTTCAAGTGCAAGTTCTCTATGTTCGATTGAAATTCCGTTAACTTTAGGATCGATGCATATATAGCACGGGAATATGAGCTCATAAAGGATGCTGGGATGAGAAAACAACATTTCAACATCAATTCCAGCGATAATTCCAGCGAGACAACGTATGCTCACTTCACGAATGCAGTTACTTGCCACAATACAGTATCTGCCAACTCTTTGTACAAATGTGATTCCTTTGTTTGCTCTCATTTCTGTACTCTTCTCGGTCAAGCTAGCATTCTTAGAAAGAAATAGCAATGTAATCGACGCGATATTCTTTGCATTCTGTCTTAAAACTTCCAGCTCTATTGATATGTCACTGCTCTTGAAGTTATTCTCGAATAGTAGCATCGAATTATTTACAGCAAGTTCTAAGTAAACATCATCATGCTGAAAAGAAAGATTTTCCGAATTCAATGAATAATCATCTCCACGCATTTTTAAGTATTGACCCAATATTCGCGTCGATGATGACTGAAGCCATTCATGCTCATGTTTTAAAAGTTGAACTATTAAGAAAATTGTCTTTTCTATTTTTATCTCTCGGTATTTAAAAAACTGAGGTGTTACTACCCATAATCTTTCGATAAATAATAAAAGATTGTATTGGAGCAACCATTTCTCATCTTTATTGAAATTTTGAATTTCTAATACAGAAAGAATTTGCGGCCAAATGCTTCTGATCGTACTTATTACCTTCTCTGGACAAATTTCTAATGCTACATTCATTACCTGGACTGAAAGTCGCTTCAACGTCATACTTTGCTCTTCTGTGAACCATTTCTGTAACCAAGTTAAAAAGATGTTAGCCTTTTCTTCACTAATACACGACAGAAGAGCAGCAATAGTTTCCCCTGCACCCCGTCGACATATACTGGAGGCATCAGTACCCAGTTGAACAATTAGAGGAACAAACATAACTTCTGCTGTATCTCTCAAGACACTTTTTGGAAATTTCAAAATCACGGCGTGCAGTGTATTGAGTACGGATGCTCTCCCGACAGGACACTCATACTTCAGATTTGCAATAAGCTGTTCTAAATAGTCCTGTAACCTTCTAGCTCCAAGTGGATAATCAAGTAAAAACTGGAGAAAAGTTTGAGCACACATTTTCCTTGAATGCTCGGAGGTTCCAGTTGCGACTAAACAGCAGATCCCATCCATTCCTGTATATATTTCTGACAGAAGTGGTCGACGTGACAAAATAGCACGCAATACAGAATGGCATACTGAAGTACTACTCTCGACTTCTATGTTATCAAAAGCGTAACCAAGAACCACACGGTACTGAGCATTTGACGGAGATACATTGGCATATCTTGACATTAGATTTGAGAGAAGTCGAAGGCAATCTTGAGCAAGTTGTGGATCACTACCTGATGCATTCAATAGAGCAAGGATCCGCCTAATTAATGAATCTGGATTGTGCTCAAACTTACTCAATCTCATATTCGTCAAGTCAGAAAGAATTTGTAAACATAGAAGAGGAATTTCATGATTCGCACAGTTCATCAAACGAAATAGTACAGGAACTATATCCTCTAATATATTAAAGTACTCCTTCCTTTCACCATCCGGAATGTTTTTTGTTGAGAAGTGCTTCAGTACACCTTTGATCAACCTCAAAGCAAACAAAACAATAACAGGATTATTATTTATAACAGTAGTATTGATTTCTTGCGTTGTAGATATATTTTCATCCGCAACAATATTATCAAAGGAAAGAAATTCAGCAGAAGAATCAATTGACAAAATGGATCTGGCCACTACAAGAATTTCTTTCCCTTCAAGATTTTTTCTGACTAAAATACCTTTATGAATAGAAAACAGAATCTGTTCAATCTTACGATTACTTTGAATATTTCCAAAGTCATGGAGACGTCTGGTGACCAATGAGAGCAATATTGGCATTGAAGCAGGGAAAGACGCTCTTACAGAAAGCAGCTCAATGGATTCAAGCGACCGTGAGTGACGAGCTTCTGGAATCTTTGCAGTAATTTTTGCGATCTCTCGTGCTTCAGAAACTTCACCAAAAATATCTGCATCTAGTATTGGTAACACTTCTGGGAGAAAAGCATCGACTTCTACATTTTGTGCCTCTAAAGTAGTTACTTTTAGAATATCATAAGTTATTGACCCGAGGACATGTAGTTGGAAACCATTTAGAAGTTGAGCACGCAGGATTCTGATAACGTACGGCACATAAGGAGCTCCAAAAACTCTAGCGACATTTGATAACGACACTCTTGCCGCATCCCTTATGCCTTGGGATCGATCAACTAAACTTACGCACAACAGCAATATAAGTCTTTGAAGGTGTATCTTCAATTCATGCTCTGGAAGAAAGCTGAGGATATGTGCACATGAAAGAACCAGCGCAGGAGATACTTCTTTTTTAATCGATCCGATCTCATTCTCACGATCCGGCAAAAACTTTATTAATTTTGGATAAAATTCTTTAAAAAGATCTCGAAATTTTTCTTGATCTTCGAGGTTCGAAAAGCGATCCAAATTTTCAAGAACAGAAGCAAATGCACGTAAATATGCACTATTTTGAAGGTAGCCACTGTAAAATTTACGAAATAGTTTGCGCAGAATATCTTTAAACGCAGGCCATGGTAGTTTCGATGAAATCTGACGAACTACAGATACAGCTGTTGCTGCAACATTTGATACAGGATCTGCCAGACACATTAAGACAATAGGTATATAATAGTCCAAAACAGTTGATAAACGGCACTCTGACGATGTAGAAGCACTCTCTAGCTGAGTTAGAGCACGAGTGCGTCGATGCGACTGTAGATGTGTAATATTTATGAAAAAGTCCGTCTCAGAATCACTTTTGGACAATACGCTCAAACCGGGAGCGCAATGAGGCTGTGTCTTTGCAAGATGACCAACGAGATGAATAGCAACTGATCTTTTACTTTTCTCGGAGCTATTCATTGACCTCTTGATTCCTGGTAATACTATTTCAGAATATACTAAGGTAAATGTATCTTTACACGAAGGGATCGAAAGAGCATCGATGAAATTTTGAACTGTTGACTGCGCAGCATGACAAATAGCGAAGTCAGACGAATCTAAGTCATGCAAAGCTTGAAAAAGAATTGCTTTCATATTTTGTTGAGAATTTGCACAAAACCAGTTCGTCGTCAATTTTTCATAAGCTTTAAGCCTCATTTCAAAATTAACCTCCTCTAAACTATTTTCCACAGTCGAATTCAGTTTCCGAAGAATCTTTGTCGACACCCAAAGAGAATCAAAATTCTTTGCTATTGCAGAAAGCGCATCAATTATTTCCGATCGCACACTGATACTTCGTACTTTGCTTAGAAATGGAATTATCAATGCCCAGAATTTATCGATATCTTTGGGATTTACAATTGCTGAAGAGTCCAAAAAAGCTGTAGAAAATCCCAAGAGTAATTTTGATAGCATACCTTCGTCTAGTCTCGGAAATGTAGCGAGTCTATCTAAAGATACAATAGTTGCATGAACTGCATTTTTACCTCCCAAGGTAAGACTCAAACGACTTACCAATGTGAAGGTATGTTCTAACTTCAAATTGAATCGGCTTCGCACCCATTTACCCGCACGATTTGGATTTTGAATAGGATGTAAAACAAGTATTTGAAGCGATTCAAACAGTTCTTTTGAATGTTTCATCAGGATCTGTTTAGCCATCTTTTTGTTTCCAACATTGTCAATTTCTGTATGACACGTAAGACTCTCAGCAATATCTAAACATAAGACACGACTTTGTTCAGAAGCGACTTCGGATTTTAAAGTCTCCCAAACAAACTTGAGGCTTGATGTGGATTCCTCAACACTCAGAAAGGTTAACAAGAGATGATGACTAGAAGCTAAAGATCTCACGAGCTGTAAAATAACCGGTGGTATTGATGCACTACACTCATTTGAAAGACGAAGCAGTAGCGGTTTCATGATGTAAACCAAATCATTGAAGTATACACGAAATTCAAATTGAGGATGCCTAATAAGTAAATCTGCCAGCACTCGTAAAGAATAGGTGCGAACATTTCTTGCATGTTTCCTTTCATCTCTATGTAATGTAGCATCTAAGATGCAATTTTTATTTTGATCCACTCTATCTGTATTATATGAAGTACAAGGTGATGCTGTTTTATTGACTTTTATAAACCTCTCATGTTCACAAATACCCGCCACAGTACAGATAAGCCTCATAGATATTGGCACAATAACTTGTATATATTCGAGTACATGCTCACCCAAGTAATACAACAAATCCTCCAAATTTCTAAAAAATATATTAATGGATTTCATTGACAACATTGAGAAGTCAAGGCACGTTTCAAGACAACTTTCTTCCCTGAAATCATTTTCAATTGCCAGATGAATCATATCATCTAAAACTAACTGATTATGAATTACAATTGAGAAAAACGTACGCATCAATGGAAGAACCTCTCTGGAATCTAGTTCTGCCATCCATGAGTATGAAGCCTTACGGATGGAAATATTTCTACTTGAACCTTTGCGCAAGCGTGGAAGCAAAATTTGAATAACAAGAGGCACAATCTTCGATCGATGTTGTTTTTCTATCACAGTAATACCAAGCTTTTGCTCTGACACATGTCCTGGAAAACATAAGCTTGTGAGAGCTTGCTTAGTCGTTTTCGGAGTAGCAATTGCTTGTAGATGAACAATAATATCGCGTGTAAGATATGGGAAATCCCAATGTCCTAAACAACGGATTGCCAAACATGCTAACTGTGGATCATTTGATTGAAGCATCTCCAGCAGCTTACAATAAATCTCACTACACTCTTGAAATCCAAGAAAGCTATAACCTCCTCTAAGTGAATTATCAAAAGAATGAAGCCATTTTTGCATACCAGTCTTCCAAGCAAAACAATTAGTATTGATTTCCCACTTTGTGTATTTTAAGAACTCGGCTGAAATTCGATGATAAAAAACACTATCCGAGAACGAAAATTTGGAAAGAGTATCTAAGAGTAAATTAAGCCGAATCCACGGATTTAATCCATACTCTACCTGATTAATTTGAAGTGCTATAAATTCTTGCACTTCGATTTCATCTATTTGAACATCTAAGTTCGGAATTTTCGATTCGTTTTTATTTACTAGCTCCAAATTGCACTCCAGCTGTGTTTCTTCGAGATGAAAAATAAAGACTTCGCGAGCCTCTGCGTACATATTAAGAAGCATTCCCAGGGTCGATATTATGGATGGCCACAATGTAGAAAGCTTAATATTTAAAGCACCAATACATACACTCATTATTAGTTTTATAGATTGATGTGGAATAGTAGTGGAACTCAGAGATCGAGAGACAGCCTGAAGCATAACTTCATATTGCCTCAAGTTGGAGAGGAGCTTGGTACTTTTTCCTGGGTCTTGTGCATTCAAAATGCAAAATTTTGAAAGTATATCCTTCACTACCATCCATGATTTTTCTTTCTCATCCACCATTAAAACACTCAAATATTTGAGGTTAGCATATCGCACGTGGCGATTAGATGAAGTAAGTCCTCCAAAATTTTCTGGAATTGCTGCTTTCAAAAAGATCATACTAGTATTCAGCATATGCTTGGATTCAAGAAGCTCTGTAGCACATAGTAACGGTCCTGAATAAAGCCGTGAAATTTTAATTACCCTGAAAAACAAACGAGGATAGATGGTTTCAGCATACTGAGAAGTAACATTTGAAAGTTTATTTAGAGTCACAAGAGCTTGAAGTCCCGCTACTAGAATTGCAAAAGTAGGTTTGATTGCTTCATCTTCAGTAATCTTCTTTTCTTCTTGTAAAGTTTCTAACTTTGTGAGAGCGTAATCTAGTATGCTTTCAACAATGGAGTGGCATGCTTCAAACTCCACACAAAACGGTGCAACTCGTACAGCGCCCCATAGAACACTCAGAGGATAAACACAAGATTGGTGCGTTTGTAATATGTTGATAATTTTCACATGATTAATTTCATTTTCGACCAAAAAATCTCTGTCGACACAATTGCACTCCAATAATATTCGGCACGATTCAGAAGTAATTGCAATACCAACGTCTGATACTTCTTCTAAAAATTTGACCAAACAAACGGAGGTAAAAATTTTAAGCATATTCATTGCTGCAGGATTTTGGAGTCTTGCTCTCTGATTTAGACCTTTTAGATACTTTACAATTGAGTGGGAAGAGGCGATCGAAATCAACCTCACCCATTGAATCGCCCTTTCTGCCATTTTAAATGGTCCAGCACTTGATCCATACACAATATTGTGTGCATCACATATATTGAAAATGAGTTCGAATAGAGTTTGCTGTATCGAGTCATCTTGATTCATAACCTTTGAGATACAATAGAATTCGAGAGTAAGTTCAAAAACTTCAAAGATAGGCATAAAGTTTTCGACAGCAGATCCATTGTTGTGTTTCACCATCATCGAAACCAATTTCATGTGATAATTTATTTTATTTGCGTTACTTTTTTCACTCTGAAGGTTCGTTCGAATAGCAGAAAGTAAGGTGTCCCATAATATTCCAAGTCTTCCCCTCCGTCCAAAGCTGCAAACTTTTCGCAACATTTCATTTGCTACTTCGAATAAATGGGATTCAGCGAAGAGTTCTGTATCAGGATCAAATATCACAGTAAAAATTTTGGTGGAGGTGGAATGTAGACCATGAGCTGCGCCACGAACTGTCTCAGCAAGAAGTGCACCGGCGCTTTCGCATTTCACGCTACTCGCAGTGTTGAAATTAGATATTTCTAATTTATCTTTTCCAGTATCACCTTCAATTTCTCGTAGAATCTTTAAAATTCCAATCGAAATTTGGACTTGTGTGGCTCTCCTCAAGATCAAAGCAAGTCCTTGAACGGTGAAAGAACGGATATTTGCTGATTTGTGCATCCTTAAATTCTTCGTAATTCGCAATGTTCCTGAAATATCACGAGATAAATCCTCATGAAGTAACTTGCACAGGCGTGCAAAGCAAGTAAATAGTTGTTTAAGAATCTCAGGTTCATGCTCGACGCCTTCCTTTATTAAACTCTCAAATTTAATCATAGCTTCAGGAAAATATTTCAAAAATTCTCTACCAACATCCCGTGATATTGCTTCTAATAAGTCAAAAAGAGCCTCAAATGAGTTCTTGGATTGAATACAAAAACGCCTTAACAAGGATTGGACGAGAACATCTTGATGGAGCAATATTTGTGGAAGTGTCTCTGAAATTTCCCGAACTTCTGAAACATAGTCGATAAAATCTTTCCGAAAATTCAGCTCAGACCATTTCAGTAAAGCATCCTTGAAGAAGGAACAAGTCTTACACTTAGATTTCTTGACTTGATTCAACCTGTTAAGAGTGACTCTCACTTCCGAGATTTGTTCTGAAAAGTTTTGGGTCATGGTTATTTCTTTGAAGATGAAAAGATTTTCAAGAACTTTGGACCAATATGGAACGACAGTAGGCTTCGAAGAAGAATTCTGAACAGATTGGTATATTGTAACTGTTCTTTAGATTTATCTTTACAATGTGCGTGTAACTGGCCGAAGGCATGCGTACAGACTCTCATGGCCTAAGATTCGTGAGTTTTTTTGGAGCCGCAATTCTGTCTTTCTGTGTGCCTGCTTCGGATTTTCGGTTCAGGGGGATTTGTTGTCTTTAGGGTGTCAATTTTTTTATAATTTCTTTCCCAGGAAACCTTCCAAATTCCATAACTGGACAGTCCGAGAAAGTTGAAGACTGGTTAACGTGAACTTAAACGAACGCTTTGCTATC
>Ga0181602_10000868_pt1 | contig 27620 bp, 11 predicted proteins | sample 041ome_14_FD_148640 | JGI IMG/M metagenome (GOLD analysis project Ga0181602, IMG submission 148640) | Coastal salt marsh microbial communities from the Groves Creek Marsh, Skidaway Island, Georgia - 041408US metaG (spades assembly) | ecosystem: Environmental > Aquatic > Marine > Intertidal zone...
AGGGACAACCACCCGCTCGTGTTCCGAAAATATCTCACGCATTGTCGGTCGGCCACCCGCGATGGCGGTCGGCGGACGCGCGCACCGCACTGACGCACGCGCGAGCCGTGGGGTGACGCGAGCTGTCGCGAGTGACGTGAACACGAGGGATTTTCACGACGTAATATAATTCATATATTTATCGCACACGCGCGTGGGTTTGAACGCACGCACACGCACACGACGACGCAGGCATGAGCAGCGAGAATGCGCCCGCGAAGGCGCCCGCCAACGACCCGCTCGACTTTAAGCAAGAACAGAACGCGCTGCGTTTTATTCGCCCGAGTCGATGGTTGGCGTTGGATATTGCAGGCAAACCGGTATGTGTGGAGTTGTTTGCGCGCGTGCGCGAGCGATGATCGATGTCGCGACTGATGTACGAGCGCGATTTTGTTCGTACCCCTTTGCAATCGATCGCACTGAATTCAAGGATTCACCGTCACCGTGTATGTACTTACTTGGTGGGTGACTACGCGCGCGTGAGACTGACAAGGAGTGTATACATTCGTAGGTTTTGCGATGTAACTGGGTGACATCTTTGTTGGCATCCGTTGTGTTGTGGGGTTTCATCATTTGGGCCATGGCTGGCGGTTCGACCACTCAATCAGAAGTGGGCGATTGGCAGTCGTGGGTGACCGTCAACTTTACGTGGCTGTACATCGGCACGCAAGATGTGTGGTTCATCTTCGTTTTGGGTTTGCTGTTCACCAAGTACCGCCACATCAAACTCGGTAAGGATGACGAAAAACCAGCATTCGGCGATTACGAATGGTTTTCCATGCTTTTCGCGTGCGGTATCGGCGTCGGTCTTTACACCTTTGGTGTGCAAGAGCCGATGTCGTACTACCGCGGCGGCGCCTTGAACAAGATCCCGTTTGACAACGATGATCAACGAGCACAGCAAGCAATTTTCATGACTTTGTTTCACTGGGGTCTTCATGCGTGGATTCCGTACGTCACCGTTGCGTTGACTCTTGGCGTCGTATGCTACCGTCAAGGACGCCCGATGACCATTCGCTCCGCCTTCTACCCGGTTTTGGGTGACAACATCTATGGTTTGGTCGGTGATCTCATCGATGCTCTTTCTATTGCCTGCACCACTTTCGGTGTTTGCACGTCTCTTGGTCTTGGCGTTACAACCATTGCCGCGACGATGAACCGCATCAACCACAACATCGACTCGTCCAGCGAGACCGTTCAAAGCTTGATCATTTGGTGCATCACCGCGTGCGCGACAACTTCAGTGTTATGCGGCTTGAAAGTTGGCATCAAGAACTTATCTCAAATCACCTTTTCTATCGGCTTGATTTTCTTGTTCTCTTTGATTCTCGCCGATTCTCCGTTCTTTTTGTTGAACTCCTTCGTGCAGTCCATCGGCCACTACCTTCAATGGGTCACCGTCGTTGGCTGGGACTGCGATACATGGCCTCAATGGACCGGTGTCGTCACCGAAACCACAGGCGGTTGGGGTTCGAAGACTATGACGTACCTCACGTGGGGGCGCAAGTCTGCCACCGCCGCCATCGAGGCTGCTTCGGCTGCCTATACGGCGGGTGAAGCTGGCACGAGCATGTTTAACAGCGACGCCGACACACAAGCCTCCAATATTTTGGCCGCTTGGGGTAACGCCACCGGTCCTAAGTGGATCGACTGGTGGACTATCTTCTACTGGGGCTGGTGGATCTCTTGGGCGCCATTCGTCGGTATGTTCATCGCCCGCATTTCTCGCGGCCGCACTGTGCAACAAGTCATCATGGGCGCGTTCATCGCCCCCGTGATTTTCGGTTTCTTCTTCCTTACCGTCCTAGGTACGCTCGGCATCAAGATGCAACGCGTTGCTGAATTGGCTCTTGGTAATGACTCTGGTGCCATTGACTTTGCGTCTGGTGCCGTTGACTGCGATAAAATGGGTTATACTGATTCACAGCCATCGTCCTCCGCCGCCCTTGAGTTGGCCAACCAAGGTTACTATGCCTTGGCCTGCCGTGGCGGTTCCAGCCAAATTCTCGATATCGTCGAACCGTACGGGGACTTGAAGCGTTGGTTCCAGCTTTTGATTCTCGTCGGAGTCATTTTGTACTTCATTACGTCTTCGGACTCTGGCTCGTATGTTGACGATCTCATTTCTTCCCAAGGTTACGAAGCGCCGCCGCCGTTCCAAAAGATCTACTGGGCGTGCACCGAAGGTGCCCTCGCGCAAGCTCTTGTCACGAAGGGTGGGCTTTACGCCGTTCGAAGCGTCTCTATTGTCGCTGGTTTACCGTACACGCTCGCCATCAACTTTATGATGGTTGCGCTCTGGCGCGTGCTCAAGGAAGAAAGCGGCGAACTTGCTGATTCTCGCAGAGGTTTCAACACCTGCATCTTTGACTTTTTGGAAGCTTTCAAGCCTGAAACTGGTGGTGCCAACGCGCCCGACCAAAAAACGCGTCTCGTTTCAGTCGTTAAGGGTCTGCTTTACCCGTTTGATGCCGTCCGCAAATCTCACTTGGCAGTGGGCGACGACGAACGCACGTCTACGTTTTACGGCGCGCTCATGACTACTTTGGTGTACTTGTGGATCGGCCTCCTCGCTGCTACTGGCGCTGGTGCCGGTACGCACACCATCGCGTGGCTCATGATCTGTATCTTCTGCTTCAAACTCGCTGGCTTGCGCCGACGATTGAGAGAGGCCCGCAACGTCGCGGGTAACGTCATGGAAGATTATTCGTGCGCCATGCTCATGTACCCATTCTGCGCCGCGCAAATGGAACATGAAGCCGATGCTTCGGACAAGACTGCCTAAATTATATTATCAAGCAGGCTCAAGTCCACGAACAATAAAACAATAATACTCCCTTTATCTATTTACGAATTGCCGACACAAGTATGCTTTGAGTCGATGAGGCGGGGCGTGAGTGTCCCATATTTTTCGCGCCCGTCGCCGTCGAACGGGTTGCTTTGTCTTACGAGTTGTTCACTTACGAGTTGTTTTGAATTTACCACGTGTTGATAACCCAATAACAATAATAATCACAATAATACTTAATACCGCATGACGTTGTAATACAACAAATATCCGTCACGTCGATGCCTCCTCCACCCGCGCCGCGTCTCGACTTTTGACTCTGACAGCTGCGCGCGCGTTTGAAAATGTGTACACTCAACGCGCGCGTCACACCGCACACCGCGTCGGGTCACAACCTGCGCGCACGCGAGAAACGAGCGTCTGTGTGCACATTTTCAACGCTCAACGCACGCGTGCGTGGTGATCAGTATCATGTTTTCATCCACGGCGTCGCGCTTGGCGTCGTGTCCCGTGTGCGGGAAGAGCGTGCACATCGCCCTCGTGGCTGCGCACGTCGACCACTGCCTGAACGCGACGCAGGCGAATGCGACGACGTCGGCAAAGGCATCGATAGAGGCAACGCGAGGGCATGGGAATGACAGCGGCGCACCCGCTCGACCGAACGCACGGCGGTTGAGCGGTGACGTGGAGGACACCAGTAGAGCCGCGGCGCGCGGAGGCGAGACGACGACGACGACGACGACGACGACGACGACGACGACCGCCGCGCACAGAGGCGCGTTGTTTCGCGATCGTGAAAGGAAACGCCATCGTGGGGTTTTACACGATACGTCAAACGTAGGCGGAACCATGAAGGCATTCGTGAAGAATATTGGTGAACGCGTCGGCGAAGCGTCGGCGGCGGAGCGACGGTCGACGACGATGGTGCACGCGGAGACGCAAACAGACTTTGTGGCGCCCGTGAATGATGGATTGAACGCATGTGAAGGAGGTGACGGCGTTGATGCGGGTGGTACGGACGATGTAGATGTAGATAAAGCCGTAGAGGATGTTGAGGGTGGCGCGCCGTCGAGGATTGCGTTTGACTTGCGCGTGATGTCTGGCAATCACGAAGAGTGTGGCATTTGTCTGACGGCTTTTGACGACGACGAAGGCGTACATCGATACATGTTCTATCCGTGTCAGCACGTCAGACAGTGTGGAGACTGCGCACAGCGAGTATGGCAAGTCCCCAAAGCCAAACGTCGTTGTCCTTGGTGTAAGAGTAAAATTGAAATTCGTCCGCGCGCGTTCAAGCCGTTCATGTGAGGTTTGCGAGTGCGATGTTCTGTTGTAAAATATTTTAGAATGCTACTAGGATTACAGTACAGTTTTTAGTGTACACCGTTGTTTTACTACGCTCCTCACGTCGCTCGAGGATACAGCATGATGATGAGGACGCCCGCGAGCGCGACGCTCGCGCCGACGACGTCGCCAACGTCTGGCTTGAACCCGTCAACGACGTACCCAAACACGTAGCTCATGGCTATAAAAAACCCGCCATAGACCGCGAGTAGGCGACCAAAGTCATCCATGGGCTGTCCAATGAATGTCATCGCGTATGCGAAGAGCACGGCGATGCCTAACGCGGCGTACGCCCAGTGCTGTTTCAACTTGAACGTCTTCCAGACCAAGTACGAGCCACCAATTTCACCGACACCCGCGAGAACGAACAAGCCAATCGAACGCGCGATGTTCGCCGCCGTCCATTTCATGGTGGGCGTTGATTCGCCGACGGGCGCTATCGCGCGCGTCGGGGAATGAGGCTTGGACGCGCGCACGAGTTTGAGTGATTTTTTTTACTCACACGAGTCTTCTATGTGTTTACACGATACCTATTCCATGGCTAATGCTTTGAGCAAAGCGTCTCTACTCGCTTCGCTCTCTGCGACTTCAATTTGTTCGCGAACGTATTCGATGCCGTCGTCCCCAGCGTCCGCGCCGCTCCAACACGAATCCGGGCACGTAAACACGCACACCGTTTGCCAATCCCAAGCGAGCAGTTCGTCTTCGCTGGCGAGATGCGTCCGGTCACCTTTATACATGCCCAACGCGTCTTCAACGTCACGTATGAGCGCAGGAGTGAGCTGAAGCTCGCACACGCGCATCTTGTTGCAGCGCTCGCACGGTTTTGGCTTTGGCGGATTCTTCAGCGGCCAAATGACTGGCGCGCCGCGGGCAGAGTATCGCATGCACTGTTCGGGCGCACGCTGTAAACGTTTGTGAAACTTTAAATACGCGTCATCCGCGTGCACAGCTTCACCAACCTCGTATCCTTCGCCCGTCCAGTCTTCTTCGCTTGCGTCAGCCGCGACCGAGCGCGGCGCGACGATGTCGCGCACCGCCACGCCTTCGTTCGCGGCGTATTTGGCCAACAGCGCGTCCGCGCGCGCGGCGTCGCGTACCGACAGCGACATCGTCCCCGCAGGCTCATCCTCGGCGACGAGAAAGTATTCTACGAATTGGTGCGAACACCGCTCGTTGTACGCCGCGCGTGCAGCATTCAATCGCGCCACGGCTTTGACATCTGCCTGCGATTTCGGCTCGCGACGCGTTTTCAATTTCTTCTTTGTCGTTACCCTTGTCGCCGCCGTCGTCGTCGTTGCCGTCGCCGTCGTGGCAAGCATGGCATCTAATTCCACACTCAACGCATCGATACCACCGTCATCACACCATTCACTCGCCCCAGGATCATCCCACGTATCTTCCATCGCCGGAGCTCGTTCCACCACACCCGTCTCGCGCGCCGCGCCTCCTCGAACCTCGTCCTCATCGCATCCATCACCGTCACCATCGTCGTCACCACCACCACCACCACCACCACAAGCATCATCATCACCAACACCACGACTCCGTCTCTGTTGCGCTCGCACGCATGCCCACCGCCCTCCGAGCGCCCCGTCGCACGCGCCTCTCGCGCACGCGTACGCGTACACGCACCGCGCCTCCCCCATCCTCCTCGGCGCATACGTCTGCATCACCAGCGTCATCGTCATCGAACACGACGCACACACGGGAACGACGTCGTCGTCCCCCATTCGCGCGTCCACCTCGCGCACCTCGTCGTCGCGTGCGGCGTGAAACCACACCAACGGGGCGCCGCCAACCTTGTGCACCTCGAGCGCGCCTCGTCGGGCAAACGTCAACGCATCGTCGTCGTCGTCGTCGTCGTCGTCGTCGTCGTCGTTCGCCGCGATGCGTGACAGTCGACCGGCGTAGCACAGCGTCACGCCGTCGCTTTCGCCGTCGTCGCTTTCGCTCGCGTCGTCGTCGTCGCTTTCGTCGCGCGACATGGTGTACAGTCTTTCTTTCTTTCTTTCTTTCGTCGTCGTCGTCGTCATTCGCGCGCGCGCATCGGTGGTCCATGCGCGCGTCGCGTGCGTTAGGACGCGCGTTAGGATTGACGGCAGCACCGGGACGAGTCCGCGCGACGGTCCTCGCGCACCTCCCGCGCACGCGACGGGTGCGTCGCGTTGGGTGTCGAGGCGTCGTGTCAACCATGAATGCAGCGACGCATCATCATTCGCCGACGCATTCGCCGACGCAGACAAAGGTTCTCGTGCTCGCCGGCCCGACCGCGGCGGGGAAATCATCGTTAGCCATCGCACTGGCGCGCGCGATGAATGGTGAGATCGTGTCGTGCGATTCGGTGCAAGTCTACGAGGCGCTCGACGTGGGGTCGGGTAAAGTGACGAAACGCGAACGCCTCGAGGCGCGGCACCATATGCTTGATATCGCGGCGACGCCGAATGCTCGGGATGGGACGTTGCGGGAGTACGCGGCGGGGGAGTATTACGACGATGCCATGGCGTGCTTGGATGATATTCGCGCGAGGGGGAAGGTTCCGATTGTCGTCGGCGGGTCTGGGATGTATTTACGATTTTTAACCAATGGGAAACCGAGCGCGCCGGCGAGCACGGTGGAGGGTAAACGCGCGGCGATGGAGGCGATAGAGACGGCACGCAAACGCGGAGGGTGGAGTGCGGCGTGTGATGCGTTACGCGATGCTGGTGACGCGGTCACGCCCGAAAGATTGAGTGAGAATGATTGGTATCGATTGACGCGCGCGTATGAAATCGTCGTCGCCAGCGGTGGACGAGACGTGAACACGTTTGCGTCGGCGCACGCGAGCGAGGGAAACGCGTCGTCGTATGATTTTCGGTGTTTTTTCATGTGCGTGCCTCGGGTGGAGTTGTATCGACGTATCGACGCTCGCGTGGAGGACATGGTGTGCGACGGCATGCTCGATGAGGCGGCGATGCTGCTCGATAACGGCGTAGAGGTGGACTCGTGCACGGCGGCGCGGGCGATAGGGTATAGACAATCCATGGAGTACCTGTCGCGCGCGCGTCGAGGCGATATCGACGTTGATGTCGATTCGTTACTCGCGTTTGTAGATGAAACCCAGCAAGTGACGCGAGCGTACGCCAAGCGTCAATACACGTGGTTTCGCGGCGAACCCGAGGGACGGTATTTATGGCTTGATGCTAGTAAAGATCGAGAAGAATTGTCGCACGTGGTGATGGATGCGTTCGCCAGCGACGTGCATCAAGGCGGTGGCGAGGATATGTCGGTGTTGTCAAAGGAGGCGTTGAACGAGATTAAGCGGTACAAGGCGCGATTGGTGCGTTTACAGAGCGCGAGTGAACAAAACAAACTGTTAGATAGAATTAGAAACAAGATGTTGTAATGTGTGCGTGTTTTTTATGATGACGTTGATTTTAATTATCGTGAGCAGTGTCATCTGACGATTCCGAGAGCGTGACTTCTTCTTGGTTGTCTTTATCGTTGTCTTCATCAGAGATGTCGACGCGCTCTTCGTGGTCTTCCGCTTCGCCGACGTCGGGATCTTGACTGTCTTCAGCGACGATTTCCTCGTCCTTGTCCTCGCCCTCGTGCTTGTCGTGAACATCTTCAATATTAATTTGAGATTCATTCTCATCTACCACGCCCTCGTCGACATCGTCGCATTCTTCCGCGGGCGCTGCGTCGTGCGGCGCCGCGTCGTTTGCCTTTGGCGCGGCGGCGGTGTCTTCTACCATCAACGGCGCTTCGACGATATCGCACACCACCTCGGCTTCACCCGCGCACTCAGGCTCACAAACGACATCGTCACACTCTTGCTCGTCATCCGCGACTAAAATCCCTTCCTTGAGGTCAATGAACGCGCGCGCGTGCGCGTAGCTCTCCTCTGGGTACGCGCTCGCGAGGTACTCCAAAATATACTTGACTGGCGCCGCCGGTCGCGTCTTGAAGCATCCGGTCATGATGTCCCGAAACAGTTCATCCACTTTGCTTTCCTTGGCGTATTGTTCGAGCTCTTCAATCATCTCTAATCCTCTGTCGCTCGTGCGTCGCGTTGTGCAGTCAACGACTTCGCTAAATTTAGCGATATTAATCGACACTTTTCGACGGACGGTGTGCTTGCATGACGACGTCGAACGACGGCGACGACAACGACGACGATGACGAACGCGTGAGATGGATTGAACGATACGTACACACGACGACGAATGATGGTGATGATGACGCCATCGACGTGCATGGGTTCGATGTCGAGAGTCGACGACGGGTCAAGGCGTTCCTCGATGGCCAGGCTGCGCAGAGCGGCGAGGCGCTCGTGGTACGCGTGAGTGCATGCACGGAGAGCGTTGAGCACGACGACGACGATGATGACGACGACGATGCGACTGTTGATGGTTGGGTGAACGTCCCAGCGCACACCACCGAGGGTGTGACCGCCGCTGACGAGGAGGTTGAGGACGATGAGAGTGGAGGCGAGTACGTCGACGTTGTCCCGCCCGAGCGCGTCTCCTCGAGACGCCGACGACAATTCCGACTCATCGTCGTCGATAACGACGACGACAACGATGCGCACGATGTACCAATGGTATTTTTTACGCGATCCTGCGATGGCGACGCACGCATGACGCTCGACGATGTCAAAAATTCCATGTGTGGATACTTTCCTCGAGGCGCGACGTTGGACGCCCTGCACGCGACGCTCAGACATTCGTTCGCGCCAGCACTCGCGTCGCACGAGGACAGCGCGCACCGGTCATTTGCACGCGATGTACACGCATTTCTCGAACACATAAACAGCGTTGAATCGCGGGAAAATCCAATCACGACGCGTGGCGCGCGTGAAGACGGCGGCGTGGAATTTAAAAGTCTCCCCGCGCTTGGGGACATCGATCCCGACGTCGCGTGCGAGGATGTGGAATTTATTCGACAGCTCGAAGGCGCACTTAGAGAGTGGTGTGCGGTGCTGTCTGCGGCAAAAGCTCGATGCGAAGACGACGCGACGACTACGCCGTCGTCGTCGTCCGACGTGCGCAAAGGCCCGCTTGCGGAGATTCATCATTGGCGCGCGCAGTGCGCTGATTTGTCGAGTTTACTGGCGCAAGTCAACGAGCCAGGCATGACCACGGCGTTGAGTGTGCTTGAAAAATTCATACACAAGCATAAGGCGACTGCGAGTCGCGCTGGCGGCGGCGCGACCAAGAGCAAAATGCGCGTGAATGCAGACGACGACATTGCGGCAGTCGTGTCGCACGTTGCGCGCGCGTACGCGTCGCTCGTAAACGACGTAAAACGCCTCCGCGACGTCGGCGCTGACAATGTTAAAATCTTGTCTACGCTCGAAAGCCATTTCAACGCATTGAGTGACGCACCGCTGCACGACGTCGCTCAAGTCATCGCGCCAACGATGTGTGCGCTGCGAATGGTGTGGATCATTTCGCATCATTACAATGACGATTCGCGCATGGGGGCGCTCATGAGCCGCATCGCCGACGTGCTCGTCGATCGAGTACGAAATGTTGTGTCACATCGTGACGTATTCGCTCGCGCATCTAAAGATGGCATTCGCTCGGCGTTGCGGGACGTGCAATCATCGAAAGCCATTATGCACGCTTGGAAACGCGAGTATTTACTCGCTAGGGAAGAAATTGAGCAATCAAATCGCGATTCGCGTTGGGAATTTGATCGTGAGCGTTTATTCGCGAATTCGGATTACGCCGCGAGCGTGTGCGAGGAGTTGACGGAGATGGTGGTTGTGGCGAATGATTTCCGAACGTTTCTCAGTCCTCGACTCAAGGCGGTGACGCTCGATGCCGATGGTGTGGATGAAATTTCAGCGCGCGTCGACGCGATGTGTCTGGCGATTGAAACCACGACTATTGATGACGTGTTTGACTCCAGCGAAGCGCCGCGATGGAAGGCGGCGTATGCGTCGTTTATCAAGGAGAAGACTCGTATCGAACGTGGATTGTGCCATTTCATTGACGCGTGCTTCAAGCGACTGAGAAACAGTGCGGGGGCGTTTGAACTTGTGCAAGAATTGAAACACGCTATGCATGAGCAGACCGACGACGACTGCTCCCTTCTCGCGGGATCAACGCGAGCGACGCTGAACAACCAAATCTTAGGAAAGATGCAGGATGTGCTTGAGCAGTTTTCACGAGAGATTGACGCGGCAAGGCACATGTTCAACACCAAACGTCGATGTCCGCCTTTGAATCGAGATCAACCACCAGTCGCTGGGTCTATTCACTGGGCACGCTCGTTATTTTACAAATTGCGCGTCACCATGCGCCTGTTTACGGCGTGCGTACATGATCAAGATACGATTCGCAACACGCCTGCGGCGCAGCAGGTGAATGCTAAATTTGTCGCCCTGGCCAAGCTCGTGATGAATTACGAGAAGCAGCGCTTATCGACGTGGAAGGACGACATCGAAAACACGTTAACTACGTGTTTGACAGTGCCCGTGCTCGCAAAGAATGATCAACTTGATTTGTATGTCAACTTTCGACCAGAACTGGCGAGTTTGATCAAGGAGACACAAGATTTAGAGCGACTGGGATTTGAGGTCCCTCCGTCGGCGCGCGGAGTGGCGCTGCAGAATGAAAAATATAGGAGCTATCAGTCATCGCTTGGTAACATAATCTCGCGCCGAAAAACATTGCTTGATTCGCTGACGCCGCTGGAAGAACAATTGCTCACTCAGCGTATTTCAGCCTTGAACGGCACCGCGCTGCGCCCCGGATTGACCACGTACAATTGGAATTCGCTCGGAATACCAGACTTTGTTCGTTCTTATGACATAGAACTCGATGGCTTCACGGAGTTGCTGACGGACGTGCGAGCGTGTGCTCGGGACGTCGAACTCGTCGTAGGGAAAGTTGCCACGACAACGCTCGTGGATTTTGAACGCCTCGTCAAACTTCCAAACGTGTGCGAAAGTGGCGAATTTTTTGCGCGTTTTGCGAAGCAGTGCAGACATGCGGCGTCTAAGTTGCGAGAGGAATATTTAACAATCATGCGTCTTTTGATAAATGTCGAAACGATTGTGTTCGGCACGAGCACTGGAGAGCACGCAATGTTGGCTGAGTACTACAGGCATTGGGAAGGCGAGATTTATGAAGCGCTCATCGTCGCGGTGAAGAATACGGTTGAAAACTTTAGGCAATACTTTGATCGAGCAAGCGCGTATGAATTTAGTCTATTCAAGATTAATATTGCATTGCACGCGGGTGAAATCGTATGCGAGCCACCGGTTAAAGAATTGATGCAGTCTATTACTTACGCCGCAAAGTCAGTCGCGAGTAGTCTCAGCGTGCTTGGTCGGTGGATGGATGGCACGTGTCTAGAGGTACCAACACGCACTCCTACGTCGAACGGTGATGTAAGCTTGTCCACACTTTTGGCCATCGAGCTTGGCGATTACGCGGCAACGCCTACGCATGACTTTAATTTTGGTATTGAACTCCTCGAAGACGACGGTGTGTTTGACTCGCTAAGCACGTTGAACAACACGACGCATTTATTCATCAGTGAAATTCGACGACGAATGGAGCATTGGCGACGATATCAATACATCTGGAAAGATGACAAAGATCTAATTTGTGGCAAGTTTGTACAAAATCCAAATCCAATATTTATTCAGCGCGAACTATTACGATACGAAGATGTTCGAAAATCTATGGATGGTGACTCTGGCGTACGTATCGGCGCCGTTTTTGTCAGTGCAAACAAGCTCACATCGACAATCAAATCACTTAGCATGGAATGGATTGAGAACATCGGAGCTGCGACATACGAGGTCGATATAAGCAGAATGGCAGGCATTTACGAATATTACGAACGATGCGAGAAGATATTCGCTACTGAATCAGCAGACTTTGGTGTGATGAAAGTCTTGATGAAAACTGTGCGAGATGTTCGCAAGGATAGCGAGACTGAATTAAAGTGTATCGACATCAACAATCGATTTGCGGTGCGGCGCAAGTATGGCATCAAGCATAGCGATGATAATATCATGCGCGCGTCATCGATGATACCAGCATTTGACGCACTTCGACTACGCGCCGAGTTGGTTTGCGACGACGTGAAATTGAAACTCATTGAATGCAAGTCCGAGTTGCGCGACCAGACTCGAGCATTTCAAGAAGAATGCAACGAATTCGTCGCAAAGCTCGCGTCCGAGGGTCCAACATGCGCAGATCTTTTGCAAAATCTCGACGCTGGGTATGAGAAGTTCGAGACGCTTCAAGAAGAAGTACAAGTGATGATTGAAACGTTGGATGATATTCGAGATAGCGAGCGCGTCTTTGGCGTCGAGCACGCATCGTTTGATTCCCTCATACGCGCAAAAGTTGACATTGAGTCGATGGGGAGCATTTACGAGTGCCAACGGGCGTATCGTGATCAATTACATTTGATGCACGACACTCTCATATCTGACGTGGTCATAAGTAACGTTCAAGCATCCGTCGTTGTCTTTGGTCGGTCTCAGCTGGAGGCGCTCCCCGAGCGCTTGCATAGTCACAGACTATTTGCCGCGATTCAAGAAGACATTAGTGACATCGAAACAGATTTAAATTTGATTGATGGGTTGAAACTTGAAGCGATTCGACCTCGACATTGGCAAGCAATGTTCAAACTTGTCGGAGTATCTGATTCCTCTGAACTGAGCATTGCGCAACTCACGATGCGACATTTGATTGAAATGCAGCCTCATGTGCAAGCACAAAAAATCATGGACATTACAACTGCGGCAGAAAAAGAGTTGAAGATAGAAAATGATTTAAGCGCAATTGATCGATCGTGGAGCGAGATGCGGTTTGATTTGCGTCCATATTCGAAAGGAACGAGTAAAAAACACTCTCAGCCAACGCACGTTTTGTGCGCCGTCGAGGAAATCACACTCGCTTTGGAGGACACCGGTTTGACGCTTCAAAGTATGGCGGCAAGTAGATATGCAAATCCAATGATTGAAACGGTGCGAGAGTGGGAAGCCACACTTTCTCTCGTGTCAAATGTGCTTCAAGTGTGGACAGATACGCAACAGCGCTGGATGTATCTGTTGAGTATTTTTGGTGGCTCAGATGACATCAGAATGCAACTTCCAGAAGAAGCTGATAGGTTTGACAAAATCGACACGGCTATACGTAAACTTATGACAGAAACAGTCAAAACAAAGTTTGTGTTGGATATGTGTAAATCTGAGGGGCGACTCGAGATGTTGCAGTCTTTGCGCGGTGATTTAGAAATTTGTCAAAAGAGCTTGAGTCAGTATTTGGACACGAAAAGAAATGCGTTCCCGCGTTTCTTTTTCATATCTGATGAGGAGCTCTTGTCAATTCTTGGCACATCCGATCCAACGCTAATTCAAGAGCACATGTTGAAGCTTTTTGACAATTGCGCAAAGCTCATCTTTGCGTCAGATCAAAAATCTGTTGTCGGAGTCGCTTCTGCTGAGGGAGAATCATTCAAGTTCAAGTCTCCCGTAAAAATTCAAGGACCTGTTGAAGTCTGGATGTCAGCTGTGGAGGAAGAAATTCGAATGACGCTGCGCGCATTGTGCAAGTATGGCGTCGCCCGTTATCTTGCGTGTAATCGAGACGCCTGGATCAAAGAGCAACTTGGAATGATAACTCTAGTTGGATCGCAAATCTGGTGGACTTGGGAAGTTCAAAGTGTATTTGAAGCAATAAGAAAAGGAAATAAGCTTGCGATGCGTAACTATAGCGAGAAGCTTACAAAACAACTTGAGCTTTTAACGCAAATGGTTCGCGGTGAATTAAGCTCGTGTGAACGCAAAAAAGTCAACACCTTGATCATCATCGACGTTCACGCTCGAGATATCATAGACTCACTCGTGCGCAATTCTGTATTAGACGAGTCTGATTTTGCATGGGAGTCTCAGCTGCGTTTCAAGTGGGACAAATTGAAAGACGATATCATCATAAACCAATGCAGTGGCGAGTTCAGATACGGATATGAATACATGGGATTAAACGGCCGACTAGTCATCACAGGACTCACTGACCGATGTTATATCACGCTTACGACAGCGTTGACTTATCGACTCGGTGGCGCGCCGAGTGGTCCCGCAGGTACTGGCAAGACAGAGACAACGAAGGATCTCGCAAAATCCATGGCGCTGCTCTGCGTTGTTTTCAATTGTGGCGAGGGGCTCGATTACAAGGCTATGGGCGCCATATTCAGCGGATTGGTGCAGTGCGGTGCGTGGGGATGTTTCGATGAATTTAATCGCATCGAAGCCGAGGTGCTTTCAGTGGTTTCGTCTCAAATAAAACAAATACAAGAAGCGCTCAAACACAATTTAAAGAGATTTCAGTTTGAAGGCAAAGAGATCAAGTGTGATTCTCGAACTGGTGTTTTCATAACTATGAATCCCGGGTACGCTGGGAGAACTGAATTGCCAGATAACCTCAAGGCGCTTTTTCGTCCAGTGACGATGATTGTCCCGGATTTAGAGCAAATTTGTGAAATCATGCTGTTCAGCGAAGGATTCAACTCGGCGAAGCCCCTTGCAAAGAAGATGACAATGTTATATCGTCTGGCTAAAGAGCAACTTAGTAAGCAATCGCACTACGACTTTGGTTTACGTGCACTTAAGTCCGTGCTCGTTATGGCGGGATCATTGAAGCGAGATTCCCCAGAACTGGCCGAAGATGTTGTTCTCATGCGCGCGTTACGCGATATGAATCTTCCAAAGTTTGTGTTTGATGACGTGCAACTTTTCTTGGGATTAATCAATGATTTGTTTCCTGGGTTGGCATGTCCTCGCATAAGTTATCCCGCGCTCAACGCCGTCATCGAAAAAGATCTTGCTGAGCATGGGTATCAAATTATGTCGCAGCCCGGAGAGCAGGTGGACAAGATTATTCAATTGTATGAAACAATGCTGACTCGACACACGACTATGCTCGTCGGCGAAACTGGTGGCGGAAAGTCTGTGATTCTCGAAACTATCGCCCGCGCGCAAACAGCGATGGGTAGAAATACAAAGTTGTATATTCTTAATCCAAAGGCACAGTCGGTATCTGAACTGTACGGCGAACTTGATCCAGATACGCGCGATTGGACGGATGGCCTGCTGTCGAATATTTTCCGAGAAGCGAACAAGCCTTTACCGAATGGGCGTGAAAATGATTTCAAGTACATTGTTTTCGATGGAGATGTGGATGCAGTGTGGGTTGAAAATATGAATAGTGTTATGGATGACAATCGCCTACTAACGTTGCCGAATGGGGAACGCATTCGCCTGCAAGATCATTGCAAATTGTTGTTTGAAGTGGCTGATTTGAAATATGCGTCACCGGCGACAGTTAGTCGATGTGGTATGGTCTACGTGGATCCGAAGAATCTTGGTCATAAACCGTTTTTGAAAACGTGGTGCGATGGCGTGAATCAAGCCCATCGCACTCTTCTCGAGAAATTGTTTGAAAAATATCTAGATGCCGTGGATGCATTTTGTTTCCGAGGCGTGGACCTAGATGGTTCCATAATAGCATCGCCACGTATGTCACTCGAGCGCCCGATGATATCAGTCGTGAAGCAGTGTTGTGTTTTGCTGAAGAACTTTCTGAATACCTTGGACGCGTCGTCGATTTCAGACGCGATGGACAAAAATGTACGCGCTGTCGCTATTGAATCCGCGCTCGTGTTCAGCATCACGTGGTCGTTCGGTGCGACGATTGTCGAAACAGTGGGTCAATCGGACCGACAACGCTTTGACAAGTTTTTAAAAACACTCGCCAATCGTGATTATTGTATGCCGTCGGAGCATACGTTGTACGATTACGGATTCGATATTACGCGAAACTCGTGGTACGAGTGGGCGAGTTTGACGACGCCTCTCACTGCATCACCCGAGACGCCATTTTCTTCGATTTTAGTATCCACGGCACACACCATCCGGACGAACTGGTTGATTGACGTGATGTGCGCCAACGATTCACACACGTTGCTCACGGGGGATTCAGGGACGAGCAAAACCGTTGTGGTGAAAAATTATCTACAAGAGCGCTTGAAAGACGGCAAGACGAACACGGTGACAATGAACTTCAGTTCACGCACGACTGCTGCTGATGTGCATAGTTCAATAATGGATGTTGTGGACAAGCGGACAAAAGATATCGTGGGTCCGCCTGTCGGGAAGCGTTTACTATGTTTTGTTGACGATTTGAACATGCCAGGAGTTGATACGTACGGAACGCAGCAGCCCATTGCATTGCTCAAACTTATGATTGGTCGCAGTGGCACATATAATCGTGGAAAAGAACTAAACTGGCTCCAGATGAAGGATATTCAATACATAGCCGCGATGGGTCATCCCGGTGGGGCTCGAAGCGTCGTTGATCCTCGGTTTGTATCCATGTTTCAAGTGTTTGAGATGCAAACGCCTGATGAGAGCAATTTGCGCGTAATTTATGGGTCCATTATTCGAAACACTTCCAAAAGTTTGAATTTAGCTGCTGGCTCAGATGAAGTTATCGTCGACATGACGTTGGATTTATACAAGAGTGTTGTCGCCAAGCTTCTACCAACGCCGAGCCGATTTCACTACATTTTCAACCTCCGCGATTTAAGTAGAATATTTGAAGGAATGTCTCGCGCGACGCCAGCTGTGATTTCGACAACGCCAGAATTCATTCGTCTGTGGCGCAATGAGGCTATTCGTGTCTTTCACGACAGGTTAATTTCTAACGAGGATCGAACATTTGTTCTCGACAGAGTCGCGTCGCTTATCCGTGAGCGATGCGATGAAGAGTATAAAGATGAAATCACCGTCATGTCTTCGAACCCGACGTTGTTTGCTGATTTCGCTCCCGGTGATGACCATGAAGATAGCATGCGGTCCAACGCGTCGCACGTCGTCGATGCTAGCGGTGCAGAGGTTACTGATTCGCTGATTGTTCGCAAGCGAGTGTATGAGGATGTGGGAACGTACGCGGCAATAAAACCTTGGTTTGAACAAGTCATTGCAAATCGCAACGCCCAGCTGAAAGATGGATCAACACCTATGCAACTCGTATTATTTGATCACGCACTGGAACACTTGACGCGAATACACCGAGTTTTACGAACAGAAAATGGTCACGCACTCTTGGTCGGCGTCGGCGGGAGCGGCAAGCAATCGCTCGCGCGCCTCGCGGCTGAAATGGCGGACTGCAAGGTTTTCGAGATCACGCTTGCGCGTGGATACAATGACACGACATTCAGAGAAGATTTGAAAAAGTTGTACAATATTCTGGGTGTGCAAAATCTTCCGACGATGTTTTTGTTCACCGATAATCACGTCGTCGAGGAGGGATTTTTAGAATTGATAAACAACATGCTCACCACTGGGACGGTTCCCGCACTCTTTGCCGACGAAGAAAAGGACGCCATGGTGAATGCTATTCGCGAAGATTTACTATCAAATAAAATTCCCGTCAATCGTGAGGATGGCTGGAGATATCTCATCGATAGATGTCGGACGAATTTACACATCGTTTTGGCCATGTCGCCGATTGGAGATCAGTTACGTCATCGTTGTCGCAACTTTCCTGGATTGGTAAACAACACCGTGATCGACTGGTTCACAGAATGGCCTAAAGATGCGCTGCTTGAAGTAAGTGCTTCGTTGTTATTAAATGCTGGAGTGCCCGAGGAGTTTACATCACGAATCAACGAGCACGTCATGTACACACACTGCACGGCGATTGCGCTAAATGAAAAGTTTAAGAAGGAGTTAAAGAGACACAATTACGTGACACCGAAACATTACTTGGAGTTCATTACCGCGTATGAAACGTCACTTAACACACAACGATCTACCATCGATGCATCGATCAAACGCTTGAGTGGCGGATTGGACAAGCTCATTCAGGCAAGCACCGAAGTTGACGCGATGCGCACCAAACTAAACGACGCGCAAGTCGTCGTGACGCAACAAGCGACGGAATGCGATGAGTTATTGGATAAGATCACTAAACGCACGAGCGAAGTAGAAACGAAAGCATCTAACGCATCGAGTAAAGAAGAAGAGCTCGTTAAAGATTCGGCTCGCATTGCCAAGGAAAAGACTGAAGCCGAGGCTGATTTAGAAGCCGCAATTCCAGCATTGGAAGAAGCTGCGGCAGCTTTGAATAATTTGAAGAAGGATGAAATCACTGAAATTCGGTCATTTGCGAAACCAAACATTGCTGTGCAGCGCGTATGTGAATGCGTGATGATCCTCAAAGGTTTGCCAAACGTCTCATGGACGGGAGCCAAGGGGATGATGGCGGATACAAACTTTTTGCGCTCGCTCGTGGAATTCGACAAAGATGGCATCAAAGAAAAGCAAATGAAGGCGCTCAGAGAGTACACGAAAGACTCAAAATTCAACCCTGATGAGGTGATGAAGATTTCAACTGCCGGCGCTGGATTGCTGAAGTGGGTATTCGCGATGATTAATTACAACAAGGTTGCTCGAACTGTCAATCCAAAGCGTGCCGCGGTCGAGACAGCTGAAAAGACTTTGAGAATTAAAGAACGCGAGTTGGCGGAGACCAAAGCAGAGTTGAAAAGCTTACAAGCGGAACTAAAGCAACTTAGTTCGCAGTTTGAAGAGAAGAGCGCGAAACAGCAAGATTTGAAGCAAAGTGCAGAGCTTATGGCGAACCGCTTGAACGCAGCGGAACGCTTGATTACTGGTTTGTCGAGCGAAAAAATTCGATGGACAACTGAGATGCAAGAGCTTCGTGCACGTAAAGAAAAGCTAATTGGTGATTGTTTGCTAACGTCAGCGTTTTTGTGTTACGCTGGAACGTTCACGTTTGAGTTTCGCAAGCAATTCATTCATGACTTTTTGGAGAGCAATCTGCGCACTCTCGGCGTGCCATTGAGCGAACCTTTCAATTTGCAAGCGCTGCTTACGGATGACAACGAACTGAATTCATGGGCCGCCGATGGACTGCCTGGGGACGAATTGAGCGTACAAAACGGCATGCTCACCATGCGAGCAAAAAGATTCCCGCTGTGCATAGATCCTCAAATGCAAGCGGTGAAATGGATTAAATCGCGTGAAGGCTCCGCACTCGAAGGCAAAGTCAAGCGACAGACGGATGCAGACTTTTTGAAGCAGCTTGAACTCGCTATTCAGTATGGCTTGCCATTCCTTATCGAGAACGTTGGCGAATACATCGACCCTGTGCTGAATCCAGTGCTGAATAAGAGCTTCCATTACGCGCCAAACGGAGCAAAGATGATTAAGCTCGGCGATTCTGAAGTTGAATGGGATGATAATTTTAGGCTTTACATGACGACAAAGTTGCCAAATCCTCATTACGACCCGGATGTAAGTGGTAAAATGATTATAATCAACTATTCAGTCACCGAAGCTGGTTTGCAAGAACAGTTATTGAATGTCACGGTCAAGCAAGAGCGCCCAGATCTTGAGACTGAACGTGAAAACTTGGTCAAGGAAACTGTCACGAATCGAGCGCTACTGAAAACGCTTGAAGATACACTGCTCCATGAGCTCTCGATCGCACAAGGCGAAATTGTTGATAACGTCGAGCTCATCGAGACGCTTGAAAGTGCAAAGACAAAGTCAACTGAGATTTCAGAAAAGCTCATCCTGGCGGCTCAAGCAGCCAAGGAACTTTTCAAAGCTCAATCGTGTTATTCTCCAGTCGCAAAGCGCGGTGCTATTCTGTTTTTCGTCGTCAGTGCGCTGTCGAATCTGAATCCCATGTACGAGTACTCGCTCTCAAGTTTCTTGGATGTCTTTATAAACACGTTGCGAGCCACTCAGCCGAATGATGATTTGGACATTCGTTTGAGTAGTCTTATCGATCGCTTGACGTATGATGTGTACAAGTTTGCGTGTTTGGGTTTATTTGAACGTGACAAGCTGGCCCTTTCGTTTCAAATGACGACACGCATCGAAGATGGCGAAGGTAGAATGAACGCTAAGCTTTTAGTATTCTTTCTTAAGGGCAACGTATCGCTGGACAACGCGTCGGCTGACGTCGAACGTTTACCGTGGTGGTCTGAGCGCGGTTGGCAAGATCTGGTGCATCTTGACACTCACATTGCGAAAGAGTGCGTTAAAGAAGATTCATCTTCGTCAACGAGTGCGCTGAGTGGGGTTTTACAACGCATCTTAGTCAACGCTGACGAATGGCGAGCGTGGTATTCTTGCGAGAAACCCGAAGCGTCTGCACTTCCTGATGGGTATTCCGATTCTTTATCATCCTTTGAACGTTTGTGTTTGCTCCGATGCGCGCGATTAGATCGCGTGACGAGCGCAGTTTCCAATTACATTTGCGAAACCATGGGTGTGCGCTTCGTCACACCGCCAATTTCTGATTATGAGAGCATTTACAAGCTCTCATCGGCGTTCACGCCGGTGGTGTTTGTTCTCTCTCCCGGCGCTGATCCTGCGTTTGATATTTTCGCCCTCGGCGAAAACATGGGGTTCAAACCTGGCGGAAAGTTGAAATTTATGGCGCTCGGTCAAGGCATGGGAGCGAAAGCGGAAGAACTCATAGAGTCGTGCGCGTCGCGCGGTCTGTGGCTCATGTTACAAAATTGCCATCTTCTTCCTAAATGGCTCTCGACGCTCGAAAAAGTAATTGATGGCTTGGTTGAGCCGCACAAAGACTTCCGGTTATGGCTCACCACTGACCCTATCAAGACATTCCCCATTGGAATTTTACAGCGAAGCTTGAAAGTTGTGACCGAACCGCCGGACGGATTGAAAATGAATATGAAGGCTTCGTACGCGCGTCTTTCGGAAGACGTCTTGAGCGGTTGCCGAAACGAGTTTTTCCGTGCGTTGACGTACGTCCTCGCGTTTTTCCATGCCGCAGTGCAAGAACGTAGAAAGTATGGCAAGCTTGGTTGGAATGTGGCGTACGATTTCAACGAGACTGACTTTAGAATCTCGTTTAGCTTGATCAAGACGTATTGCGCTAAAGTATCCTCCGCCGCGAACAATGGCTCTTCAACAAAGATGATTCCATGGACGGCATTGAAGTATCTAATCGGTGAAGCCATGTATGGAGGACGCGTAAGTGACAATTACGATCGTCGAGTGCTCAACGCATACTTGGATGAATACTTTGGAGACTTTTTATTCGACGGCTTTCAACAGTTTATGTTTTATTCAAACGGCGCGACAAACGTGCATTACGCGTTGCCATCAAAAGATGCGTCTTACGATGCTCAAATAGAAAGCATCGATAGTGTACCAGATATGCAGACGCCAGAAGTGCTCGGGTTGCATTCAAACGCAGACGTCGCGCATTCAACACGCGCCGCGAAATCGCTATGGTCCAACGTCTTGTCGCTGCAAAGTAAACTCGTCGCCGTCGCGCCAGCGTCCGCGACGTCCACGCAGAAGAATAACACCGGCACAGATGTCGAGACGAACACCAACGAGAACAGTGTACTGACGAATATCGTAAATGAAATCTTATTAGTCGTCACGAATGACGCCTATGCGTTTGATGTGGCTAAAATACAGAGACAAATTATTGATGAGTCCTCTGAAACGCCATCGCCGACGACGGTTGTCTTGTTTCAAGAACTTGAACGTCATAACGCGCTCAAAGATGTTCTCAAGCACTCATTGCGCGAACTCGTTAAGGCTCTGAGCGGAGAAATTGGAATGTCACCAGAATTAGACGCCATATCTGACGCATTATCGCGCGGTCGTGTACCTGACAAATGGAAGAGCGCTGCGCCGCCGACGGACAAAGACGTCCAATCATGGATTGCGTGGTACAAGCGACGCGAGAAGCAATTTAAATCCTGGTCCACTCGCGGTGAGCCAAAAGTGATGTGGTTGAGTGGATTACATTGCCCCGAAACCTACATTGCGGCGTTGATTCAAAGCGCATGTCGTCTCAAAGGTTGGCCACTCGACGCGAGCGCGATGTACACTGAAGTCACAGAATTCACGCGCGAAGACGAAATTCTCGCCAAACCCGAGCTCGGATGTTACATTACTGGATTATTCCTCGAAGGCGCGAGTTGGGATCATCACAATCAATGCCTCGCATCGCAACACGACAAGGTACTCGTGAGTGAACTTCCAATATTACGCCTCGTGCCGACGCAGACGACGGCGCGGTCCCAGTCATCAACCTCCGCGTCGTCGTCAAAGTCGTTTAAATGTCCCGTATATTTTACCCAAAACCGCCGCGACGCCATGGGCCGGGGACTGGTATTCGAAGCTGACCTAACATCGGTGGATCATCCCGCGTTATGGACTTTACAAGGCGTGGCGTTGTGTCTCAACACCGATTTCTAACCAGCGCGGACGCGCGTTGTCTGTCGTCGCGAAATCTGCGTCGGTGTACCCTAACTACCTCAGTCCTCGCCGCGCAGGTCGCAGGTTATATCGCGATGTCCGCTCCCGATGCTTCGCGCCGACGCGTCGCGACGATCGCCTCGCACGTGGTCACACAGTCTACGAATACGTTTGGCGTCGCAAACAGCGCTGGGGTACGTCGACGCTCGAGCGCGCGGATTGGATTGGATTGGCGACGCGACTGGGCGCTCTCGACCGGGACTCACGTCGGGACTCGCATCGACGCGTGACGCATCACCCGTGACTGACGACGCGTGCTCGTGACCTGTGTGTCGCGATGTTTTCCGCCTATTCGTACAGAAGTTTACAAAGTCTCCGGATGACGTGGTCATCGTAGACGCGTGTCGAACGCCGATTACGCGCGCCAAGCGCGGCGGGTTAGCTCAAACGTGCGCGGATGATTTAATCGCCGCGGTGTTACAAGCCGCCGTGGTGCGAAGCAAGGTGAACGTGCACGATATTGGTGATATTGTCGTAGGTTCAGTCCTCGGGAATTCGAGCCAACGCGCGAATGAAGTTCGTATCGGTGGGTTTCTCGCCGGTTTCCCGAAAGAAGTGCCGGTGCGTACGGTGAATCGTCAGTGTTCGTCTGGGTTGCAGGCGTGCGCGGACGTCGCGGCGAGCATTAAAGCTGGGTACTATGAGTGTGGCATAGGCGCTGGAGTGGAGACGATGACAGCGAATCCGATGAAGTGGGAGGGTGGCTTTAACCCTCGCGTTGCGTCCAGCTTGGATGCGCAAAACTGCTTGATTCCTATGGGTGTCACGAGCGAAAACGTCGCCGAACGATGGGGAATTACGCGTGAAGCGCAAGATACCATGGCGGCTCGGTCACATGCGCGAGCGGCGAACGCTCGGGCCACTGGGCGATTCAAGAATGAAATTATTCCGGTGTTTACCAAGCAAACAGATCCCAAAACGGGTGAGACGCGCGACGTCGTTGTGAGTGAGGACGATGGTATTCGCGAGGGCACGACTGTTGAGAGCCTCGCAAAGCTCCCAGCGGTGTTTAAGAAAGGTGGGAGCACGACACCTGGTAACGCGAGCCAAGTTTCTGACGGTGCGGCTGCCGTCGTGCTGGCAAGACGTTCGTACGCGGAGGCGCATGGGTTGCCAATTCTCGCTACGTGGCGCGGCTTTGTCGCTGTCGGCTGCGACCCAGCTATCATGGGTATTGGTCCTGCGTTAGCCATTCCAGCAGTGTTGAAAGCGGTCAACTTGAGCGTGAATGATGTTGATTTATACGAGCTCAATGAAGCGTTCGCGTCGCAAGCGACGTATTGCGTTGAGAAGTTGCAATTGGACCCAGAGCGCGTCAATGTAAACGGGGGAGCAATTGCACTCGGGCACCCACTCGGCGCCACCGGTGCGCGATGTATGGCGACATTAATTCACGAATTACGTCGTCGGGGTGGTTCAGGAAAGATCGGCATCACGTCCATGTGCATTGGATCAGGAGCCGGAGCCGCAGCAATCACAGAAATCGAATGACAAACGAAACCTTGATGCTTCTTTTTTTGTAATGTTTACGCACTTCTTAATGGTATCGCTATGGTCGTGCACGTCTATTACATACATTGCTAATATCACGCGGTGCACGCGTTCTAAGACACCGACGCAAACTTGCGCTTCAAATCCCAAAAAGAAAGCTGCACCTTGGATTCCAACGCCGCCAGCGCTCGCACGTTTGGTCGGTACGCCTCCAAGTGCAAGTTTAATTCCTCGCTCGCCTTTTCATCACCACGCGCCTTGCCGTATGCACCCTTGCCCGCGGCACCAAACGCTTCGGGGAGTTCGAATTTCGCCCCTAGATGGCTCACTGACGATCCTATGCGCGCTTCGATATCTTTCAACAACTTTGGCTCGTCGTACCACACCGTGTGACCGCCATCCTTTGTGAGCTTTACGTCGTCAGGTTTCGGATCAAACCAAGGTTTGTATCCTTTCTTCGTGCAAAACCAAACGCGCTCTTTCTTGGCGGCGACGATAGAAATGGCTAACCCCATTGTATCCGCGCGACCGACGCGGCCGATGCGGTGGATGTAGTCTTCGCTTCGGTCCGGGAGCGTCATGTTGATGACGTATGGGAGATTTTTAATATCTAAACCCCGAGCAGCGACGTCGGTACAAATCAAAAAGCGCACATCGCCATTCTTAAACGCCTGCAAGTTACGCCTGCGTTCATCCATATGCCTTGCACCGCCTAATACACAGCACGAATACTTGCCTTCGACACCCGCGACAAAGGATCCTCGAAACTTTTTCCCGCCACCGCATTCGTTGAGAAACTTTTCCAAATTGTCGCAATCAAAGTTGGTGCGGCAGAAAATCAAGCATTGATCCATTTCGTGTGTATCGATGATTCGCCGAACGATGTGCGGTTTCAAACGTTTTATCGCCTCGCTCGCGGCGTCATCGCCATCGAGCGTATTCGCGAGCGAATGCGCGCGATCCGTCTCCGCCTTGGGCTCGAGCGCGTCCAAATTTGGCTCGTTCGCCGGGTCCACGAGCACCATGGCGTGATGAACGGTATCTGGCACGGCTTCTTTGCCCTTTAAATCCACCCACGTGGCGTTAACCGTGAGGGTATTCGCCAGGGCTTTGATTTCAGGTGAATGCAACGTTGCCGAAAACAACATGACTTGCAAACGATGCGTCGCTTTCCCGTGTTTAGGCATGCGATCAAAGAGCTTCATAATCGTCGGCTGGTTGCCAGTGTCCAGAAGACGATCGGCTTCGTCCAGCACGAAAAAACGAACTTGAGACACGTCGAGCTTGCCATTCTGTACGAGCTCTAAAACACGAATGGGCGTGCCTGTGATGATGTCCACGCCTTCGCGCAGCGCCGCGTGCTGTGGCCCTTCTTTCACACCACCAATGAACAACCCAGCGCTCAACGTGGGATCTTGGAACTCGCGCGCAAAAGTGGAGAAAAACTCGTGCGTTTGCTCGGCTAAATCTCGTGCTGGTTCGAGAATAAGTGCTAAAGGCTTGCGCGTGCCACTCGACGCCGCGTCCTCCACGTCGGCGTCGCCAGACACCGTCTCCGATCCTTTCAGATCCCCAAACGGCACGTACCCGCTCGGCACGGGGAACTTGAAATCTTTACCTTGAAAATGCACCGCGCACTCTGCGTTTTTCACGCATACCGCTGGAAACAACACCGTTTTTATGGTTTGCTCGCTCAGCGTAAACGCCTCGCCCAAATCGCGTCCATTCTTCGTAAAGCGCACTCGCGCGTTCTCACAATCGAGCAAGCACCCCACGACGTCACCTTTCGTGAATGTTTCGCCGTAATTTTCAAAACTTTTATTATGACTCTTCTTCCCGGTGCCACCGTAGCCGTACGAATGCGCATCCGCGCCTAAACCGTCGAGCGCCGCGAACCGACTGCCGAACCCGACGCGACACAACCCCTCGTCCCGCACTTCAATCTCATAACACACCTTAACGCGCGCGTTCTCGCCCGACGAGTCTCTCACGCGCACACCGTACGTCCCACGCACGCCTGCCCACGCGTGCGCGGCGCGCGATTGCATGACCCCGGTCGAAACGTCGCACGCCGCCGACGCCGACCGCGCCGTCGAGCTCCACGCGCACCTCTTCCCGAGCGCCTCATCGTCGTTCGCCACCTCGCGCGCGGCAACCACGCGCCCGCGGCGACTCTCCACAATGCTCTCGTGCACGAGCTGCAGCACGGGCGCGCCGAACGCGAACGTTTTCCCCGAACCAGTCTCCGCGCTCGCCAATACGTCGCCGCCAGTGAGCACCAGCGGCACGGCTTCGCTTTGTATCGGCGTCGGAAGCGTGAACGACGCGCGGTCGGCGGCGGCGATGAGTTCAGGGCATAACCCGAGTTCTTCAAACGCCGCCATGTCGACCGCGCGGCAGTCAGGCAGTCAGGCGACAGTCGCGCACTGAAGATAGTCGACGGCGTTGAGCGTGTTTCAGTTCATCAGTTTCAACTACAACCTACGAGCGCCGACGCGAACGTCTCGCTTCTTGTGCTATGCGTGTGTGTGAGTATAAAATCTACGTCAAATATCGTCATCAACCTTGACGTTGGATTCGTTAAGGATCGAGGACGACGCGTTCGATGACGTCAGCCGCCTCGTCCCCGACGTTCGCGCCCTTCCCAAACGTCAACCGCATGTTATACGCATCTTCACCATCCGCGTAATACTTAGCCTCAGTATCCACGCACTCGTACTCTAAAACATCCCTATACAAATGTATCGCCGCTTCGTTGCTCACGCGCACGTGTAAACTCACGCACGTCGCGCCGTAGCATTCGTCCAGGGCTTTATGCGCCGCGCGCATCAACGTCGCCGCCAACCCAAGCTTACGATGCGTGCGCACGACCGCGAGCGAGGTAATATGCCCCCGCACCTCATCCGTGCACTCCTCATCGAGCTTGGCCAACACGTACCCCACCACCGCGCCGTCCACGTCCGCGACTTGTAACAACGATGGCCAGCTCAACGCGTGGTACAAGTAGTACTTCATCTGATAGTTTTCCGGTAAACACAGCAAGTTGCATCGCTGCATGGCCCACAAGTCATCCACCGTAGCCGCGCGCACGCACACCCCCATCGTTCGTCGTCGTGTGTCGGCGGCGGCGTCGCACAGTGCCGCACATCGAGGCGCACCGCCCATTCGCATCGCCATCCGGTGCTCCATGCGTGCGTCGTGAACGCGCCGCGCGTGTGCACAGAGCTCGCGATGCCGCCGCACCCGCCGTCATTGTCGTCGTCCACGTCGCGCGCGTGGCACACGCTCGCCGCGGCGTGCGTCGTCGTCGTCCTATGCGCGCTGAGTTACGCGAGCGATGATGGGAGCGCGCGCGTCGTCGTCTCGGTGCTCGCGAAACCTCCACCCGTGGCGGTGCGCGCGTCGCCGATCTCGTGTGCGTCCACGGTGGTTGCGATCGATCCGTCGTCGGTGACGTCGCCGTCGCGATTCGACGTCGTCATCGGTGGATACGAGTTCTTGACTCGCGACGACGTGGCGAAACATCACGCGTGGGACTTGAACTTACCGCTCGCGACGATTGTGTTCTATCGTCGAACGCGGGCAGAGGTGAAGGCGAGG
>Ga0181602_10000903_pt1 | contig 27048 bp, 28 predicted proteins | sample 041ome_14_FD_148640 | JGI IMG/M metagenome (GOLD analysis project Ga0181602, IMG submission 148640) | Coastal salt marsh microbial communities from the Groves Creek Marsh, Skidaway Island, Georgia - 041408US metaG (spades assembly) | ecosystem: Environmental > Aquatic > Marine > Intertidal zone...
TGCATCTGAAACCGCCGCGAGCGCAGCGCTCACCACACCTTATGATCAGACAGAGAAAAGCAATAATACTGAGGAAAATCAAACTCTTGCATGGCGTCCAGCGCGAATGAGTTTCCATAAAAAATAGCGTCTTGAGTTCAGCAGTGGCGGCAGTAGTCGCGACGGTGGTGGCGACGGTGGGTCAGGCCGTCTCAGTGATTATTTCTAATATAGCGAAAAAAACTTTCCAAAATGGCACTGATGGTTTGCGGATCGTGAAGTGTTATGTTAGCGTTTTTGGAATATATGAGATTGGGGTGCTATGTCGGGTTCGAATACAGCAGAAGTTGAAATTCCTCAGGAGGATATCCTCCGTGCTGATATGTATGATTTTCTTGCGTCGTTGCTGCGCAAGGAGCCTAGTGATGCGCTGATCGAAGAGGTTGGGCGCCTGCAGGGCGACAGCTCGCCGATCGGCAGCGCGTGTCTAACCTTGTCTCACCTCGCCAAAACCCTCGATAATGGCCTGATTCGTAATGAATATGTGACAATGTTCATTGGTGTTGGCCGCGGTGAAATACTGCCATTTGCATCCTATTACCTGACCGGTTTCCTAAACGATAAGCCGCTGGCGAACTTGCGCGCCGACATGGACGCGATTGGTATCCGCCGCGCTGAGGGTGTAAAAGAGCCTGAAGATCACATTGCGAGCCTGTTTGACATCATGTCAGGATTGATTAGAGGGCGCTTTGGCCGCTGCTATTCAATCGGTGAGCAGGCCACATTCTTTCGTAAACATATTGAACCTTGGGCAGACTTGCTGATGCGCGATATTGAGGCGGCAAAAACGGTGGTGTTTTTTGCGCCTGTGGGCAGAATTGGTCGAGCCTTTCTAGAAATTGAAAGCGAAGCTTTCAGCATGGATGGAACAGGGTAGCGAGAGGCCCCTGTTTCCTAGCGTCGCATATGGTGTGCGGCACATTTTTGGAGGGAAAAATGGAAAATAAAAACAGAAAAGATGCGGTGGCGGATCGTCGTGACTTCCTCAAGCGTTCTGCGGTTTCTGTTGCAGCTGCCAGCGTGGTAGCGGTTGCAGGAAAAACAGCGTCAGCAAGTGAAGTTGAGGCGCCTACGGGCTCTGGCTACCGTGAAACTGAACATGTGAAGGCGTTTTATGCCTCAGCACGGTTTTAATCAATTTTCTTGATTCTTTTAGGAGGATAACATGCTTAGAAAGAAGACGTCCGGGGTAGCGAGAGGCCCCCAGTCATCGTCTTTCATTAGTAAAGCAACCGAAACGGTTGTTGACCGTCGCGCGTTTTTGCGTGGTTCAGGTCTTGCTATTGGAGGTTTGGCTACGGCCGCTGCACTTGTGGGGTCAAATGTGACTCCAGCAAAAGCTGCATTTTCAGGAGCAGCAGCAGAAATTAAAAAGTCAGTCTGCACCCATTGTTCTGTCGGATGTACCGTTATTGCAGAAGTGCAAAACGGTGTATGGACAGGGCAAGAGCCTGGTTGGGACAGTCCAATCAATCTTGGAGCGCATTGTGCCAAAGGTTCTTCAGTCCGGGAAACTGCAAGCGGTGAACGCCGTTTAAAATACCCAATGAAACTTGTTGGTGGGAAATGGGTTCGGATGAGTTGGGATGACGCCATCAATGAAATTGGCGATCAGATGCTCGATATTCGTGAAAAGTCGGGCCCTGACTCAGTTTATTGGCTTGGTTCGGCTAAGCATAACAACGAGCAGGCATATCTGTTTCGTAAGCTATACGCGTATTGGGGGTCCAATAACGGTGACCACCAAGCACGTATTTGTCACTCAACCACAGTTGCCGGTGTTGCGAACACCTGGGGCTATGGTGCGATGACAAACTCCTATAATGATATGCACAATTCAAAAGCAATTTTCATTATTGGCGGTAACCCTGCTGAAGCTCACCCCGTTTCATTGATGCATGTTCTTAAAGCAAAAGAGCAAAACAATGCACCAGTGATTGTTTGTGACCCACGTTTCACCCGTACAGCAGCGCATGCAGATGAGTATGTTCGCTTCCGTCCGGGATCAGACGTTGCCCTTATTTGGGGTATCATGTGGCACATCTTCGAAAACAAGTGGGAGGATAAAGAGTTTATCCGCCAGCGTGTTTACGGCATGGAAGATGTGTTGGCTGAAGTCAAAAAATGGACACCTGCTGAAACCGAGCGTGTGACTGGTGTGCCAGGTTCACAGCTTAAGCGTGTTGCAAAGATTATGGCAAACAACCGCCCAGGCACATTTGTATGGTGTATGGGTGGCACGCAGCACACAAATGGTAACAACAACACCCGTGCATATTGTGCGCTTCAGCTGGCTCTCGGAAACATGGGCACTGCCGGTGGCGGTGCAAATATTTTCCGTGGTCATGATAATGTTCAAGGCGCGACAGACTTCTGTGTTCTTTCCCACTCACTGCCTGGCTATTATGGCCTGTCAGCTGGTGCGTGGAAGCATTGGGCACGTGTTTGGGGCGAAGACATTGAATGGCTAAAGGGTCGGTTTGCGTCAATAAAAGGCAAAGACGGTAAGTCAAAGAGCCTCATGAATTCAAGCGGCATTCCGGTGTCACGCTGGATTGATGGTGTTTTGGAAGATAAAGAGAACATCGATCAGCCTGACAATCTTCGTGCTATGGTGTTCTGGGGACATGCTCCAAACTCACAGACCCGTATGAAGGAAATGAAGACGGCGATGGAAAAGCTCGATCTGATGGTCGTGATTGATCCTTACCCAACTGTCTCTGCTGTGTTATCTGATCGCACAGACGGTGTTTATCTGTTGCCAGCAACAACACAGTTTGAGACCTACGGTTCGGTAACAGCGTCAAACCGTTCGCTGCAGTGGCGTGAAAAGGTCATCGAGCCATCGTTTGACTCATTGCCTGATCATACAATCATCTACAAGTTCGCCAAGAAACTTGGTTTTGCTGATCGCATGTTCCGTAAGATCAAGGTTACCAACGATGAGCCGTTGATTGAAGATGTGACCCGTGAATTCAACGGTGGCATGTGGACAATCGGATACACTGGTCAATCGCCAGAGCGTCTGAAGGCACACATGGCTAACCAGCATGTTTTCGACAGAACAACATTGCAAGCAGTTGGTGGTGAGCTTGATGGCGATTATTATGGCTTGCCGTGGCCCTGCTGGGGTACGGCAGAGATGGGTCACCCAGGAACACCGCTCCTTTACGACACATCAAAACCAGTCGCTGAAGGCGGTCTTTGTTTCCGTGCCCGTTTTGGGGTGGAGCATGAGGGCAACAATCTGTTGGCTGAAGGCTCTTACCCAGTTGGGTCCGAAATCAAGGATGGTTACCCAGAATTCACCATGGGTATGCTGAAGAAACTTGGCTGGGACGGCGATCTTACAACTGACGAACGTGCAGCAATTGAAAAGGTCGCTGGTGACAAGACTAACTGGAAGGTTGACCTTTCAGGTGGTATCCAGCGGGTTGCGATCAAGCATGGTTGTGCACCATTTGGTAACGCGAAGGCACGGGTGAAGGTCTGGACATTCCCAGATCCAATTCCGCTCCATCGTGAGCCATTGTACACATCACGTCGTGATCTCGTGGCCGATTACCCAACCTACTCAGACCGGAAGCTCTATCGCCTGCCGACTTTGTATAAGTCGATTCAGGATAAAGACTATTCGGTTGAATATCCGATGATCCTGACCTCAGGTCGTTTGGTCGAATATGAGGGCGGTGGTGATGAAACCCGTTCAAACCCATGGCTTGCTGAATTACAGCAGGACATGTTTGTTGAGATGAACCCATTTGATGCCAATGGAAAGAATATCCGTAACGGCGATATGGTTTGGGTGAAGACACCTGAAGGCGCACAGATCAAGGTTATGGCCATGGTCACCGAGCGTGTTGCCAAAGGAGTTGCCTTCCTGCCATTCCATTTTGGTGGACATCTTGAAGGTAAAGATCTTCGTTCCAAGTATCCTGAGGGTTCAGATCCTTATGTGCTTGGTGAATCAGCCAACACGGCCATGACTTATGGCTATGACTCAGTGACGTTGATGCAGGAATCGAAATGTTCGCTCTGCACAATTGAACGCGTATAAGGGAGGGACACATGGCAAGAATGAAATTTCTTTGTGATGCAGAACGCTGTATCGAATGTAACGCCTGTGTTACTGCATGTAAGAACGAGCATGAGGTTCCATGGGGTGTAAACCGTCGTAGGGTGGTTACCATCCAAGACGGCAAGCCCGGGGAACGTTCTATCTCAGTTGCATGTATGCATTGTTCAGACGCGCCTTGCATGGCAGTCTGTCCTGTTGATTGCTTTTACCAGACCGAACAGGGTGTGGTTTTGCATTCAAAGGACCTTTGCATTGGCTGTGGCTATTGCTTCTATGCTTGCCCATTTGGAGCACCGCAATATCCGCAGGCTGGTAACTATGGTTCACGTGGCAAAATGGACAAATGTACATTCTGTGCGGGTGGTCCAGAGGACGACATGAGCAGTCTTGAATTCCAGAAATACGGTCGTAACCGTCTGGCTGAAGGCAAGCTGCCAATTTGTGCAGAAATGTGTTCAACCAAGGCGTTGCTCGCAGGTGATGGAGACCAGGTCTCTAACATCTTCCGTGAGCGGATCGTTGCCCGTGGATTTGGTTCTGGCGCTTGGGGGTGGGGTACCGCCTATTCCATCAAGGGCTAATGTGCCAAACTAAAATTTGTGGGCTCCTCCTATAGCGAGGGGCCCACTCCTTTTCTTATAATTTCTGCCCAAGATGCATAGGTTCTCTTATGAGCTAGGCTTGGGTTTTGTGAGGGGCATATGATTGCAATCACACGTAAATTTTTCATTCTCTTCGCACTGACTGTTGTGGCGACTGGTTTGTCAGCTTGTGCAGAGGAAGAGCAAAACCGGGTTCTCAGCTATAAAAAGGGAACCTATCTAGGCAAAGCGGATCAGCAGTTGACCGAAGATCAGTTACGCACGCTGATCAATCGATCAAACGCTCAGCGCTCTGAGTAAGGCGCGATTTAAGGATAGGGAGACCGGGGACTATGTTAAGAAAATATTTAGGTATTTTAGCGGTTATGATGACAATGTTTATTGGCACTTCCGCATTTGTTACTCCTGCAGTCGCGCAAACAAAGGGTGAGGTGCCGGGTGCGACGCTTGGCATCAAATCAGACACAGATTTATGGCGGTTTGTGCGCACAGGTAATGCCGGATCGACGCAGATGAAAAACGAGTTATCTGCTGTTATGATTCAATCTGAAGGCGACAATTGGCGCGCGTTTCGCAATGGCCCATTGTCAATTTATGGCGCCTATGGACTTGCCGGCATCATTGGCCTGTTAGTGGTGTTTTATATGGTTCGTGGTCGCATCCGTATCGATGCAGGCCCGTCTGAAGATAAAATTCTGCGCTTTGGCACGATTGACCGCTTTGCGCATTGGTTGATGGCCGGTTCATTTGTCGTGCTGGGTGTCACTGGCCTGAATATGCTTTACGGCCGTTATGTGCTGTTGCCAGTTTTGGGAAAGGACGCTTTTGCGACCATCACTGCATTTGGCAAATATGCGCATAATTATCTGGCTTTTGCCTTTATGGTTGGCTTGGCGCTATCGTTCGTTCTTTGGGTGCGTCACAATATTCCAAACAAACTTGACCTTAAATGGCTGGCGATGGGTGGCGGTATTTTTGCAAAGGGTGTTCATCCACCAGCGCGCAAATTCAACGCCGGTCAGAAGATTATTTTCTGGGCTGTTATGATTGGTGGCCTGTCGGTCAGCATGTCAGGCATTGCTTTGATGTTTCCGTTCCAGACGCATATGTTTGCTGAAACATTCGCGATGTTGAACGGTCTTGGCTTTAGTCTGCCAACCGACTTTACACCATTGCAGGAACAGCAGATGAACCAGCTGTGGCACGGTGTTGTGTCACTTGCGCTTGTGACCATGATCATTGCGCATATCTATATTGGTTCGGTTGGCATGGAAGGCGCTCTTGACGCGATGAATTCAGGTATGGTTGACCGTAACTGGGCGAAAGAGCACCATAATCTTTGGGTTGAAGAAGAAGATCAAAAGGCCAACCCAAAGCCGGCTGAATAACAATTTGTCACTGATGCTTGGTTGATCAATGTCATCTTGCAACAATATGTCTCAAACAGCCGGTCCCCTTGTGAGCCGGCTGTTTCTATGTCTATTCCTTGCCATCCTGATGCCACTATCAGCGTTGGCCTTTGACCGGTTTACCGCGCATGGTGGGCCGGTTCGTGATCTGGCGCTATCGCCCGATGGAAACTACCTCGTTACTGCCAGTTTTGATTATTCGGCAGTTTTGTGGTCGGCCGGTGATATTGCTGAAAAAACCACTCTTATAGGGCATGAAGCGGCGCTGAATACGGCGCAATTCTCGCCTGATGGTCGGCTGCTTGCGACCGCCGGTGATGATGGGTTGGTGCTGGTCTGGCCGGCTGACAAGTTTGAGGATCCGGCGATAGAGCCGATCATTCTGCGTGGCCATAAGGGCAAGATTGTTGATCTGGCTTTTTCCGACGATAATTCCATGCTGGCATCGGCCAGTTGGGACGGATCCATTGGCATTTGGCCGCTAGATGCTGGTCTTGATAATGCTGAGGGTAATGTCAGGTTTATCACCGGCCATGAGGGTCCAGTTAATGCGGTGCAGTTTTCCGATGATAGCGCCTTTCTCTATAGCGCAGGCTATGACGGACAAATCCGCTATTGGCGGCTGGAAAATGACGAATATCTGCGCAGCATTGTTCGCAATGGCTGGGGTGTCTCGGTTTTTGCCGTTGATGAGAAGCGCGATATTGTTGCGTTTGGGTCGTCTGACGGGGTGATGAGTGTGACGCGCATATCTGACCAGAGCGAGCTTTTGCGGGTTGGTGATGAGCGTGTGCCCGTGCTCTCGCTGTTCTATCGGGCGGGGTCTGGCTTCATTGGCTTTGGTAACGCCAAGGGGCGGGTTTTTCTTGCCGACACAAAAGACTGGTCGGTTGTGCGTGATTTCAACGCGGCCAACGGCCCGATCTGGAGCTTGCTAGTCTTGCCTGATCAGCAATCTTTAATGGTGGCAGGGCTTGATGATTTCATTACACGCTGGCCGATTTTTGAATTTCCACCTGAATTTCTAGACAGACCAGGCCCAGCGCGCCGGTTTCATCCAAAGCAAGCCGTCAGCAATGGCGAATTGCAGTTCGCCCGTAAATGCAGTGTTTGTCATACATTGACAGCAGATGGCCGGCGGCGTGCCGGACCAACATTATTTGGTGTTTTTGGTCGGCGCGCAGGGGGGCTTGAGGGATATCCATATTCACCGGCATTGCAGAACTCTGACATTATCTGGAGTGCCGCGACAATTAACCGTCTATTCGAAGAGGGGCCGGACAAGGTTACGCCCGGAACCAAAATGCCAATCCAGCGGATGAAAAATGCGCAAGATCGAGAGGATCTTGTGTCGTTCTTGCAATCTGCGACACAAAATTAGATAATCAGCTCGGTAGGGTGTCTCAGTGACAATTGCCATGAAATGGAGAAGTTAACATGAAAATGCTTATGATCAGCAGCGCTGCTGCAATCGTCATCGCTGTTGTCGCCTATTACGTTCTTACCAGCACAGGTATGGATACAGCGTCTGTCTATTCAAGCGACGCTGTCCGCTTGACGGGTGGCCGCTACTAATTGCCGTTTGTTATTGCGATGCGCGCCGATATGGTGCGCATTCCGCATCAATTTGGCTGTCTGACAAAAACAACCCATAGGCGTTATTATGGTGCTGCGGGCGGATGCTATCTTTGACGGCACGCGCTAATGCGGCGCCGTCCATCTTTTCGGTTTTTGTGCTAGCGACAATACAGATCGCATATCCGGCTAGTTTCGGTACAGCAAAGCTGCTTCCCGACATTATGGTTTCTTGATTCCCAACGCCGATTGCGGGCAGGTTCTCTGCTGGCAGTCCAATGTTGACATCTTGGCCGAAATTCACCCCGTCCGCCAATGATCCATCTTTAAGGGTTGAGGTAACGGTTAAGGCATTCGAAAGCTGGTTCACTGCCGGATAGATCGGTTGTTTGCTTAAATCGACACCGTTATTGCCAGCTGAGATGATAAACAGCATTTCTGGATGACGCGCGGCGGCGGCAAAAAAGGCCTCCCATTCATCGGCATCGCGGCTGCCGAGTGGCATCATCACAATGCGCGCTTCGTGAGTGGCTAGCCATTCGACCGCGTCTTCCATCAAACGCATATTGCGGCGGGGATATCGCACTGGCAAAAGCCGAAAATCCGGGCCAACGCGTCTTAATATATCAACGACATAGCTTCCATGGCTTTGCGGGTAAAATGGGCTGCGTGCAAGGTTGGCATCGAACGGCAGGCTATCGCCGTCCCACAGGTCACGGGCAACCAAATTGCCGTCACGGTCATAAATCAGATGGGGCTGGAAATCAGGACGACGATAATCGACTCCAGAATCGATATGCCCCACAATTAAGGCCGGATTTGTGCCCTGAGGCTTGTTATTTATCTTTGCGAGGGGCGGCGGGTTAATCCATATCTGCTCATCAGATTTATCGCTATGTTGCACTGTCACCCGTTCCATCCTGCCATCATCCAAATAGGTGATCTTGCGGCGTTCACGCAAATTGCAATCCGTTTTGAACACCGACAATGTCACCGGATCAAGGCCGTGATAGATCTCGTTTCGCATCCCGCGCAATCGGTCAGCCACAAAAAAAGCCGACAGCCTGAACTGGGTAATTTTATCAATTTGAAAAATATACTGAAACCGCGCCGCCATGCCGCGTTGATTGTGGGTATGCCGTGCCAGTTTCCAGCCATTTTGCGCCGCGAATATTTGCGCAATTTTGATCATCTCGTCCGGATTCGCGGTCTGATTGGCTTTTGGCTGCAAATCAACGCAGAATTGTGCCAGACTATCGCCATTGGTCGTGTCGACGGCAATGACATCCGCAGGTGCGACAAAAAATAGCAAGCTTGCAATCAAGCCGAGACAACGTCGTAACATGCGAAATTGGAACGGTGTCTTAACCGGATATTGCGTGTTTGGTTTTTGCCTGTTTAAACGCTCTGTTAGCAGAATCTGTGTTTTCAGAATCTGTGTTACCAGCAGCTTTGATTGTTTGGTTAGGGTCTCGATGATACATCACCTGATAAATATTAGATTATTAAGATATCTATTTTTTGGCCTTGCAGTGATTAGTTTAGGCGTGTTTGGCCATGCTGCCAATGCAGAGCATGGTGCTAAAACATGGGCAAAGGCACAAAAATCGCTGGTGGCTGTCAATCCGGTTTGGCCGGGTTACGACCGTCCGGGATTCGGTGCGCCGCAGGGGACTGCACCAGCTGGAACCGGTGTCTATTTCAGTATGAATGAGGCACAGGATACAGCGTTTATTCTCACTGCTGCTCATGTTGTGGCGCAGGCAAAATCTATTGAAATTGTTGATTTTTCTGGAAATTCATCTGCCGCATCTCTGCATGCCATAGATTGGCGGCGTGATATTGCCGTTTTAAAAACAGATCTGATCGGAACCGGTATTGTCGTTACCGATGATAGGCCGCTTATTGGAAGCCATGTCTGCGCCCTTGGAAACAGCTTTGGACTGGGGACAGGCATGAGCTGCGGTATTGTATCTGCGGTCGGTCGTTCCAATATAGGATTTAATGAAGTCGAGGATTTTATCCAGACAGATGCGGCGGTGAACCCCGGAATGTCTGGCGGGGCGCTGGTGGATCCGGACGGCCGTCTGATCGGACTCATTGATGGAATTTTTACAAAGGAAGCCGATATTGACGCCGGTGTGAATTTTGCCATTTCAGTGCCGCTTTTGCGCCAGAGTCTGGCCGAACATTTAAGCGCAGGGGTGCAGTTCTAACGGAATAATTCTTCACCCGACATGACTAGCGCCCGGGCACAAGACTCTCTATAGTGATGCGCTTGTACTGATGTGATTTTGTCCGGACGGTTTGACGATCGCCAAGGCAGCAAAGGTTATATGCGAATTATGGATAATGTAGTGCCACCAAAAACCCTTATCGACCCTTTCGGGCGAACGGTTGATTATATCCGCGTGTCGGTTACCGATCGATGCGATTTCCGGTGCGTCTATTGTATGGCCGAACATATGACATTCCTGCCAAAGGCGGAATTGCTGTCGCTTGAGGAGCTTGAGCAGGTTTGCCGTAATTTTATGGCACTCGGTACCCGCAAAATCCGGCTAACGGGCGGTGAGCCCTTGGTGCGCCGTAACATCATGCATCTTATCCGTAATCTTGGCAGTGAAGTGAAAGCCGGCAATCTGGATGAATTAACAATCACCACCAATGGCAGTCAATTGCATAAAATGGCGGATGAGCTGGTCGATGCCGGTGTAAAGCGGCTGAATATCTCAATTGATACGCTTGATCCGGATCGGTTCCGTGAAATCACCCGTTGGGGTGATCTGGATAATGTGCTTGCCGGTCTTGAGGCGGCAAAACGCGCTGGTCTAGATATCAAGCTGAATGCCGTGGCCTTGAAAGGCGTTAATGAATTTGACCTTGGCAACATGGTTGCATGGGCTGGTGATCAGGGATTTGACATGACGATCATCGAGGTTATGCCGATGGGTGATATCGGGAATGAAAACCGCGTTGATCAATATCTGCCGCTTTCGCAGGTGCGGGCCGAACTGTCCAAACGCTTTACACTGACTGACAGCAATTTTCAAACGCCCGGGCCGGCGCGTTATGTAACGGTCGAGGAAACCGGCCGCAGGTTGGGCTTTATTACGCCGTTGACGCATAATTTCTGCGAATCCTGTAATCGGGTACGAGTTACCTGCACCGGACAGCTTTATATGTGTCTTGGTCAGGATGATAATGCTGATCTGGCAAAGGCGCTTCGCGACCATGGTGAAGACGGGCTCCGTGATGCCATCATCGAGGCTATTGGTCGTAAACCAAAAGGGCATGATTTTGTGATTAGCCGGCGTTCGCCTTCAGCCGCTGTCGCGCGCCATATGAATGTAACCGGGGGCTAAATGATGACCGAGGCGCACCTTATTCGCCCGGGTCGGCATGGAGCCATTTTCGGGTTCGCGGGTTGGTCTGGTTCAGGCAAAACCACGCTTGTTGAAAAGATCATTGCCCATATCAGCGCCAGCGGGGTTGATGTTGCAACAATAAAACACGCACATCATCATTTTGATGCCGATCATGCTGGCAAAGATAGCTATCGTCACCGTGAGGCGGGGTCGCGGCAGGTTCTGGTATCATCGGCCTATCGCTCGGCGCATTTTATTGAACATGGTGATCGCGGCGAACCTGAACTTTCCACGTTACTCGACCAATTAATGCCGGCCGATCTGGTGCTTGTTGAGGGCTTTAAAAGCTATCCTATTCAAAAGATCGAGATACACCGGCCATCGGTTGGCAAGCCAATCCTTTATCCGAACGATGATTTGGTGATTGCGTTGGCGAGTGATGAACAAATTAGTGACTGCCCGTTGCCCTTTTTTGATCTTGAGGATGTTGCCGGTATCGCGTCGTTTATATTGATGCAAACAAAGCTGAAGCAGGCGAGCTAGGCTGATGCCCAACCAGCAGACGGCCCCCATTCCTATCGATTTGGCCCGTGACGAATTGCTTGCCAGTATTGATGCGATTGAGGGTATAGAAACCGTCGATCTTGATCAGGCTTGCGGCAGAATCGCCGCTGAAACGATCACCAGCACAATTGATTTACCAAGAACGCATAATGCGGCGGTTGACGGCTATGGCGTCGACTCTGCCAGCCTGATTGCCGCGCCTGATCGTGCATTTAAGATTGTTGGCGTCGCCCGCGCTGGTCATCCATTTGATGGTGTCATTGGCGCTGGTGAGGCTATTGAAATCTACACTGGCGGCGTGATGCCACAAGGCCCTGATTGCGTTGCAATGCACGAAGATTGCACCCGTAGCGGTGACAATGTTGTGATCGCGGCAAAATTAACAAAGGGCAGCAATATGCGCCCGCCCGGTGAAAATCTTGCAAAGGGCGAGATCGTGATCGCCAAAGGGCAGATGATCAGCGCTGCTCTGGTGGGTCAGCTAGCCGCATCGGGAACAGCGCAAATCACCGTTCGGCGCCGCCTTCGGGTTGCGGTGATGTCCACTGGTGATGAGGTGGTGCCAGCTGGCAGTTCAGCCAGCCATGGACAGATTTTTGATGCAAATCGTCCAATGTTAAAGGCCATTCTGGCAAGCAGCCAAATTACATTAATTGATTGCGGTATTGTTCCGGACAAGCTAGCGGCGCTTAGCGCGGCGTATGAAAATGCGCTAGAACAGGCTGATGTGGTGATTTCGTCAGGCGGGGCATCGGATGGGATTGAGGATCATACCCAGCAAGCCATGCAGCACATTGGCGCAAATTGCGCGTTTTGGCGGCTTGCGATGAAACCGGGGCGGCCAATGGCAGTTGGGCGACGTGAAAAGCAGCTTATTTTCTGCCTGCCGGGTAATCCGGTTGCCGCCTTTGTTTGCACGCGCCTTCTTATCAAGCCGGTTTTGAACAAGCTGCTGGATGGTGCCGTATCACCGATTTTGAAAATTCGTGTGCCTGCGGGCTTTACCCACAAGAAAAAGCCCGGCCGCGCCGAATTTCTGCGGGTTGTTCTGGTTGATAATGCTGATGGGCAGTATCTTCAATTGCATGGCCGCAAAGGGGCAGGGGTGATTTCATCGCTGACAGGTGCAGACGGGCTGGTTGAGATTCCCCTAGACAATGCTGGTGTCGATAAGGGGCTGATGCTCAATTTCCTGCCGTTTCACGAGCGCGGCCTTTAGGCCTTATGTTGAATGAGGAATAAAATGAGCGTACGCATTACCGAAGATGATTTTGATATTGCGCTTGAGCATGAGAAGCTGAAATCGCGCGACTCTGGGGCGATTGTTACCTTTACCGGAACGGTTCGTGACCTGCCCAATGGGGGCGGGTTGAACGCGATGACGCTTGAGCATTATCCCGGCATGACCGAAGCCGAAATCGAAACGATTATCGAACAGGCCAAGGCACGGTGGCCGCTAAACGAAGTTACGGTGATTCACCGCGTTGGGCGGCTTTTGCCAACTGAAAATATTGTCTTTGTCGGATGTTCATCGGCGCATCGTGGGGCTGCATTTGATGCCGCAAATTTCATCATGGACTTTCTCAAGACGAGGGCTCCCTTTTGGAAGCTGGAAGACGGGCCAGACGGTGCAAAATGGGTTGATGCACGCGACTCTGACACGAGGGCGCTGGATCGCTGGGATCTGCCGAAATAATATTGGGGCTGGTAAGGCCGGCGCGCCCTTAACCGGACGCCCTAAACCGGACGTCATTAACCGGACGCTCTTAACCCGACGCCATTATCGCGGGATGTAGTCGTTCTTCCATTTCAGCACGACATTAAACGATACTGAAATTCGCGGCATATCTGACATATTAGGGTGCACCAGATGATGCAGAAATGCTGGCCATAGAAATAGATCGCCATTGTTTGGAAGCAGCCGATGTTCGGCGTCAACCTGCCCATCATTTCGGATCGAGTTCATATTTGCCTGTGGCCGCGGGTCAAAGAAACTGATCGCGCTGGGGTTCAAATCAGACCGAAATGTATCGGCATTGCTTTGGTCAGGCACCGATACATAATAGGTTCCGGACAGCCATGAATGCGGATGATTATGTAAATTGTGGTAATCGCCGCGCATATTCACATTGGCCCAGCCTTGCAAAACCCACTCAAGGTCATAATCAATACCCGCATGACGCGCATAATCCAGAACCGCCCGATCGCAACATTGCCGAAGCCAGATCAACGCCGGATGATCGGTCGCAAAAAGATTTCCCGAAATATAATCAACCGTCATATCATCGCGGGCAACGTTCTGCTCTAGCAAATGGTTGGATAGAACCGGATTAGCGGTGTCGTGTCCAGGCAGGCTCAGTGACATAAACTGCGTCGGCCAGAGTTGTTTGAATTCTGGTTTACCCGGTACATTCTCCGATTGTGACATTCTCTTACTTCTCCGGATCAATTCGGTTGATATGCTGGCGGCCAGATAGGCAGAAAAGGCATTTTCCCTAGCTTTTTTGAAGGCTAGCACCATTGAAACTTTAGGGCGCAATAGTGCCACCAGTCTATTGGCCGAGACAAGCGGTTAATGTGAAAAACGGTTTGCCAAATGACGCCAAAAGTCGGGAACGGGCTTATCCTGCATTAAAATTTGTTTTGGTAGTTGCCAAATTTATCATTTCACTGTCACTATATACCGGCGGTGCTTGCTGCGTCCGCCACCTGTCTGTTTTCACCCCCGTTTTCTTCACAATGTTATGAGTTTTTGCAATGAATGATCAGACTGGGCCTGCCTTTAAGGGGCGCGTTGAAGATATCCGTTTTGTTTCTGGCCATGGCCGATTTACTGCAGACATTGTTCCTGACAATGCGCTTCATGCCGTGTTTTTGCGCAGCAATGTTGCGGCGGGCGTGATTACCAGCCTTGATTGCAGCGCTGCCAAAACAGCGCCCGGCGTTGTGTCGGTATTAACCGCCTTGGACGCGGCGGCTGACGGCGTTGCCAATATGGTCTGGACGGGTGGGCCGGTCCGTGAAGATGGCGGTGTTACCGTCGATAGTCCGCGTCCGTTGCTGAGTGGAAAAGAAATACGCCACCTCGGTGAGCCAGTGGCGATGGTAATCGCTGACACACGGCAAGCGGCGGCTGATGCTGCCGAATTAATCGAGGTGCAGATTGATGCCGCTGATGCGGTCGCGCTGTCGGTTGAGCATATGCTGGGTGGGCCTCTGGTCTGGCCTGGCACTAACGATAATATCGCATCGTTGCACCGTCAGGGAAATCGTGATGAGGTTGATGCGATTCTGGCGAAATCGGCCCATGTAAGCCATTTCGCGTTTGATATCTCGAAAATCACCGCTTGCACGATGGAAATGCGCGCCTCGATCGGTTTCATCGACGAAAATGGGAAATCTTCTTTGACCACAAGTGCGCAAAGCCCCTATCAATTGCATGGCGAGTTGGCGCAATTATTTGGCATCAGCCCTGACGAGGTGCGGGTGACGTCACCTGATGTGGGTGGATCATTTGGCATGAAGGGCGCGCTATATCGCGAGGATGCGCTGGTGGTCTGGGCGGCGCGCCGCCTTGGTCGGCCGGTATTCTGGACAGCCGATCGCGGCGAGGCCTTTCTAAGTGATGAACATGCGCGTGCGGTTAGTGGCACTGCATCGCTTGGTCTTGATGCTGAGGGTAATTTTACCGCGCTTTGGGTGGATGCACGTATTGATGCTGGCGCCTATCTATCGCGCCGTACCAAGGGTTTGCTGAATAATATGGGCGGGGTCGCTGGCCAATATAAAACCCCAGCCATCGCTACCCAGATGTCGTTCTTTTTCACCAACACAATGCAGACATCGCCCTATCGCGGGTTTGGCCGTCCCGAAGCCACTTATGTAATTGAACGGCTAATTGATCAGGCGGCGCGTGAGACTGGCCGTGATGCGTTAGCACTGCGCCAGCAAAATCTGGTTACGCCTGAGGCGATGCCGTACCAGACAGCGCTGACGTTTCTTTATGATTGTGGTGATTTCCCAAAAATTGTTGCCGCTGCGGCGAAAAATGCCGATTACGCTGGGTTTGCCGCACGGCGCAAGGCGTCTGAAGCGCGCGGGATGCTGCGCGGTATCGGCATTTCAAACCCGATCGAGGTGGCAGGCGGCCCCTTAAAGCAGGTACGAAAAGACATTGCCCGTATTACCGCCCGCCCCGATGGGCAGATTGTCGTAACGCCCGGATTGATGTCGGTTGGGCAGGGGCATGAAACGGCACTTGCGCGGATGGCGTCGCAGCGCCTTGGTGTTGATATTGACGATATCATCTACCAGCAGGGCGATACAGATCTATTGCCCTCTGGACGGGGCAGTGGCGGCTCGGCGGCGACAGTTATTGGCGGTGCGGCGGTTCATGTCGCGCTAAACGAGTTTGTTGCGGCAGGTAAGGGCATTGCGGCGGGTGTATTGGGGTGTGATGCTGATCAAATCACCTTTGATGCTGGCCTGTTCAGCAACCCTGCAGAACCTGCGCGGCCGCCCATGAGCTGGGCCGATATTGCCAGCCACAGTAACGAAGCGGGCGGGATGAGCGTGCTTGGCGAGTTTTTACCGCCAGATGTGACCTATCCGAACGGCTGTCATATCTGTGAGGTCGAAATTGATCCGGCAACCGGCAAGGTTAGTTTTGCTGATTATGTTGTTGTCGAAGATGTCGGCACCGTGCTGAATGCGGATCTTGTTGAGGGCCAGATGCATGGCGGAATTGCCCAAGGCGTCGGGCAGGCGCTGGGTGAAATTCTGCATTTCGACGAGTCCGGCCAGCTGATCACCGGTTCATTTATGGATTACCAAATGCCAATCGCGGCAGATTTTCCGAATTTTCGGATTTCAACAATTGCCGTGCCGACCAAGATAAATCCGCTTGGTGCGAAGGGGGTTGGTGAGGCCGGAACCGTTGGGGCTTTAGCGGCCACAATGAATGCTATAGTTGATGCGATGGCTTGCGCCGGTGTTGCCGCATTTGAAATGCCGGCAACGCCGCATCGGGTCTGGCAGGCACTGCAAGACGCCAAAAAATCAGCTAGTTAGCCTTGCGCGGCGCGGTCACGGGCTGATCTGGATCGCGCCACCATGCCGTCAATTTCATGCCGCAGCTTGGCCTTTTCAATTGGGTGCAGAAACGCCCCAATTTCGGTTTCGACGCCGTGACTGGAAAGGATTACGCGCTGGCGGTAGCGCGCCGAAGGTGCGGGTGCTGTCGGCGGGCTTAACTGTACCCGAAGCCAGCCAACGGGAAATTCTGAAACGGCCGCGTTTCCATGTTCGTCCCGATGCTCAACCTTTAGGGTTTCGGTTGTTGTTTCAATGGTTTCGCGTACCTTTGCGGCGCGGTAATTCAGTTTGAATGCACCCCAGACAATCAATAATTCGAGGCCTAAAAATCCAATGACTGGCCATGCACCAGCCAGAAAAAAGCCCAGTCCGATGGTGAACAGCAATCCAGCCAATAGCCCGATCACAATTGCAAAGCCCTTTGGCGATAGCGAGCGGTGCGGCCAGATTGTCAACCGTTCCAGCGGTTGCGGTTTTGAAGAGTTTTCAACCATTGGCTAAGAAGATGGTGATCTAGCAGCATAGCGTCAAGATGGCACCGCTCATTACGGTGCAGATTGCTGTTCGCCTTATGATGGTTTCGAGCCTATAAGGGGGGAACGGAACCGATAGAGCGGAGAGGGATTTCGGGGTAATGAATTATATTTATAAGATTTGTGATAGATCCCTTTGGGCGGCGGCGGAGCAAGCTGGCCGGTTTACCGGCGCGGAAATTGATTTAAAAGACGGATTTATCCATTTTTCTACTGCAGATCAGCTTGCCGAGACATTACGTCTGCATTTCGCCGGCCGAACCGGCCTATGCCTGATCACGGTCGATGCCAGCGTTTTAGAGATTAAGTGGGAACCGGCAAGAAGCGGCGATTTATTCCCGCATCTTTATGATGATTTGCCATTATCGGCGGTGCGGTCAGTTGACGATCTGAACGTTGGTTCGGATGGGATTCATCACTTGCCTAGCCAGCTTTGAACGGTTGAAATCCGCGCCGTTTTAGTGGCGTCGCTAAGCGGTTCTGATGTGCCATGCCCCCATATCGGATTTGGCCATGCAGCGTCGTCAGTATGGCGTGCCACGATATGAAAATGCAGTTGCGGTACCATATTGCCAATAGCCGCACTATTGATTTTTCTGGCATCACAATGTTGCTTTAGCGCCTTGCCGAGCATTCGCGCCAGTTTCCACAAGGATTGAGCGGTTTTTTCATCAAGATCATGCAGCTCGGTTGCGCTGACTTCTGGCACGATCATCAGCCAGAAAAACCGCGAATCATTTACCAGCCGTATTTGCAATGACCCCACCCGCGCCACAAGAAACGTGTCTTTGGCAAGGGTGGGGTGCAGGGTAAATGACATTTTAGCTGGGTTATCCGGCAACAATTTTGGCGATGCCGGTGCCACAAGTAACAGTGTCGGCCTTGCCGCCAAGGTCGCCCGTGCGCAGGTCTGGCGTTGAGAGTGCGGTATCAATTGCATCAGTGATACACTTAGCAGCCTCGGCATAACCTAGATGTTCAAGCATCATTGCGCCCGCCCAGATTTGCCCAACCGGATTTGCAATGCCTTTGCCAGCAATGTCTGGTGCAGAGCCATGTACAGGTTCAAACAGCGATGGAAACAGCCGTTCAGGGTTGATATTGCCCGATGGTGCAACGCCGATCGTGCCGGTACAGGCAGGGCCAAGATCGGACAGGATATCGCCAAACAGGTTTGACGCCACAACAACGTCAAACCAGTCAGGGTGAAGAACGAAATTGGCTGTCAGGATGTCGATATGGTATTTATCCCAGCTGATATCGGGATAGGATTTTGCCACCGCTTCAACGCGCTCATCCCAATAGGGCATAGTGATCGAGATACCATTTGATTTTGTTGCCGATGTCAGATGCTTGCGCGGGCGGCTTTGCGCCAATTCAAAGGCGAATTTCAGCACCCGATCAACGCCAATCCGCGTCATCACGCTTTGCTGGGTAACAAACTCACGGTCGGTATCCGGGAACATGCGCCCGCCAACTGATGAATATTCGCCTTCGGTGTTTTCACGAACAATCATCATATCAACATCGCCCGGCCCACGATTTGCCAGCGGTGACGGCACGCCCGGCAGCAGTTTTACCGGCCGTAAATTGACATATTGATCGAATTCGCGCCGGAATAGGATCAGCGATCCCCACAGCGAAATATGGTCGGGAATGCCATCAGGCCAACCAACGGCACCAAAATAAATGGCATCATGCTTGCCGATTTGGGTTTTCCAGTCATCCGGCATCATCTGCCCATGCTTGGCATAATAGTCATAGCTCGCAAAGTCGAAATGGTCGAAATGCAGGTTGATATCAAACCGGTCCATTGCGGCCTGTAACACGCGCAGCCCCTCGGGAATAACTTCTTTTCCAATCCCGTCACCGGGAATGACCGCAATATTCAGTCTGTTTTTCGACATTTCTGTCTCCGTTTGTTTCAGTGGGGCCGATAACCGGCGAGGGCATAGAATGGTCGTTTGCACACCGCTCTACAAGGTGTTTTTGGTGGGTTTTTACGTCTCTAATGGCTAGAACGGCATCGGAAAACGGCGATAGGCGGCGGCGATATCATCCAAGACTTCAGCCGTCAGCGTCAAATCTACAGCGCCTAAGGCCTCGCCGAGCTGGTCAAGGTCAGTGGCACCAAAAATGGCCGAAGTCATGAAGGGCCGTTGCATCGCCCATGCTAGCGCCATCTGGCCCGGTTTTAGCCGATGTTTTGCGGCAATCCCCATATAGGCATCAAGCGCCGGCCATAATCCATCGCAAATTCGCCCGCCAAGATTGGCAACATGGCTTCGCCTCGACCCCTCAGGCGTTACATCACCGTTATATTTGCCGGTCAATAATCCAGCGGCAAGTGGTGAGAATGCCAGCAATCCGACCTTTTCGTGATGTGCAACCTCTGCCATATCAAGGTCAAAATGGCGGCAAAGCAGGCTATATTCATTCTGCACGCTGACCATACGGGGAAGGCCGTGGGTGGCGGCAATCGCCAGCCAGCGCATTGTTCCCCATGCGCTTTCATTCGACAGGCCGACATGACGGATCTTGCCTGCACTCCGGCATTTTTCGAGATGATGCAGAACTTCGCTCATGTGATCTAATGTCTCATCGCTGGGTTGAGCGCTTGCATCAAAGTTCCAGTTTTGTCGAAACATATAGGATCCGCGATTCGGCCAATGTAGTTGATAAAGGTCGATATAATCAGTCTTTAAGGCACGAAGTGAGGCCTCAAGCGCCAGATCAATTGTTGCAGGCGAAATGGGGGCACCATCGCGAACATTCATATAGCCTTTGCCAGATACTTTTGTTGCCAGAATAATATCCTGACGGCGGCCCGACTGGCCGATCCAGTCACCTAAAATACGTTCAGTATCGCCTTGGGTTTCCTTGGCAAGCGGATTGACCGGATACATCTCCGCTGTATCAATGAAGTTAACGCCATGATCAAGCGCCATATCAATTTGCGCATGGGCTTCAACGGCGGTGTTTTGGCTGCCCCATGTCATCGAGCCTAGGCAAAGCGCGCTAACCGATATATCAGTGCGGCCAAGTTTATTATACTGCATGAACCCCCCATGGCTCCGTCTCGGAAATGACAAAATGGTCAAATTGATGATTTGATTTCAGGTTTCTCTATAACTATCCAAAAAGGCGGTGGAATGCCAAGCAAATCTAACTATACTAGGCCAATATCGTCGGGGTGGATTTTATGCGTATTGCGGTTATTGGTTCGGGTATTTCCGGCTTGGCGTCAGCCTTTCTTTTGAACAGCATTGGTGATGTTTACCTTTTTGAAAAGGCCGCGCGTCTTGGCGGGCATAGCAACACTGTCGATGCCGTGTTTGACGATGTCGCGGTGCCAGTTGATACTGGCTTTATCGTTTACAACCCTCTGAATTATCCTAACCTGATTCAGCTTTTCGACCTTTTGTCAGTGCCTAATCAAGCGACAGATATGTCGTTTTCAGTGTCGCTTGGTGGCGGGCAGATGGAATATGAAGGGTCGGTCAAGGGTTTGCTTGCACAGCCTGAAAACCTGCTGAAAAAGCGTTATTGGTCGATGCTGTCCGATCTAGTTCGGTTTTATAAAACGGCACAGCGTCAGGCAGATCAGGGGCCGCGTTACGAAACTTTGGGCCAGTTTGTCGCGCGCCTCGGCTATGGATCAGCCTTTGTCGATGACCATCTGGTGCCGATGGGCGCCGCCATTTGGTCGGCGACGTCACATTCGATGATGGAGTTTCCGGTGCGCTCTTTCATGCGCTTTATGGAAAACCATAAATTGCTCAATTTTATCGACCGGCCACAATGGCGCACGGTCAAAGGCGGTTCACGCGAATATGTTCAGCGCATTGCAGACAAGCTGGATAAGCGGGTTCACTGCGAGGTCGATATTATTGGCTTACGCCGCGCCAATGCTGGTGTTATGGTGAATATAAGAGGGCAGGGCGAGATATGGTTCGACAAGGTCATTATGGCAGCCCATGCCGATCAGTCGCTGGCGTTAATGGGTGACGCAACACCGCTTGAGCGTGAAATTCTTGGGGCGTTTGCGTTTCAGAATAATCATGCGGTGCTGCATTCTGATGCGTCACTTATGCCGAAACGTCGCGGCGCGTGGGCTGCGTGGAACTATGTCTCGGAGGGGCCGTTAAGTCCGGCAGGTGGGAATGAAGCTAGCCCAAAATCAGCCGCCAGTGATTTGTGTCTAACCTATTGGATGAACCGTTTGCAATCGATCGATCTAGCCTATCCGCTATATGAAACTTTAAATCCGGTGCGTATGCCTGACCCGGCATTGACGCATGGCAGTTTTGACTATCGCCACCCAATTTTTGATGCCGCAGCGATTGCGGCGCAACCACGCCTTGGTGAAATTCAGGGGCAAAACGGACTGTTCTTTGCAGGTGCATGGACTGGATATGGTTTCCATGAGGATGGGTTGAAATCGGCTGTTGCCATCGCGCAAACATTAGGTGCTGATATTCCGTGGAAAACCGGTGTTAAACCCTATTGCAAAAATGGCGACACGGCGCTGGATACTGCCTGATGGCGGCTCTCAACGCGGCTTGTGATATTGTGGTCTCGGACATTGTTCATACGCGGCATGGCGGTGATCATCATCCTGCATCGCATGTTTTACGCCGATCTGGCTTGTCGATATTGATTGATCTTGATCATCTGGCTGAAGCCAATCGTCAAAGCCTGTTTTTTTCAGTCGACAGGTTTAATCTTCTTGGGTTTCACCAGCGCGATCATGGGCCAAATTTCAAATCCAAAGCGCCGCTTGTGCCGCTGGGCGATTATGTGCGCCAAATTGCGGCTGAGCTGATTCCTGAAACAACCGTCAAAACTGCACATTTACTCACATTTCCGCGAATTCTTGGCGCCGGTTTTAATCCGCTCTCGGTCTATGTTGCGCGCGATGCGGCAGGCTGTGATCTGCTGTATATCTATGAGGTGCGCAATACATTTGGGGATATGCACGCCTATATTGGAACGCCGTCATTGAGGTCTGCGACATTAGAGGCTGAAAAGATTTTCCATGTTTCGCCATTTTTTCCGGTTGAGGGACGCTATCGGCTGCGACTACGGCTTGATAATGGGGTGGTCAGGCTGGCCATGCGTTATTTGATTGCTGATCGGCCAGCATTGACGGCAACGATGCGCGGCACGCGTATCAAGCTGGCGACCCGCAGCCTGTTCCATAGTTTGTTTGCGGCTAGGCAATTTCCCTTTCGGCCGATCATTTCAATCCATTTTGAAGCCTTGAAATTATGGCTAAAAAAGGTACCGTTTTACCCACGACCTGTTCCGCCGACCCGTTGGTCGCGCGCAAAAGATTTTGATGAGGCAAATTAAGTAATGGTTTCTAGGTTTTTGCGGCAGCATCAAAATAGCCTGCTTTTCAGTATTTTGGATAATTTACAATGTGGTGAGGTTTTGCTGACCATGCCCGATGGCGTGCAAAAGCGTTTTGCTGGCCCGACGGCGGGGCCAAAGGCGGATCTGACGATTCACAGCCAAGATGCGGTGTACCGTATTCTAAGCGACGGCAAAATGGGCTTTTGCGAGGCGTTTATGGATGGCCTGGTCAGTTCTGAGAGCCTGCCGCAATTGATCGAGTTGGCAGCGCGCCATGACGCTTATTTTGAAGAGCGGCTGAAAACCAACCTGTTACGAAAATGGGGGTTACGCCTGTTTCATCAATTGCGCCGAAATAGCAAGAGCGGGTCGGCCAAGAACATCGCGCATCATTATGACCTCGGCAACAGCTTTTATCAGGCATGGCTGGACCCAACCATGACCTATTCCTCGGCGGTTTTTGATTCGGATGATGATGACCTGACAAAGGCACAATTGAACAAATATAAGCGCCTTGCCGAACTTGCCGATATTCAGCCAGGTGATCGGGTTCTGGAAATTGGCTGTGGCTGGGGCGGTTTTGCCAAATATGTGACCAGCGAAATTGGTGCGAGCGTGACGGGTATCACCATTTCAAAAGAACAGTTTGCCTATGCCAATAACGTTATTCACGAGGCCGGACTTGAGGATAAGGTGGATTTACGATTGATGGATTACCGTGATTTGCAAGGCCACTTTGATAAAATCGTATCAATTGAGATGTTTGAGGCTGTTGGTAAAGATTATTGGCCGACCTATTTTGAGATCATGTCCAAGGTTTTGAAAAAAGGGGGGCGCGCGGTGATCCAGTCGATCACCATTGATCATGCTGCCTATCATTCTTACGAAAACCAGCCTGATTTTATCCAGCGCTATATTTTCCCCGGTGGGATGCTGCCGTCATTACCGATGCTGGAAAAGCCGCTAGCTGAAGCCGGATTGCATCTGGTAAGCGAGCACGGTTATGCCAGTCATTATGCGCGCACGCTTGATCAGTGGCGGCAAAGGTTTAACGCCGCGTGGCCGCAATTTGCTGAACCGCAGTTTGATCATCGTTTCAAGCGGATGTGGGAGCTGTATCTAGCCTATTGCGAGGGCGGATTTCGCGCCGGCATGATCGATGTTAAACAAATGCTTTTGATGCATAAATAGCCCAAAAAGCGTAAGGGATATGGGCGCATAAGGGTGTGAGCGCATAAAGGGTGTGGGCGCATCTATTCATCTCGCCTGTTAAGCGGATTTTAGCCGAAACAGCTTTAATATCGGCCGGATGAGTGCGCCAATGAACGGCAAAAATCGCAGCAACTGGCTGGCGCTATCCCAATGGTCAATATGTTTGCAAATTTTCCCATCACGATCGACATGAACCTCGGTCATGCCTTCAAATAAAAGGTTGCTATGAGGCCAGCTCTTTAATTTGCCGGTCATCCGCCACCGAAGATAGCTGGCGGTTTTGGAATGTGCGACATCGCTGATGGTAAAGCGCGGATCAATGCAGGTCTCATACATATGATCAAACACGCGGCGAAAGCCAGCTTTGCCATGAATCACATTAAACGGATCGGTGAAAAACACATCCTCGGCAACAAGATCGTATAGCGTCTCAACATTGTCCGGAGTGAGGGCGGTAAAAGCCGTAACGTAAGCGTCTACTGGATTTGTCTTTTTAGCCATAAAAAGTCCTCGTGATCATCAAATGATTAAAATATGCCGGTCTGTTTCCCGACAAGGCGGAAGAATAGCCGGTCAGGTAAAAATCGCAAAAACCCCATCTTGCGGGTGAATGATTTTGGAAAATCTATTGAAAAATCAGCGCTTTTCATGCCGTTTATAATCTCATTAGCTGCCGTATCGGTGCTAATCAAATCGGGCATTTCGAAATCATTTACGGCGGTGGCTTCACTATCCACGAATCCGGGGCAAATAATCTGTAATTTAATACCCCGCGGCACCAGATCGAAATACAACGACTCTGCCAGTGATATCAGGGCTGCTTTGGTGGGGCCATAGGCGGCAGATTTTGGTAAGCCGCGCCAACCGGCGACTGAAGATACAATTGCAATATGGCCCCTGCCAGCGGTGATCATGTCTGGCACCAGCCCCGCCAACGCATTGACCACGCCAAGGTAATTGATCCGCATATGATGCTCATAGACCGCCGGATCAATCTTCGTGCCATCTTGTGGCTGATAGATGCCAGCATTCAAAATAGCCACGTCAATCGGGCCTGAATTGGACTTGGCGTTGGTGATTGCCGCCATGAGTGCTGCTGGATCACCAACATCAGCTATAAAGCCCTGAAATCTTTCATCCCGCTGCGACATCTCTTTGAGGCGTTGCTGGCGTCGGGCTATACCACTGACTTGATGACCTTTAGCCGATATTTTTTTTGAGAGCGCAGCTCCGATACCAGATGAAGAGCCTGTGATTAAGTAATGTGCCATTTTTATTTAACTACTACTTCTTAATTTCACGGGAAAATTGGCAAAATCTAACTCTAAACCGACTGGTGCAGAGGGAAATCTGCCAGATGCTCTAATCGCCCGAACTAAATTTTCAACGGATGTGTCGGTCTCAGATGCTCCAATAATCTCGATGCTCAAAATTTCTCCGGTATTGCTTATTTTGAAGCTAATTTTTACGTCATGAGACAATTTTATTTTCAGAGTTCGTTCCACAATATCATTTCGGACTGCCGTCGCCCAATTTTTGAGTAGCTTTTTTTTGCGAGCTGACTCCGCTTTAGGAGTGGAAAAGTTAGATTGAGCAGTAGCAAGTTGATTATTTGTGATTAAATTTGACTTCTTTTCTTGCGCTCGTGTTTTTGGTGCGTCTTTTAGATGTTCAGACATACCAGTTTTTTTGTTAATTATTGAATGTAAATTGTCCGGGGCTTCAGTTCTGAAGATTTTAGATTGAATTTGTTTTCCATCAGGTTCCACGGCGAACTTTTTATCCAGTTTCAAGTTAATCTGGTCTGTTGGTGGTTTCCACTCACTTGCTTTAACCGAATGAAGGAGAGGGGGGTCTGGCGTTTTAAATCGAATTGATGACTTTGAATTGAGAACAGCTTCATCATTTATGGTGATTTTATCTCTACGCTCTGTTTTTTTAGAAGTTAGATTGCTGGAGCTGTAATTTTTTATAGCTATCTTTTGACTAGAGTGTTCCCGAGGCGACTCCTGTTTTGCGACCACCAAAGGCTTTGGCTTTGGCTTGGGGATCGTTTTTAGCTTATTCACTGAAATAGTTTTTGATAAAGCTCCGGTCTCAGACATAAATCTGGACTGGTAACTGACTGTTTCATTTGAAATAATGTTGGTCTTTGGGGCAGTTTTGGGAGTTGTTTTTGGAGCTATCTCAGCATTGTCTTTGGGTAATTCTTTTTTTGCTAACTCAGGCGTTTCTGGCTGGTAAACAACGAATTCGATCGCTTTGAAGCCATTATTTTCATCCCTGATCTTGGCTTTATAAGCTTCGTTAAAGCCTATTAGTATGGATGCATGAATCAAAATTGATATTAGCCAGCTAGGTGATTTTATAGAAATAAGTTTTTGATTTGCTATGGAAATTTTCTTCAACATAAGAAAATTTCCTTGTAATACTCTCCGCTTAATAGTTGCTTTGGCGAGCCATCCGCCACAACTTTGCCAGCTTTGACTCCTACAAAGCGGGAAAAGTAATTTTGCGCAAGGTCAATATCATGTAGTGAGGCAATTATAGTTAGGCCAGTTTCAGATAGTTCCTTCATAAGCGAAAGCACGGACACTTTTTGAATAGGATCAAGGCTGGCTAGCGGTTCATCCAAAAATATTGTCGATGTTTGTTGAACAAGCGCCCGAGCAATAAGCACGGAAGTTAATTCACCACCTGATAGGGAGCTTATTTTTCTGGTCCCCAATTTTAGCGTATTTGTTGCTAGTAGTGCATCCTTGATTGTAAAGCGCATTGCTCTTGGTGAGCCTGAACTTAGGTCATTACGGTCTCTAAAACTTTGTAAAGTAAAACTCAGCAACGTTTCAACGCTAACATCCCAAACAATTTCACGCGTTTGTGGTACCCAAGCGGCCAGCCGCGCTCGGCCTTCAAAGCCTTGTGATGAAATATTGGATATTCCATGGTGTGGGATAAGCCCTATAATTGCTTTCATCAGCGTTGATTTACCAGCCCCATTCAAGCCAACAATCCCTACGGCTTCGCCCACATTCACGAAGAGGGAGGTGGGCTTAAGGAGCAGTGCCCCATTTATCGTCACGCTAAGATTTGAGGTTTCGATAGCGTAAGTCATCTTAACCCCTCTGTTTGCTTACTAAATAGAGAAAAAACGGCGTTCCTAAAAGCGCAGTCAGCACGCCAAGTTTTATTTCACTGGCAGTCGGCAATAAACGAATG
>Ga0181602_10000934_pt1 | contig 26660 bp, 39 predicted proteins | sample 041ome_14_FD_148640 | JGI IMG/M metagenome (GOLD analysis project Ga0181602, IMG submission 148640) | Coastal salt marsh microbial communities from the Groves Creek Marsh, Skidaway Island, Georgia - 041408US metaG (spades assembly) | ecosystem: Environmental > Aquatic > Marine > Intertidal zone...
CTTCGTTCGGGTCTTAAAGAATAAAATCATATAGTTAACTAGTTATGGAAGGACGTTCTAAACTTCTTCTCCAGAGTCTTGAGCGGTTTTACGATGATCCCAAAAACGGTTCAAAATTACTGGATATCATTAATCACCGAATCAACGGTATTTCTCTTCGGACCATTGAGTGGTTCGTGACCAACTACGCGAAAAAGAACAACGTGAGTTACCAGAAGGAGATTTCTGGACGAATCTTCACGGTTCACGTGGAATACAAGTCAACGCTGGAAGGGTTCAGCAAAAAACTATTCGATCCCTTTTGTCGGACGGATCGCATTGATTTCAAGGTAAACGACGAGATCATAAAGACCACAATAGGTCAGTTGAATTTTGTACGTTGGTGCATTCAGAACAACATCATTGAACACACACTTAAGGAAGTGGAGACAAAGAAGACAAATGCGAAAAACCTGGAAACCGACACCAAAGTACACACCACCAACGCCACAGAAGATCCGCGAGGCGGAGGAAGCGGAGAAGTATGCCAACCACTGGCGATCTCAGGGTGAATACAAGTGGGCCGAACGATGGGAAGCCTACGCAAAGAATTGCCTTGATTCACGACACGGTCAGGTGGAGCGACCTGTGAACAAGGGTGAGGAGCAGATGAGAAGAAAGTAGTTAGTTATGATAGAAAAGTATGGTGAGTGATGCGGATTGGCACCCACAGCAGGCAGGCATCCTCAAAATATGGGGAGAGGTCGCTGCGACCTACCGGTATCTTCACTTCGTGTCCTATCAGAAATACAAAAAGATGAGTATGCGTTTTACAATCCCAATCATCATCATTTCAACGGTGACTGGGACTGCAAATTTTGCCCAGGGAACTTTCCCTGAGAACACACAATCCACGGTACCGTTGGTAATCGGTGGACTTAACTTGATTGCTGCCATAGCCACGACCATCGCGCAATTCCTCAAGGTCAACGAGTTAATGGAGGCACACAGGGTCAGTGCGGCGACCTACGGGAAGATGTCGCGTCACATGCGTCTGGAGTTGAGTTTGCCCCCCGAGGAGCGTTCGATGACGGGTCACGAGTTTATCAATATGACAAAGCTTGACATGGATCGACTGATCGAGCAGTCTCCGCCGATTCCCGGTGATATTTTGAAGATATTCGAAAAGAAGTTCCCCAAGGAGGCTCACAGTTTCGCGCGTCCCGAGATTCTTGACATCCGCGAGATCACGCCCTTCAGCGAGGAGGCTCACGAGAAGTTCCAGGTCAGTTCCGCCGAGCGAATCAAGCGGGCTGCGTCTCGGTTCTTCAGCACCAAGAACATTAACTACGACGTTCCACCGCCATCGCCAGGAAATTCCAGTGTAACCTTTTCGGATGGACCCGAGGTATTCCCACCGACGTTCGAGGAGCAGCGGGTGGCGCAGACTCTTCAAGGGCTTCGTGAGCAAACGGAGGTAGCGACAGATTCGGACGAAGAAAATGCCAACCAAGTATAAAGATGAAGGAGGAATCCAGGAAAATCATTAGAAAGTGTGCATCTCTTTGCAGAAAATCTTACGACAAGGCTGAAATGTCTCGGGATGGCTTTCAGCCCATCAGCAGTGATGAGACCGGTCTGGACTGTTTCATCAAATCTGAAGACGGCATTACCTGGGTGGTATTCCGCGGGACGGAAACGGATCAATGGAACGACATATGCACGGACATGCTGACCTTTCGGGTCAAGACGCCGTTCCTGCCCGACGAGTGCCGAGTTCATGCTGGCTTCCTGGGTCAGTACATGAGTGGTCGCACACTGATCATCGACACGATCAAGTACATGGCGAACCCCAAGGTGGTCTGCACAGGTCACTCGCTTGGTGGTGGACTTTCTACGCTCTGTGCCCTGGACGTGGAGCACAACGCAGAAGGTGACGTGGAGACCTACTGTGTGACATATGGTTCGCCACGGGTTGGTGGAGGTCACTTCTGTCGGCTATTCGATGCGGTTATCGACAACAGTTTCCGATTTGTGGATGTGAATGATCCCATCCCTCGAGTTCCTTTGCGTGCTTGGGGATTCAAACACGTAAAGGGATGTTTCGTTACCAGTCCCTATGGTTACAAGCCTGACCTTGAGCAACTTGAGGCGTCAGCACTGGCTTGTTGTGCTGTCGCGGACCATGGAATTGATCTCTATGAAGCTGCTGTGAACTTTACTGCATCAGCTGAGCCTTGAGCAGTTCGAACTCCTCGTCGGTGGTGATGATAGGAGCGGTCTTGGCGACTGCCTTCTCGGGCTTGGCCTCGGCGGGCATCTTGGCCTCCGTGGGGGCAGGCTCGGTGGACTCTGCGGGCTTCTCCTCGGCCTTGACAGGCACTTCGGTGACCTCCGTGACAACCGCATCAACAACCTCCTGCTTGGCCTCCTCCTCTCCCTCAAGACCCTCGCGCGGCGCCATGAGCTGCATGATGGTCATGATGAAGAACGAGACGGACACAACGGTCGCCCAGGTATTGCAGCTGCCTGTGGTGAGGCAGTTGACGTTGTAGACCGCGAGCGCGCCTGACAGGAGCAGGACGGCAGCATCAAGAACACGCAGCTTGTAGGCTGAGGCCAGCACCGGGAGGGCGGCAGCGAAGGCGACGATCATGGCCTGCTGAGACAGCTTGGGCATCTTCATGTTCATCTTCATGTTCATATTTGTAAATATCACATATTATTTTTGGCAATCCCCCACCGTTCACAATCTTCAGCAGTAAAGTAGATGTCCTTCTTGAGCAACTTGTTCAGTTTGTCTTCTGGGATTTGTGTATACTGGGTGTAGATCTTGCGCAAGGTCTCCATGAGTTTGTCACAATTTTTGATTTCGTCCTTGAGTTCTTCATACTTGCCCATGGCGCCTGTGGAAAGTTGATGGATAAGCAGATGGGCGTGAGGCATAATCCTACGGTGCTTGGAACCCATCAATACGAAGGTGGCTGCGCTGGCACAAAATCCGTCGGCAATGGTTACCAGTTTGATTTTAAGTCTCCTGAGGTGGTCCATGCAACTCAGACCAGCAAAGAAGTCACCACCATCGCTCCTGACGTAAAGCATAATTTTGGGTTTGTATTCCTTGACACCGAGGAGTTTCCTTTCCAATGTCTTCACCTGGACGATTAAGTCATGCATAGATTCGTCGGATATTTCACCTGTGAAGTGGATATCATTTCCTATGATGTCAATGTTGTAGTTCTCGCCACCAACCCCGACATCGCTTCCATCGTCGGACTCGTCGTCTCTGGCATAGGGTCTCCTCATTGTTCTACAAAGACCTGTTCTCTCTCCTTTAAGACACCTTTGATGGACTTCAAGACGTCGTTTTTGACTTTGAGACCCATAGATGTCTGGTTGATGAAGTGGATACCACCCGAGTTTGTACAGTATTCGGGTATGAGTTCGGGTTTATGACGTAGAACTTGCATAGTATCTGGATCAGAATTAACCCAATGTTTTTCCAATGATTTTTTGAGACGCATATTGAAGTCTTTGGTCCACACTCTGGCCGGTGACATCTTGTTCACTGGGATGCGATTTTGAATGATGGCACATGGATTTATCACCGCTGACAAAACAAATTGTTCGTGTATTTGTTCATTATACATAGTTGAATACATCATTGTATCCCAGTAATCTGCTTCGACCAGGTGGTCTGCAATCACCGACGCTTCATCCATGGTGATTCCCTTGGTGTGGATGTAATTTTCCTGCACGATGCCCATGCGATTTCCAGGTTCGTCCATGTGCATGCCGAGGTAGTCGTTCACTCTGAATTTGCCGTTGGTGGTTAGAACATCGTCCATTATTTCTTTGGTGGTCTTGAACAGGTCTCTCTGGTGGAGTGTTTCCACGACCTCTTTGTTATTTTCCGGTTCCAAGGTTTTGTCTTGAATTTGAATGGTGTCCAAACTGTTTTCACAAGGTATGAAGATTCGGGAGTGGATCTTGATGCGATTCTGTTGGATCCACCTCCAACCGGGCAACTCATTTTTGATCATGGTTGAGTCATCCGTGACAATGTCAGCCTTGCTGAAACCGATGAATCCGAAAAAGTTCTCGGTGACATTCTGGGAACGTAGGGTATCGGTCCCCACGTAGACCGCCGACGCACCGATGGTCTTGCATATTTGTGCCGTAGACCAGCCCTTGACTAGAAATAGTTTGCCTGGCTCGCATTTGTCAAAGATATTATCTTTTTTGGTTTTAAGAAACTTGTCCATGAGCAAGGAAGAGGAACAGGATTTAACTACTCAAGCGCTAGAAATGATTTTCAGTCACCCAGACATACACACGCGTCTGTGGAAACCACTTAGGTTACATTTGACCTACTATTTAACTTGCACGGCAATCATTCATATGATTACCATCACCATATTGATCATCATTCTATGGAAACTCATGCGAAGTTCACGTTACACAACCTCCTCGGCGTAGGATGCCAGGACGCCGTTGAGCAGGCTGAAGAAAGTCAGCGTGAAGATCCACTGGAAGATTTCCCGACCCTGTGGAAACTGTAACTTGGTCAGCTTGTTCTTACCGATGTTGTAATGCACGAGCCCTTCAATGAAGAATACCAAAAAGGTAGTTAAAGCGACGACGCCAATCATTTATTATTCTGGAGATTAATATTAAGGATGCAGGTGTTCATAAAAACACTCACAGGCAAAACTATTACGTTAGAGGTTGATTCCTCGGATACCATTGAGAACGTGAAGGCAAAGATACAAGATCGAGAAGGCATCCCTCCGGATCAGCAGCGATTGATCTTCGCAGGGAAGCAGTTGGAGGACGGGCGGACCCTTTCGGACTACAACATTCAGAAGGAATCCACACTCCATCTGGTGCTTCGTTTGCGCGGTGGGATGATTGAGCCTTCATTGGTCTTGTTGGCGAGGAAGTACAACTGCGATAAGAAGGTATGTCGTAGGTGCTATGCTCGCCTTCCACCCAAGGCAACCAACTGCCGCAAGCGTGGGTGTGGTCACTCGAGCGATCTTCGTTTAAAGAAAAAGGGCGGAAACTAGAAAAACATGAAGACCACGACTGAGATTATGCACCAGAATCTTGGGTTGGTTCACAAACTTTCCTATAGATACCAACGACCAGGTATTTCTAGGAAGGATCTTGTTCAGGAGGGGACGTTGGGACTGCACCGCGCGATTGTGAAATACGATCCATCCAAGGGAGTTAAATTGTCGACGTATGCTTATCCGTGGATAAAGTCATACATGTCGAGGTATGTTCAGAAGACCAGGAAGGCCCTGGACTACCTGCCGGTGGCCGAGGTATACAACCCCGAACCGGAATCGGAATCTCTAAAAGAGGTTGATGATCTCATGTCTTGTTTGAACCAGAAACAGAGGGCGGTCATTGCATGTCTTTACATACACAACATGAGTGTGTTTCAGGTGGCACAAGCCATGAACATCACTGAGACACAGGTGACGTGGCAAAGGCAACGTGCTATGGAAAAGATGCGTCAGTGCAGGCTTAAATGATTGTTTTTCATTAATAGAAATGGAAATGTACGATTTGAATTCCGGGGGAGGGGGTGGAACACCTCTGACCTACAGCCCCAGTATTCCAGATAATGGTGCCGGAACGGGTCTCAATGTTCCAAAACCGGGATCTCAGACCGACAGGGATACAGGTTATGAAGCACAAAGGTCAGCTTTGGAGCGAAAAAATAATGACGCTCAACAGCAAGATAAACCGATGCAGATGAGCAGTATGGCATTTTCCACTCCCATCTCGGATCTCGAGTACGAGGAGCCCATGAACAATCACATGTCGACTGACATGCACACTGTGATCCCACCTCAGGCGTCTGTGGCTCCCCATGAGATGCTCATGGCTCAGCAGCAGGCGCCTCCCGCCACGCCTCCCCCGGCACCCGCTCCGGCTCCCGTTCCGGTGGTTGAGGAGAAGAAGTATCCTCTTGGTCTGACCAAGGAGCAGTACGAGGCTGTGATTGTGGCTGTTTTGGTCGCTCTTGTTTTCTACCCAGAGGTCCAGGCGAAGTTGGCTGTCTACATCCCCAACTTTATGTCCAAGGATGGATCTCGCAGCATGGCCGGTCTGGCTGTCAGCGGTCTCATCGTCGCGGTCGGTTTCTATCTGGCCCGCAGGTACTTTGTTGACAAGTAATTAAAGAAATAAAACACTATAAAAATACAATTGTGAAGAAATCCGGTTCTACAGAATGTGGTTCACGGGTTACATTTAGTCTTACTTTTTAGAATAATGGTAATAATTTTAAAAAATAATAAAAAACTCTCCGAATGGGTTTCGATCCCATCACCTCAAGATTAACAGTCTTGCGCTCTACCTAATGAGCTACCGGAGAACAATGTGAAATCACCCAGGCAATCCACTCCTAAGAGGCTACCTCGGCTTGACCTTCACATTGTTATCTTGGAGTTTATGTTTAACTATTTGACGCATGAAGAAATCTCCTGACATCAGGACGAGCGGAAGGGGTCCGAACATCAATATGGTCGGAGCAACAGCGATGGCCACGCCCACCTTCTGTCTTAAAGAAAGATCTTCCATATATAGTAATGTATGGTTATTCTGTCTGGCTTGTGCCACTGAATCATCGTCTTCTGACCAGGGTCTACAAGTTTAGGCACATCCCACACATAACCATCTCGACCAATCATGCGACCGTACCTGATCCTGACAACCTTGGACGTCTCTATGATGTTGTGAATTTCAAGCCATACGGAAAGATTGGAAAGCAGTACGTGGTTGATCCACTGCACGCGCTTGGATGGGAGTGTGACGTAGAGGATCTGGACATTCACCACACGCCTCACATGAGTCACAGGTATTCGTTCTATCCTTACGACAAGGTGTATTCAGTGTATCCCACCCCGATCCGTTTGATCGCGGAGGTCTGTGTGGCGGACACCCGATCCCCTAACTGGGAGGAGTGGAAAATAATTAAAGAAAAGATTCCAAGATAAAGTACAATGGCTTTTTTACCTTTTCTTCGGCATGGCGATCTTTATGACCTTCTGGACACTACGTCCAAGGTTCTGAATGAGCTTCCTAACATGGAGAAGCAGTTTAATAATAAATTGGCTGACAGATATCTATACAAGCGTACCCACACCACGGATGAGGGTTTCGAGATTGAGATGCACCTGCCCGGAGTGGGCAAGGACAACATTCATATCACCCTTTCTTCTGATGATCACGAGGTGACGGTGGCATACGGTGAGAACCGAAGTGCCTCATTCGATTTGCCCAGTTACGTGGATGTATCGGATGAGGGGTACAAGGCGAGTTACATTGATGGTGTGCTCAAGCTCTTCTTCAAGATGCGAACTTCGGACAAGAAGCGCCGGGAGATCAAGCTTGATTAGACGAACAATGTTCCGCCGAGTCCGCCTTGGCAGCGGAAAATGTTATAGTTTACCGCGTAGAGTCTTGCTTTACGCGATATGCTATTATTGACCAATAATAGATCGAAAATCTGACTGGAAATACGGCTCATGTTAACAGTTCCTTCACCCACGTTGAATATGTTTATCTTGTAACTTGGCGTTTGAGTGTAGTAATTGTAAGGTTGGATAGCTCTCATGTTCATTTGATCTAGGTCAAAATAAACTTGACCGTTCAAGAACAGTCGCCACCTGACCACTTGATCATTGGAATAGCTTACGTAACTTGTGCTTGCTTCTGAACTATAGTCAAACACGCCTCTGGTTCCAGAATCATTTTGTACGATCAATATCATTTCTTTTACGGGATTTTCGAATTCAGTTTTGAAGCGTATTTGATTAAGGTCACCCAAAGTGATTCTGGCAAGTTGTACTTGCGATATGGTATAGTCCAATTGCTTTCCAAGGAAAAACTTGCGATGTTCTTCATTCAGGTAGACAGCCTGTAGATCGAGCGCGACATCTGGCACAGGAAGGTTACCTAATTCCTCTTGCGTTCTAAGTGTTATCTTGACTTCAATAGTGTGTCTGCCAAGAGCCAGAAGAGGAAACGAATTAGCATATCCCTTTCCAAAGAATGGTATTTCAACCAAGAATTGTTTCGTGACGGATGTTGTTCCATAACTAGTGGGTGTGACATTGCGTTTAAGAATGGCGTCATTGCTGTTTCGCTTTCTCTGTGTGTCTGTGATATCCGATATAACCGCCATATACTCTCCGGTCATGCTGACTATAGTCTGCCCACCGACTAACAATTCTGCACGCTCTATGAAGGCATGGCCTGCATCTTGTGGAACAGTTTGAGATTCAACGAAACTGAAATTCACGAGAAAAGATGTAATAATGTCACATGTATCATTTTCTATTGTACAAATCGATGTTCTTCCATAGTTAATATCTGATCCAAACGCCAGACGAAGGTTCTCTGTCGTGTATCCCGAACGTTTTGTAAATACTTTTTGATAGAAACTTTGTTGTGGATCACCTGTCAAAAAGGTGTCATGGTATCCTGTGACGGCAAGCCGCATACTATTATGATGTGTCAAAAAAAGAATTGAAAAAATACATACGACTAATAGACATGAACATTCAACTCAAAAAATTCAATCCCGCTTCAATGGGTGACGACAAGGTTTGTGTATTCATAGGAAAGCGAGGCACAGGGAAATCGACGTTGGTGACGGACATCCTCTATCACAAAAAGCATCTTCCGGCGGGCGTGGTGATGTCGGCGACCGAGGAAGGCAATCACTGGTACCAGCAGTTTATTCCGGACTTGTTCATTTATGGTGAGTATGACAAGGACATCATAGAGAGGGTCATCGAAAGACAGAGGAAGATGGTAAACATGAAACCACCCCCAGGAAAGAAAGAACTAACATCCAGAGATGTTGGAGCCTTTATCCTGATGGACGATTGTATGTACGACCGACGGTTTCTCAAGGATGCATGTATTCGCCAATGCTTCATGAACGGTCGCCACTGGAAAATTTTCTTTATGTTAACGATGCAATACTGTATGGACTTAAGCCCCGATTTGCGCGCTAATGTGGACTATGTCTTCATCGCTCGAGAAAATGTAATCCAGAACCGAGAAAAGTTATATAAGGCATTCTTCGGAATCTTCCCAAATTTCGACATGTTCAACCAGGTGATGACGGCGTGCACCGAAAATTACGAGGTACTGGTTCTGGACAACACCAGCAAGTCCAATCGGATCGAGGACTGTGTATTTTGGTACAAGGCCAAGATCCATCAGAACTTTAGGGTCGGCTCTGCACAATTCTGGAATCTCCATCAGAAGACCTATAAAAAAGCAGGAGGCGCTACAAAACCTGGTCAGGATCCCAATGATGTCAAGAGAAATAGGAACTCTCAAGCCCTCCAGGTGAAGAAGTTGAAATAATTATTCAGGGTCAGGACGATGACCGAATGGACATCCGACACAATGGAGACCAAATCAATCGCACTCGTTACGAACGCGCTCGTCAACTCCGGGTTGGTGAGCGAAAGCAAGGCGGATGCGTTGGCCACTCATCTCAGCAAGGGCGCTAAGAACTGGTGCATCAAGAAAATGAAACCAGGGAAAATAAACGAAAACAAAAAGGAGTTACAAAAATACAACTCAAAGATTTGGACAGAATATCTAGCCAAGAGAAACTACATTTTCGATGTTACTGAAAGTGGAGTGGTCAAGCGCAAAACTCCTTTAGTGGAGAAACAGGAACGCCTTTTGGCTATCAGGGACAAGATGGTTGGTGAAACATTTGTCCCACCTATCAAAAAGGTCAGCAAAAGACTTCTTGATCAGGCACGACTCAAGAGACTTCTTACTTTGGTCAAGAAAGACATTGACGAGATGGAAAATGAGATGAAGGGTCTGTCAATGATCAATCAAAATCTGGAACGCTACTTTATTCGTCGACCTTCTTTCAAGCCCAAGGTTTTTATTGGTGAAAAGGAAGAATACCTCGACCTTCCCGATATCACCAAGAGGAAGCGCATCCTCAAGAGACTTTTACACCTTCTGAACATGAAACGTTTTGGCAAGATGGACAAGATACATGAGAAACTCACACAAGTTCGCAGGGACACGATGACCAGTCTGGTTCAGATACAACGCGACATCTTCATCAATTCCAAAGAGTGTTGGGTGCGCGCTGAAAGGGCATCAGTCTTGGACAAGAAACATGCGAACGACGAACTCAAAGCCGAGCATGTCAAGATATCGGAACACATTTCATCAAACCTAAGCGACTACATGGTCGAGGTGCCAAAGCCTTTCAAAAACGCCACGGTCATCAGCGAGAACGACACACGGGCAAACTGGAAGAATCCAGAGTTCAAACGCCTCTACGCGAACCGGATGCGATCAATGATCTACGCGATCCGCAACAACGACAAGTCCAAGTTTCTGGACAGAATCAAGAGTGGTGAACTCAAGCCCAACACATTCGACTCTAAGGAGATATGGGACCTTTGGTATCAGGAACCCAAGAAGGAGGTGGTCGAGAAGAGGCCAGAGGAATACGAGGATGGGATGTTCAAGTGCGGCAAGTGCAAGTCTATGAAAACCACCTACGTGGAGAAACAAACGCGCAGCGCAGATGAGCCCATGACCTTATTTATCACCTGCAGGATGTGTGGTACTGTGATGAAGCGTTAAAGGAGAGACATGGAAGATATTTAGAATGTGTAGTATCTGTGGTGAAGACATTTCCTTCGTCTGTAGAGTCAATGTCCGTTGCGGTCACCACGTTCATCACGAGTGTCGATTAAACCTCGTCCCATTTACAAAATGTTCAATATGTAATAGATTTATAATTGATAAACTTGATGTCCACTTGAGTGACGGAGATGAAATATGTCACAAGCGTTGTGATACAAACACGCGACGTTACTATCCACCCTGTCCAGTGGAAGGTTGTGGCATGGCTCTGCATAAACACCACGTCATCACGAACAAACAGTGTCAACAGCTCATAGTAGAACTCGAAGGAAAGACGTATGAAGAACGCATGGCGATCTATCTTTCTTACGGGTTCCGTGAAGATGAATTAGGTGGCGGAGAACTTGACGAAGAAACATGGAAAAGAATTCAGACAATAATTTCAGTATCTTCGCAAGAAAAGGACATAGAAGAACAAGTTGTGATACCGAAAGAATCTAAACCGAAACTGATCATTCCTCCACCCAAGGCCTATGAACCCCGAGAACTTGCTCCCGGAGAGCGATACAAGCCACCGAATAAGTCTAGACGATCCCAAGAACGCGGAGCTTCTCTAAAAACTCTAGTTCCTCACTCTGTGAAGGATAGGGTTCATGTGCCCCCTCAAGAAGATTTTGCTTTATTTTCACGATGTCCAATCTAGAAAAGGTCACAGATCCGAGAATGTAGTCCTCGTAGGCCTCGGCGACCGCTGGAATCAGTGGCTTCACCAGGTCGTACATCGCCTTGGCGTATAACTGGATCTCCGGTTGGGCATGACTGTCCATCCTGAGACGCAGATAGTGAAGAAGATTGTGCAAGTTTATCTTCCAGTAGAACTCGGTGTAGGTCGACAGGGGCAGGTGCTCCCGCGCCGTCTCGCGGGCAACCCCATGGTCAAGCAAGCTTTGATAGACCTCAAAGGCCTGTTCGCATGAAGCCTTCTGATCCCTCAAGAGCACCATGGACTCGGGCGAAACCAGTACTCCATCGGATCCCTGATGGTTTACCTTGGACTGACCACGGAACTCCGCCGGAACGTGAAACTCCTCGGGCAACTGTGAATACCTACCCGAAATTTCATTGATGCTGGCAGTCCGGTGACGCATGTGCTGCCGAGCCAGAAAGATGGGCATCTTGATGTGAAATTTGAAGTCGACCATCTCAAAAGGGGTTGTGTGGGCGTGACGGAGCAGGTAGCGAATCAGTCCGCGGTCACTCCGAACACTCTTGGTGCCTTCTCCATACGAAACGCGGGCGGCTTGCACTATGGCGTGATCAAGATCCTCCCTCGGCATTGTATCGACAAGACGTACGAACCCATGTTTCTCAACACGGATTTCTGACATTTATACTACTATCGAATGTATTCTCTAATTAACATCACATCGCAGTCACCCTCCACCGGAAGACCCTTGTCCTTCCACCCTTCCAAACCATCTTCGAGTACAAATATGTTGGTAAATCCGTATACATTCATATGGACCTTGGCCATCTTGGCGACCAGTGACTGTTTATTATTTCCGTAAAGCACTATAGCTTGGTCAAAACCGGGAAATGTTCGACCCGTTCCCGAGAAAAGTCCTTCCCCTCGCTTTTCCACATCCAAGTAAGTTACCTTTTCAACTTTCTTGGGTGGTTTACTTGGCGTATCGGGATTCGTCGTCGGCATTACAATGGGTTGGTTCTGTCTGGCGACTTCGGCGTCGTACATTCTGACGGCCCTATCCAATTCTGTCTCTTTGTTAATCTTCAACTTGGTCGCTTCTTCCAATTTCTTGGACTTCTGGGAAAATTCCATGGGTTCGATGTTCCTCAACGGTCTCACTTGTTCAAAATCAATTCTAGCACTATTCTCTGCTATCCGAGCATTGTTGGCATCATCAGTTGCAGTAATGACCCTTCCCCTCGCCAGCAACAACCGATCGGATCGCTCCCGAAGCACCCTTTCCTCGTAGGATCTCTTTTCGATTCGTTTGGGATCATTTTCACCGTCAAGAATTGCATTGATTCGGTCAAACTCTATCATTGGAAAATTAATCGAGTTCGGAAGCCTACAATTCTGAAAATGTGTCTGTGAACCTACGTGAATCAACATGAGGTTTGGACGCGACAGTCTGAGACTATGTAATTGTTCTGGTGAAACCATTATATTATTATTACTCATAATTTCTTACGGCGAGTGCCACGGGGAAGCGAGGAACGCCGTCTTGGGTGAGACCCTGAAATTGAACGGTGAGCATTTCACCCATCAACTTGCCCCGGTTCTTCCACAGCTCCCGTCTGCTCTCCATCGTTCCCTTGGGTCTGGCTTTGAAGGTGTCACCATCCTTGGTCTCGCAGATCCAAATGGGCGTCCCGCGGTCTTTGCCTTCGGCCTCCTCTGCACCCACGATTTCAAACTCTTCAGTCATCATCTTCTTGTACTTGATGCACTGGGACGAGCGCCTGTTAAGCAAGTAGGGACTGTCTGCCACGCGAATCACTACACCCTCGTGACCCTCTGCCACAAACTTATCGTGATACCTATCGGCGTCCTTGGCGGTTCCTTGATAGGCTGGAACGATCTTAATCATGGGATGGTTGATTGACTTGATGATTTCCTTGAGCCTCTGGTATCGTTCCATGAAGGGCATGTCCAACTGACTGAGACGAAAGTAGTCGAAGCAATGAAACTCCAACTTTGGTGCGTAGGGACTTTCTGAACCCCGGGCGGCACTTGTGATCTGTTCAAAGTCCAAGTCCTTACAAAAGAGTTCACCGTCCAAGAACTCGCCTTCTTCCAACTTTCCTTCCAAGGCCTTTTCCAGGTGGGTCAAATGTTCAATCCTCTGTTCATTTCTGGATTGAAGCAAAAGTCCACCACCTGAAAAGCCACCAAGCATCCTGACACCATCCAACTTGGGCTGAAACCGTATGTCACCATCAATCCCATATGACCTCGAGCTGAACGAGTAGAGCAACATGGGTCTTAGGACAACTTCTGCTCTCAGTTGAATATTGTCCATGTACCCCAACTTGACCTGTTTTCGCCACATCTGAGCGGCTTGCTCCTCGATGGGAGTCTTGCGTTTGGCATCGGGAGGGCGTTCCGTCACGGATCTTTTACCATCGATAAGACCTGTGGTTCGTCTAATCATTCCATTGACGACCTCGACTTGCCAAATGCGAGTCTTTCCCTTGGCATCTTTGCCATAAAGAGCCGGAAAGAACGTCATTTAACTAATATAGTGTTTTTTGTTTAAACCCCAGTGGAACCAAAACCACCCACGCTCCTAGGACCAAGTCCTTGATTCCTTGCGTGATCAATCAGATCTGGCTTGAACTGAGGGTCTGGGATTTCTGACGGGTCGGGAGCCACCGGATTATCCTGAATGGGAATTTGTGGATAAAGGTCTGGGTCTTCAACAAGGTCACAGTGTTCATAACGCTCCAAAATCATCTGAGCGATGCGATAACCCTGCTTGATGTGAAACGGGCGGTTTCCGTGATTGAACAAGACGACCCGAAGTTCACCCTCGTAGTCCCGGTCGATGACGCCGGCACCCACCTCGATGCCATGCTTGACGGTAAGACCCGATCGACTGGCAATTCGAGCATAGCACCCTACTGGAATTTTGACTCGAATCCCTGTGGGAACCACGAATCTCTTACCCTCGTGAACCACGCAGTCCGAACAGGCATATAGATCATAGCCCGCAGAAAGTTCTGTGCCCCGGGTCGGTAACATAGCATCAGAATGCATCTTCTGAACAACTAAGGTATTCATGTTTTTGGTATTCATCTATAGAATCTTTTCTTTAATATTGTTAAATGGAAGATCACGATCACAAGGAATGTGACAAGACACAGCCGGTGGCGAACTGGAAGTGCATCTGGTTCACGTTGGCGTTGGCGGGTGGATATTGGTATCTTCCGCCTAAGAACAAGTGGGTGCTATTGGGTCTTTTGTACTTCCCGTACATCATTTTGGCGTGGTATGATCACTGGTATCAGTGCCAGCGCAATCTCGGACCGACCTACCTGGCTTTGTTCTACTGGTGGGCCAAGCCTAAGGACAGTGAACAGATCCAGAAGTACAAGAACTGGTGTCCCGATATCAAGAACAAGGTGCTTAAAATCGACCTCGTGATCTTGGCATTGGGGTTGATGATCCTGCCTTGGTTCCTTGCATGGAAGCCCTAAAATTTAAAAAAATCCTTGGCCGCATCCCATGCAGCATCTGCTGCTCTTTTTGCTATTCCACTTACAGCGGCTCCGATTGCACCGGCGATATCTGGAACAACGATCTCTGGTGGTACTTTGAAAAGATTGTTTATCACGCTCTGCATGGCATCCTTGAGTGCCCCTACACCGGGAATAACATTAATTCCGGAGATGCTAAATAATGCATCAATGATAGTGGCTGGCACTCTATTTGTAACATAATCAAAAAGGGTTGTGACTATATCTACCACGATTTCCACTGAAAGCATAATCAAGGCTACTCCGAATTCAATTAGCCACATGGTCGGGTCATAGGCGAATAGTTTAAGGAAATAAATTATAGTCTTTCCACTTAGTTCTTTCACCCATTGTGTCGTCTTATTTATATTTTCAGTTATGTTTTTGACGTAATTTCCCAGTGAGCCACTTTTTGAATCTATGTTGTTGCCCACAAGACTGAAGAAATTTGCAACGGCCATGCCGACATTATTGGCGAGATTAGATAATACCACGCCTATCCAATTTAAGAAATTAAAAATTGCATATGGTATGATGAGTAATTTTTGATCAAAGTTACGAAACCAATCTAGTATGTCCATCTAAAAACATTGAATATTATTTTTTCCAAACATCTTTCAATATAAATGCACTTTGGTCTAATTTGATTGCTTTTATAGGTGGTATCTTGAATACACTAAAGCTATTTTCGATGACCGTGTTCAAAATCTCTTGCCACTGAAAGAAATAAAACTCATAGAAATTTACTATCGCCATGCTAAAGTAATCACCTGCATCTCCACTGACGAACCAATCTGTTAACTTGATATAATAGTCTGTTAACCACTTAATGGGTGCTATGATAAGTGTATAGACCACATCTCTAAACAATTTCAACAAGTAATTTGGAACATTGACTAAGAGGTAAGTAAATACCTTTATCATAAATTTCACAATTTTCAATAACGTTCTTGGGATCCATGTAATGAAATTGATCGGAGGCATGATCAACCAGTTGACAATGAATTTCACAATGTCACCAATTTTGCCAATCAGTCTCGGCAATATCAGATAAAAGTCATCAAGCTTCGTTGTACTCTTGTTTGACCGCATCAATATAATTCTCGTGACTGGGTAATAAAGTAATGCCAATATAGTGACACTTAAACCGGACACCGCTCCCAGCAAAATAACAATAAAAAGTGGTATAAGATAATATATTTGGTCGGACATACTAATATCAGCGCCCAAAAATATTTAAGATGTTTGTGACGGCGTGTCCTGAAGGGGATTAGGACTTCACGAATTGTTCCGGGAGAGGTGGAGCAATGTCTTCGTCTATGGTTCCTCCCATGGTCACTATCACTTTCATTAATTTAATATTTTGATCCCATAGTTTCTTGAATGCGTCTATGAGTGCGTTACGAAGTACCACAGCTGCGGAATTCATTTCTACCCATGCTCTGGATATAAAATCAACGGCGTTTTTGTAAGACTGAACAATGGAATTCCAGCTAACCTTTACGTTTTGGGTTGCAGAACTGAGTGCTTCAACAAGGGTATCCCAGAGTTTGATCACGGCGACGAAAGGGGATTTGAGAATCTTGTCGAAATTGTCCAGAGAGTTTTTCAGTTTCTTGTTTCCGGTCTTATCGGATACATAAGAAAGCCATGAATATACAATCTTCCATAAAAATATTATCATAAAGATTCCAGGTACGATACCGAATCGCGAGATGAACATCACGGTGCTCAAACTAGTCAAACTAGTCAACCACACCAGAATAGGCAAGATGACCATGTCCATGAACGGAGGGGAAATGTTGCGAATAAACATGTACACGAACGAAAGCACGGTTGTCAATATTGTTAAGTAAATGGCTTGCATTATCTACTATATGAAAATATTTTTTAGTCCCTGATATTAGATATGGGTCAGGACCCCCTTAAGAATTATTTGTCTTGGGCAGATTTGGTTATGATGACCTTGGGGTTTTCATTCCCCACAGCAGTATTGGGTTGGCCACCTTTTGTTGGTTTAATCTTTGCTGCAATTATGTTTGGATTTTTACATATAGACAACAATGTCAAAGACCCAAAAAACAAAAATGCGAGATATGCGGCATTTTTGATTAGCTTGATAATTGGTCTTTTGGGAAGTTATATAGCTGCAGGAGTACTTATTTTCTATGGAAGTTCGGGAAAGTTTGGTAACGAAGCTTTGATTGGTAGCATTGGATTTGGTGTACTTGTTTTTGGTACTTGTCTATCATTTTTCATAAACTACGGAACCGTTTTAGGATGGTGGACGCCGACAGGCGGTCTGGTGACGTTGCTCTTGTCCATAATACCGGCGATGGCGATTGGCAAGAATGCTGGTATTAATATGCTGACTTCATTCATTGTGTCAAGTTTCATTTACGCACTCCTGGTAGCCGACAACAAAAACAAAAAAGAGCCGTGGATGATATGGCAGGCGGCCTACATAGGACTGATGGCTGGTTCCGCGGCGGCGCTCATTATCCCTAACAAAAACAGTTACCTGACTATTTTTACGGATGTTCTTCAAGTAATTAGTCCAAATGCTGATAAAGGTTTTATTAAAAATAAAATATACGGAAACAAAGATACTGCATTGAGCGGAGCCATGCTTGTCGTGTGGTTCAACTACTTCATCATTTGGATTTTGTCACATATCCCTGGAAAACTTCCGAATGGATGGGACACGCTTTTTAAGTCCAAGTAAAATCTGATTAAATAGTAATAACATGGAGACGCATTACCTCGTGGTCAACTCGAATCTCAGGGACACGACCTTGTATCCCTCGGGTAATTCTTATACCATGCACCTGACCAATCCCATTCATGACATCACACGAGTGGAATTGATCCAGGCTTCCGTTCCAAATGTCATGCAAAATCTTCCAGATGGAGCCAACGTGATATCGCTGGACGGGAGTACTTTTTCATTGCCAAATGGTTTCTACTCGGCTAGCGGTCTGGCATCGGAAGTTCAGAACGCCATCGAACCAACTACAAATGTATCCGTGAGCTATTTGTCAAATGAAGGAAAATATCTATTTTCGCGACCCACCACGGATCCGAATGGAAACTTCACATTAACTTTGTCATCAACACTGGCAACACTAATGGGATTCACGAGCACAACGACTGGATCTTCTGCCTCCGTGGCAAACCAGACTCCACCCGTAACGTTTAATCTCTACGCTAACAATGACCGTTATCAGAATACGACATTTCTAAAGTCCAACCAACTGGTGAATCTCACGGCAGACAACTATGTCTATCTGGATATAAATGAGCTGAATAATGGTCGAATGCACCAGGCTCAAAAGATTGAAGCAAATTCGTTCAGCACGTCGGCTTCACAGTATAACTTTGGTCCCATCGTCATGGACGTAAGTTCTGGTGGAATAAAACACTTTTCGGAAACAAATGACTATGTTTATGGAGTTGATTTTTACCCTCCTATTTCACAGTTGTCCAGGGTTACTGTGAGATGGAGGAAGACTGATGGAACGCCCATCAATTTCCAAGGACTAAATGAGAATTCGTTCATGCTCAAGGTGACGAGCAAGTTCCGCAAGGACGACATAGCACCTAATTTAAAACAAAAAGCGTCCAAACCGCGACCTATTATTTTAGTTCCCAAGCAGACCTAGAGAATCGGGGACGAAGATTTGTTTATTTTCATCCCGCCAGTCCACTGGCATCTGAGGGCGCATATTAGGGTTTCCGATGTGGACTCTCAATAGAAGTTTGTGGGTGTCAGTGTTAATACCCAACGTTCCAGCACTATCCATTACACGAATAGTGAACTTATCAAAACTCACTGGATTCTTGTATTGGATGCTGTATTTAAAATCGGCATTTTCCTGGAAGTACCTAATCGAACCCGCCGCCACACCATTGGACGGAATAGTAACAAAGTAACCACGAATACTTGAACTGTCGGCACCTGCCGTTACAGCACTATCCGTGAAAGGAGAACGAAGTTCTTCGATATCAAACACTGTAGATTTTCCGGTTGTAAGTACATTTGATTCGGCATAAACCAAATCCACCTGGTAGACATTTCGGTAAACTTCTTGAAACTGTCTCGTGAATGTATTTGACAAACCTTCGATGTAAAGATAGTGAACCTCGGAGTCTGTGCGAAGATCCATATTAGTATTACCCAAGAAAATCATATGCTTCAGGCAACGTCCTGACGACACTGATGGGTCTTACATTCCTGTACATCCATATTATACTCTCGATGAACTTGAAAGTAAAAAATGTAGGATTGGTCACGATCGCCGACCGGATGACCTGCTTTTCAGTCTTAGGTTTCAGTTCTCGCATAAGGGAACTGAACTCCCATATCAGTCGTGGAATGGTCGCGACTTGGACTACCTTGACATCTGAAAAGTCAAACAGAAAATTAAACTGATGCTTATTGAAGCAACTTCTGACATCTTCTTTGAACGCCACCCAGTCTATATGAGGCACCTCAGTGGTGTGGAACACAAAGTGAAAAGTTTGGTTCGTCCAAAGTTTAGTGTAGAACATTTTGTTTATTAATATCAGGATGTATTTAATAATCTTTACAATTGTTGTCGTCATCTTGGTTGGACTACTTTTTTTACGACGCGAACACCTTACACTAGAGGAATTAGAAAAACAGCTTGAAAATTCTGGACCCTCACTTTTGTCACAGTACGATAGACTCCAATATGAAAAGAGGATAAAAGATTCAGAAGCCGAGGCGAAACCTATACTTGAATCACTGCAAAATTCACCAGGAATGGAAACCATCAGAAAAAGGAGGAGGATGAGCTTTAAATATAAGAGGGTTATGGATCAAGCGGAACTGAATTTAAAGAATTTTGAAGAAAAATACAAGACTAAAATTATAGATATTACTGAAACTAAATGGAATTGGGGTAAAAATGAGACAATTATCAGAAAAGGTCTCGAAGACCCGGTTCTGGACGCCGAGTTTATTAAATTGAATAATTTAGTCGAAAAATTAAACAACGAAATTAACAATACACCTCTAACAATGAAAGAAGGTATAATTATAGAAGAACCATATTTAATACAAAATATAAGAAATGAATTAAATAAGTTTGGATTCAATGTGGGGGGTGACGATGAACATGTGAAAGCAATAGCTAGATCTTTTAATATAAATACATCATCACAGCTACAACAAATAAAGGATTCTGTTGCGGACATAAAGGAAAAATTGAGAAAGGATGATGAGTTACTAAAACAGTTACAATTAAGAGACAAAAGAATTATTATGCAAAGAGAAAGAGAAAGAGAAGAATCTCTTAAAAAATTAATTAAAAAGAAAAAATCAAGAGAAAGTGCCGTAGAAAGAATGAAAAGAAAGAGACGCGAAAAGACTATTGCTCGCAAACAGATACAAGCAGAAGAAAAGGCCAAGGCAGAGGCAGAAACAAAGGCCAATATGGGCATGGACGCGAAGACATTGGCAGAGAGAGAAGCAAGGGAGCGAGCAGAGAGAGAAGCAAGGGAACGGGCAGAGAGAGAGGCAAGGGAACGGGCAGAGAGAGAGGCAAGGGAACGGGCAGAGAGAGAAGCAAGGGAGCGAGCAGAGAGAGAAGCAAGGGAGCGAGCAGAGAGAGAAGCCAATGCGCGAAAAGCCGAAGAAGCCAAAGTGATGAATGAGGAGATAATTAAAATCAACAATGCACGAAAAGAAGCCGAAGAAGCTTTGAATCAACTAAGAGAAATACCTCTGGAAGAACGATTAAGGAGAAGATTATTCGTTCATCCAAAAATAGAACACAAGCCATACCCTTATATAAGAAGTACACCAGCAAATCCACCTTACGAAACCACAAGATATGAAAAAAGAGAAAATCTGTTCAAGACTTCAGAAATATCATCCATATTTCCTCGTCCAATTATATAGAGATGTATTTAATACTTCTCGTTTTCATTGCGTTTGCTCTTGCAATTCGCCTAGTATATTCACCGAACACATAGGACATTTAAAAGCGTAGTTACTGCTTAAATACACGATGTTATTCAAACAAGAGGCACATAAATTGTGTTTGCAATTAATCTTAACTGGTCTCTTGTTTTCATAGCACACGACACACATCTTCTTTTTCTTTTTTGGAAATCTTGTCCTATCAAAATATGTTTTTACGACTTCGCCTACGTTTGCTATGTCTGGCTGGAGTCCATGAAACATGAGAAGCATAATGCGAATGAACATTTTTACCCTATGCCACAGAAATGGATCGCGTTCATAATGAACATGAATGTAACCTCTTATCAACCATGGCATGTAAAATTTAAAGGGATCCATGGTGTCGTGCGAGCGACAAAACACAACCGGAAATCCCAACATGTTCGAGTTGCAGCTTCCATTTCTCGTGCACCTCCAACCACTTTTTGTAATACCATAACAACGTAGGCCAATTAGTTTAAAGAATCGTCGGAACAAAGTGAAGTGTCGTCGTCATTGTCATCATCATCGTCGTCATCTTCCGATGGGACAAAATCTTCATCCGAGGCGTCGGCCGATATGTAAAGGTTGTCACTTACCTCTTCGTATCCAAGTGAATCCATGTCCCTGACAGCCGAATAAGAACTTATTACATGTTCCTTGCTCACCCACACTGGATTTCTGAATGAGTAATGACCTTGGTTATCAGTCTCTTCTAGACATTTCACCAACACTGAATTTTCTTTCTCGTCGATCATTTCTGCGAGAATGACGCCATCGCCAAGTTGTATATCGACAAACATATCTTGTCATTTAAGGTTCATAAATCTTTAAATGTCTTTTGCAAAATTCCAGACCAGTCTGTGGCTTGTGTTTGCATGGATTACCATCCAAACATATGGCCTTGCAAACCTTTCGTTTGTTGCATTTTTGTATTTCCTTCTTTTCTGGAAGTTCATCAAGAAAAATTACACAAGGTCTTTCTTGAGGATCTTTTGATAGAAAGTGTCTTTTCCATCCTATGATCATACTAAGTAGTCTTTGGTGACAAATATTTAATAGGATCCTCCCATCCCGATGCTGTTGTTGATAGGAAGACTTTTCCCATCCAAAGTGGTATTCTTGGGCAAAGCATTAGGCACATAATTGGTGGAAGCATCCCGAACATAGAGAATATAGGCAGAGACACCTTCGCGAACTTGTGGAAGCATTTTATTGACCACCTGCTGATTCATGCGAGACATCTGAGTCTCGATGTTCCCATAAGGATTCATTGCATTGTTGATATACACATAACGCATAAAGGTCATCACATCACGAGGATTCTGACGATCGATAGAAAGACCGGTCTCGTTCCTGAACTGATTCCGGAGCATTGCCTGGATGCGTTCCAAGTTGGCCTGCTGAAAGAAAGCAGAGTTCAAGGGAGTCGTGGTCTTGTGCATGGAAGTGATCATACTCGTTCGCACGTCCGCAGACGGGATGGGGTCCTGATCAACGCCATTCAATGGGGTCAAGTTAATCATACTATTACTTGTTGAGGTTTTTTCTTGGATTCTTGAGGACGGACGTCGGAGACAGAAAGTTGCCTGAACTCACGGTCTTGAGTGACTTCCTCACACAGAAAAATGTACACGGCTTGTCATAGTCAATTCCACCCACCTTCCCGTACATGCGATCGGCCGTCACTGGATTGTAGATGCGTTTCCTGCTCGCGTCGGTTCGCGACACTGCGGTAGAACCCGGTTTGTGCGACCAGGTGCCGTCAGAATCTTGCCTATAAAAATGGTAGTCCTGACCCCAGCTATTTACAGCCAGAAATCCCTTATAGTGCCCTTTGGGACACTTGTCCTTGGCCTTTTCCAGAGACCATGTGACGACGTGCCTTGGGTTGTCCGCCAATACGCGCCTTTTCACAGACTCGCACGTCACCGCATTGTTGTATCCAGCGCCTATGGCATACAGACCGGGCTGTGGCTTGCCAGCACGGGGATACACACGAAGGTCGTCCAGAAAGTAGGAATAACAATTGTGTGTGGCTTGAACCATAGCGTCCCTGGACCACTCCTCACCTCTGTATTTGGGCTCGTAGCCAGACCTAGGGAGAAGTTTCGGTCCCATTACTATTATCTATGTTCATATTTATTTCGTTGAGGTCAATACCAAGATCGTTCATAAGCGCAGACCTGAGCTCTTCCATGTTTTCTGCATCGACCACTATTTCTGTCATATATTCTATGGCGTTGTCCCTGGGGAGATCAAAGGTATCGGCTAGATTTCTTCCCACCAACTGACTGCTCCGAAGATTGGTCGTGACCATCCTTTCCCTTGTGCTTCGTGCTTCGATGATGACCGTGATGTTATACTCTGGAATATCAAAGTCCCGGCGACACACCGGACATGTGTAGTTACCTTGGCGCTTCCAGCGATTGATGCACGCCGTGTGAAATTTGTGATTGCATGGCAGGGTTCGTGCACTTCGTTCGCTCCTTGACGTGATATTGTTCAGACATATGGCACATTCTGACATATCTGCGTGCGCTGAACAGCGTTCATGCCCCTGTGCCTTTCTTCTTCGGCAAGGCGTCCCTGCCCGGGTCAGTGCACCACACTCACTCATCACGAGTTACTAACAACTAAGAAGTAAAACATTTGCCGGATAAAATCGCAACGTATAGTAGGGATGTTATCTGACAAGGAGATCACCAAAGTGTTAAAAGAGGTTAAAGGGGGTAAGAAGATCTATACACCCCTCAAATACTTCCGTGGGTTAAAGACAAAGGAGGATGTTATGACCCGTTTCAAAAAGATTGAAAAGAAGACTTACGCGCCATTCAAGACAGACATTGGCATGGAGACCAAAACGTCCACGTGGACAAAGAAGTTTTACAAGGCTTACCCCGAAGCAAAGTCACTTGTGAATAAAGCCATGGTGACTGGAGTACCTCTGGATATTATCAAGCAGGTCTATGACAAGGGTCTGGCTGCCTGGAGGACGGGTCATCGCCCGGGAGCCACGCCTCAACAGTGGGGCTACGCCAGGGTTCACTCGTTCCTGATGGGTGGACCGACATCGCGCGGCCCCGACCGCCTGCTTGCCATCGAGGCTGGGCTTTTAAAGGTCTAAGGCGGTATTGTTCGTCTTATCTGTTTTGTAATATCACAGAACCTGTTTAAAAATGCGCGATCATGACTTATGGCTATGATCGTTCCTCTAAAGTTATTTAACATGTCTACGATCTTATCGGTATTTTCTTGGTCTTGGTGGCAAGTCGGTTCATCCAAGAACAGCACCAAGGGTTCCCTCGAGATCGCGTAGGCCAGTGCCGCCCTCTGCTTCTGACCACCCGACATGGGTCCAGACCTCGGGATGTCCTTGGTGATGTAATGATCTACAATGGGCTCGTCCTTGAACAGCAACGGCTCCTGCGGAACGTAGGCGATTCCATATTTATAAAACCACTCGCGGTCATGATCCCTGAGACCGACGTCGTGCCAGGTTATTTCACCCTCCCATGGCTTGTACAGACCCATCAGTAGTTTTATCAATGTGCTCTTTCCGGCTCCGGACATTCCATGAAACCCAATGTGCTTGCCGTAGGGTATTTTCATATTGAAGTCGGATATGATCTTGGTGTCATCGTGATATCCAAAAGAAATATTTTTGACGTGAATATCCGGCTTTTCGTTAATCAAAAACCCCCAACCATCTTTTACCGGCGTGTCGAGAAATCCATAGACCTTCTCGCGCTTCGCCTCCTTGCTCTTGACATCCTTGAGGACATCCACAGACTGCTCGAACAATTGAAATATGGAAAGAATGTAGACAACAAATTCGTGAATGGCTTCTCGGTCACCACCTCGGTACATCATCATCAGACCCATCATCAGTGAAGCAGTGGTGAAATTGAGTGTCACCATGGTTCCGAACGTGTAAGATTCTTTCTTCCGGTGTTTCATGATTTCCTCTTGATGGTCCGCCCACTCACTGACAACCCAATCTTCTTTGTGATGCGTTCGGTAAATCTCCATCTTCTCGTAATAGTCGCGTATCAACTCGTTTTGTCTTTGCTTGTGTTCTTGAATGGGCTTTATGCTTGGAACATAGAACATATTTGCGAAAACCTGTTGAATTCCCACATGACCCAATGCACAACCGACACAAATCAATGTAAGTTCAGGTGATTTTTGCCATAATAGATACACAGTCACCATGAATTGAAGTGAGGCACGGATTGTGTAGTTGGTTAGTGATGTGAAACTTTCAACCACGGTCTCTACATCGTTGTTCACCAACTCGATTGTATCGTGAAATGAATTTTTGATAAAATAATCGTATGGCATCAGGTAGGTTTTCATGATCGCAGTCGACTTGGCTTCTTGCGTGGTGGTGGCGATCGCATAGGAAACCAAGCCCACACGAATTCCTGTGAACACATTTCCGACGACCTTGTAGACAAGAAATGAAGTAAGGATTTCCATGGGGAACGAAGGTTCCTGAATAAGTGCATGTACCAACTTGGCTTGAAACGAAGGAACCCATGAGAGAAACACAGCAGCCGCGGTCCCACTGGCAATCCCAGAAGCTATGTAGCCAAATGAACTTCTGGCGTACTTCCACATTGTCTATAATTAAAATGACCTATAAAATAAAAGATGAATGACGCAACGTTCTATTTATGGTCTGGTGTTGCGGGGGCTCTGTATACTGGTTTCGCGGCACTTCGGTACTATTCGTTGTCTGGCACACAACTCATCAGCGCGCCAAGAGCAAAGAAGATGATCAAGTCAGGTGAAATCAAGCACGTCGTGGATGTTCGAAGCAAGTTCGAGTGGGATTTTGGTCACTATTCCGGTGCGGTTCATATGCCCGTTAATGTGATCTCTCAAGATCGATTAAAGGGTTTCAAAAAGGACGATGGTATCGTGGTCTACTGCAACACTGGTCAGCGCGCTCGTGCCGGAGCCGAAAAGATTGCGTCATTTGGATTCAAAAAGGTCTATTACATTGATGGACTCTACTCTACAATTCAATAATTTCCCAACCAAAAGGATATTCCAGTGACCTCGTCGACAAACACAACGTGGCCTCCAACTCTTCCTCGATGGGCGACATTTCAGGAAACATCGTGGATATGTCGGAAGGCGCTACTTCTCCCATAATTTCATACATCACCAATACAGACTGATAATCAAATACCTTGCAGTCGTAGCCAAGTGCATATTCATGATCCATATTCATCATCATTTTTACCTTATTCCCACAGTCTCTTATGACGGTTCTTCTCGGAACCATTAATGTCAGTGACTCCACCTTATCTTCGGTGAGTCCCCTCGAAATAGGGACGTGCATCGGCATCGTGGTATTGTATCGCTGCGAAAGTTCTTTGTGCCGGGTCGGGACCACCCACAGATTGAACAAGGTTCCGGTCATTTATTATTCGTAGACCAATTTCTTTAAAAAGATCACAAAGTCGCTTTTTATATTATCCATCAAAGGGGCATTCGTTTCAAACAAAGGTTCAAGATAGTCTGCATATTTATATTTGAAGGTCCACAACTGATAGCCCGCTCGGATCACCCCCTTGATTTCCGCTTCCATTAGGAAATCTGTTTTTCGCCATCCATATTCGGTCACGAGACGGAAACGCCCACTCTCGAAGTTCTTGCCGTGAAAATCGGGGCACCACCCCTCGATCTGTTTCACCTGCTCTATGTCCCCCGAGAAGTCCTCGCGGAACTTTATTTCGATACCATGTTTTTCACACTCCTGTTTGAGGGACAGGTG
>Ga0181602_10000935_pt1 | contig 26651 bp, 28 predicted proteins | sample 041ome_14_FD_148640 | JGI IMG/M metagenome (GOLD analysis project Ga0181602, IMG submission 148640) | Coastal salt marsh microbial communities from the Groves Creek Marsh, Skidaway Island, Georgia - 041408US metaG (spades assembly) | ecosystem: Environmental > Aquatic > Marine > Intertidal zone...
GTGAATCGGTCAAGCGATGGGTGACTTTGACATCTTTTACTTTGTCGCCCAGGGAAGCTTTAATTTTTTCTACCAACGACTTTGATTGTTCCTCAATTTTTTTCTTCTCTACTTTCTCTTTTTCTTCCTCAAGCTTCCCTAGGTTTAATTCGCCCTTCGCAATGGATTGTAATTTTTTCCCATTAAATTCATGCAAATTGGAAACTAACCATTCGTCAACACGGTCACCGAGGATTAAGACTTCAATTTTTTTCTTACGGAAAATTTCCATGTGGGGGCTATTTTTTGCCGCCGCATGCGAATCCGCCGTAATGTAATAGATAGACTCTTGCTCAGGCTTCATGCGGTCGATGTAATCTTGTAATGCAACATTTTCGTCCACCGACTCATCGTGTGTGCTAGCAAAACGAAGCAAGCCAGCGATTTTTTCTTTGTTGCTGAAATCCTCGGCAGGGCCTTCTTTCAAAACTTTACCAAATTCTTGCCAAAACTTTTTGTAATCTTCCGGTTTTTTCTTAGCCATTTCCTCCAAAGACGCAAGGATACGCTTCACAGCACCTGACTTAATCGTTTCAACTTGCCGGCTATCTTGCAATATTTCGCGTGACACATTTAATGGCAGATCACTGCTATCAATAACCCCTTTAACAAAACGTAAATATTGCGGCATCAATTTATCATTGGCCTCCATGATAAAAATACGTTTCACGTAAAGTTTGACGTTGTGATGACGTTCACGGTCATACAAATCAAACGGCGCCTTGCTTGGGATATAAAATAAGGTGGTATATTCTTGAGTCCCCTCCACCCGATTGTGAAAATACGCTAACGGGTCCTCGTTGTCATAGCTAATATTTTTATAAAACTCGTTATACTCTTTTGCCTTGATGTCTTTTTTATTGCGCGTCCAAAGTGCGGATGCGTCATTAATGGTCTCCTCTTCGTCCAGCTGGAGTGTCTCGCCATCTTTAAATTCGGTTTTTTTCATGACAATCGGCAGTGTGATGTGGTCCGAGTATTTTTTGATCACTTCGCGTAAACGCCAATCATCTAAGAATTCATCTTCGTCTTTTTTTAAATGCAAGGTGACCGTCGTGCCCCGGTCTGACTTTTCTATCGCTTCCAAGGTAAATTCGCCATCACCTTTTGATTGCCAACGGAAAGCGTCTTTTTCGCCTGCTTTTCGGGTCTCAAGTGTTACCTCGTCAGCAATAATAAATGCCGAATAGAAGCCCACACCAAACTGGCCAATTAAATGTGCGTCTTTCGCCTCATCACCACTGAGTTTGTTCAAAAATTCTTTGGTACCTGAGCGCGCAATGGTGCCGATATTCTCAACAATATCCTCGCGACTCATGCCAATACCATTATCAACGATAGCTAGCGTACGGTTTTTCTTATCATAATTGACGTGAATCTTTAACTCCGACTGGCCTTCGTATAACTTATTATCATTCAGCGCAGCAAAGCGTAATTTATCTGCCGCATCACTGGCATTAGAAATTAATTCACGAATCGCAATTTCTTTATTGCTGTAAAGCGAATGAATCATGAGGTGCAATAATTGTTTGACCTCAGTCTGAAAATTGAGTGTTTCTTTTTTGGTTGCCATATAAAGTTGTTCCAAGCTAATTAATAAAGTAGTTAGAAGAAGATGGGGTTAATTATTAAAATTTCAAGATGTGCTGTTTAAAGTTGACTGAGAATATATGACACGGCAACCAAACCAAAGGTAGCCGTAATATTCATACTGGAACCATAGCCATCACAGCTTAAGCCACCAGCCATGGGTTCGCTGTCACAGGTTGTTGGACGCTTAATTGGTTCGCTAGAAAAAACGGTCGGAATATTAGCTTTGAGTTTCTGTTGATTAAAATGTTGCCTTACCTTACTAATGAGGCGATCCCCTTGCGTTCTATGCAGCATATCCAGCTTAATTTGCGTTGGATCGCAACGTCCACCCGCACCGCCTGTTGTCACGACAGGGATTTGGTTCGCCTGACAAAACTCGAGAAGCGCAATTTTTACTTTAACTTGGTCCATGGCATCCAAGATAAAATCATGTTTGTGCTGAATGAGGTTGGCTATATTTTCTAGCGTCAAAAACTCATCGACGCAATGTATTTTAGCCTCAGGATTGATGGCATGCACTCGTTGTTGCATGGTTTCAATTTTTGATGCCCCTAATGTCGTGTCTAAGGCATGAATTTGCCGATTGATATTGGATTCTGCAATATGATCAAAATCGATTAATGTCATTGTACCAATGCCATGCCGCGCTAATGATTCGACAGCCCACGAGCCAACCCCTCCGATACCGATAATACAAACGTGACTGTGTTGAAATTTTTCAAACTTTTTTTGTCCATAAAGACGAATAATGCCTGAAAAACGTCGTGCGTTATCCATCATGCTTGGGTTTCAAGAATGACAAAGGCGACAGCAATATTTTTTTCATCCGAGATAGAAAGATGGCACCGTGAGATCTTTGACTGCTTTAAAATCATCTCAATCTTGCTGTGCAGTTTAAAACTGGGTTTGCCCAATGTGTCGTGCACCACCTCGATCGATTGCAGATTAATATCGCCACGTAAGCCTTGGCCAATGGCTTTTGCAAAAGCCTCTTTTGCCGCAAAACGCTTGGCTAAAAAATTTTCTTTGATTGTGACGCTTTGATAGGTTTGCATTTCCGCGGCTGTCAGTATTTTTTTTGCCAGCTGATCCCCAAACTTACTTAATGATTCTTTGATACGCATCACTTCGACCACATCGGTGCCAATTCCAAAAATCATCGTTTCTGTCCTTCGTCCATGCATTGTTTCATTAATTGGATAGCATTTTGCCAACCGATAAATATCGCCTTAGCAACAATGGCATGGCCAATATTCAATTCATCAATTTGTTTGATTTGTGCAATCTGTTGCACATTCTCGAAGTGCAAGCCATGCCCCGCATTGACGATCAAGCCTTTCTCTTGCGCATATGCAGAAATCATTTTAATTTTGTTTAACTCCTGTTGCTGCAAATTAGCATCAGTCAAATTAGCATAATGTCCCGTATGAATTTCAATCACGGGTGCGCCTAATTTTGCGGCTACATCCACCTGCGCTTTATCCGGTGCAATAAATAACGACACACGAATATCAGCTTCTTTTAGTGCCTGTGTGATTTTTTCAATTTGCCGGTAATGTTTAATCACATCCAGACCGCCCTCCGTTGTCCGCTCTTCGCGCCGTTCTGGTACCAGACATACATCTTGCGGCGCAACATCGAGAGCGATGGCCAACATTTCTGCAGTAGCCGCCATCTCAAGATTCATTTTTGTTGTCAGTAAAGGTTTTAGTTCATACAAATCACGATCTTGCATGTGTCGCCTGTCTTCGCGCAAGTGCAACGTGATACTATCAGCACCCGCCTGCTCGGCCAACGTGGCGGCTTCTAGAATGCTGGGGTAGTCTGTGCCACGGGCCTGCCGAATGGTAGCAATATGATCAATATTTACGCCTAACTTCATGCTTTAATCGGTCTCCAATTCCGTGAATAATTTTTTTGAATTTAACGGTTTATCACCCAAGTAAAATGCAATTAAGTAACGCATCAGGTATTTGCTTTGTTTTTCTGTCGTCGCATCGTCGTAATCATTTTTTGCCATATCAATTAAGGTTTTACCACTGACGTTAATGGCATCGCTATTTTTTTTAACTTTACTTGCACCGTAACCGACGGCATAAAAATAATTGCAATTTAAATCAATACTCTCCCCGTTTATATCATGATCCAAGGGCACTTGATAGCCTAATTCTTGCAGCAGGTTTAATTCAAACTGCCTTAAGACAACCGCTAATGCGTTGCCTTCCGCTAATTTTTTGATTGCCCGATCATAATAGTCAAATAATTTTTCATGCGGATCCTCACGCGGTAACAAGCGTAATAACAGTTCATTCATGTAAAAACCACAGACGAGCGCATCCCCTTCTAATGAAATTAAGGCGTTACTCCATTCCAAGCTATGCAGCGTCTTTAATTCTTGATTGCCAGACCACGTTGCTTGCAATCCCTGGAAAGATTGCAACATACCCCTTAATGAAGAGCGTGGTCGCCGAGCCCCTTTTGCAACGACAGAAACACGACCCAAAGGTTGGGTAAATAATTCGACAATTAAGCTCGTCTCTTTAAAAGGATAGGTGTGCAGGATATAGACTGCTTGATTTTCTTGTTTCGTGTATGCCATGCCCTTATAAACCGAGTGATTTTAATGCGCGCTGGTCATCGGCCCAACCCTTTTGGACTTTTACCCAAACCTCAAGCCACACTTTACTTCCAAAAAGCTTTTCCATGTCTTGTCTTGCTTTACTTGATATTTCCTTCAAGCGCTCACCTTTTTTGCCAATAATCATGGGTTTGTGAGAATCCCGATCAACAATAATGGCAGCAAAAATTCGACGCAGCCCTTCCTCCGTTTGCTCAAATTTTTCAATTTCAACCGCCATCGAATAAGGTAATTCTTGGCCCGTGAGCCGGAAGACTTTTTCTCGAATAATTTCAGCGGCTAAAAAACGTTCATTTTTATCTGTCAATTCGTCGACTTCATAAACAAAGTTGTGCTCTGGCAAAAATTGCGCAATCACCGCCATGGTCTCATTCAAATTAAATTTTTTCTTAATACTAATCGGTAGGATTGCCTCAAAACGACCACGCTTCTGATAATCGTCAATAAAACTCAATAATTTATTTTTATCTTTGATTAAGTCGATTTTATTCATGGCAAGAATGGCGGGTGTCTCTTTAGGGATCATTTGCATGATTTTTTCATCAATTTCATCAATAAAGCTGGGGGTGGTTAAATGCAAAACAACATCAACCTCTTTAAGGGCGTTAACAACTGACTGATTCAAACCACGATTCATCATATTCAGATGTTTGGTTTGGTAGCCTGGCGTATCAACAAAAATAAATTGTGTCTCATCGGTAGTATGAATACCTAACAATTGATAACGTGTGGTTTGTGCTTTTCTAGAAGTAATACTTAATTTGGTACCGACAAAATGATTTAGTAATGTTGATTTACCAACATTCGGTTGACCAATGATAGCGACGGTGCCACATTTTTTTTTCGCTGCCATCATGATTGAATTTTTTTTATAAGTTCAATTGCTCTCAATGCCGCCTGCTGCTCAGCTTCTTTTCTGCTTGTTGCTTGGCCCGTGGAATGAATACCTAATTTTTCAATTTCACAAACTACATCAAACGTTTGTGCATGCGCTTCACCTGTAATTGCCGCAATTAAATACTTGGGTCGAGAAATCTGTTGTGCTTGCAACAATTCCTGCAAGAGTGATTTGGCATCCTTATCAATTTTTTTTGGATCAATGTCATTAATTAATTCTTTAAACCATTGCCCAATCAATCGTTGCACCGTCACCAAATTTGCATCCAAGTAAATGGCTGCTATGAGCGCTTCCAGACAATCGGCTAAGATGGAAGGCCGACGCCAGCCTGCGCTTTTTAATTCCCCCTCACCCAGCTGCATAAAGCTTCCTAAGTCTAACTGAGTCGCAATATCGCTTAATGTTTTTGATTTTACTAGATCCGAACGTAATCGACTTAAGTCACCCTCGGGCAATAAAGGAAATGTATCAAATAAAATTTCAGCCACAATAAAATTTAAAATACTGTCGCCTAAAAACTCTAATCTTTCATTATTTTTTGCCTTAAAACTTCGGTGCGTTAAGGCTTGCTCAAGTAAACTCGTATCAGTAAACGTATAGTTTATTTTTTTTTCTAATTGTTCTACGAGGCGTTTATCTATCATTACTTAATTAAATCACCCATTCTCGAGGGCTCACTAAAATTAAGCCATATCACCCAGGCTTTGCCTACCAAATATTCTTCCGGCACGAAACCCCAAACACGGCTGTCAGAAGAATTGTCTCGATTATCTCCCATAGCTAAATAATGGCCTGCGGGCACGGTAAATTGGTAATCGTTGTCAGGCAAATCATGGATTAATATTGAATATTCGTGGCTACCTAACGTTTCAACGTACTCTTTTGCATTCGCCACTTGAAAATCATTCATGTTGTAAAGATAATTATCCGTAAATTTCTTGCTTATCAATTCACCATTCACAAAGAGCTCTTTTGCTTCATAACGAATCTCATCACCCGGCAGACCAATTACGCGCTTAATGTAATCAATGCTTGGATCTTTCGGGTAGTGAAAAACAAAAACCTCGCCGCGCTCCGGTAACCCTGTGGGGATTAATTCAATATTGAAAACGGGTAATCGCAATCCGTAACTAAATTTGTTTACCGCAATAAAATCACCCGCAATCAAGGTTGGCATCATGGAGCCGGATGGTATTTTAAAAGGCTCAACAATAAAAGTACGAATGACAAACACCAAAAGAAGGATGGGAAAGAAACTCTTCGCATACTCTATAATAATATGATCTTTCTGCTCAGGCTTTTTTTTGGATTTTAAAAAAACCAAATCAACCAGCCAAATAATCCCAGTCAAAAATGTTGCAGCCATTAAAATTGCAGCAAAAATCATTATTCATCCACCTGTAATATTGCTAAAAATGCTTCTTGCGGGATTTCAACATTACCGACCTGTTTCATGCGTTTTTTCCCCGCCTTTTGTTTTTCTAATAATTTTCTTTTTCTAGAGACATCGCCACCATAACATTTTGCCAATACATTTTTGCGCATGGCTTTGACCGTTTCTCTGGCAATAATATTTGCTCCAATTGCTGCTTGAATGGCAACATCAAACATTTGCCGTGGAATCAATTGCCGCATCTTGGCAGCCAATTCTCGAGCTCTAAATTGACTATTGGATCGATGCACAATCAATGACAACGCATCGACACGGTCTCCATTCACCATAATATCGAGTTTTACCAAATCTGCGGCACGAAATTCAACAAATTCGTAATCCATCGATGCATAACCTCGGGATACTGATTTTAACCGATCAAAAAAATCAAGCACCACCTCATTTAACGGGATGTCATAGGTTAACATCACCTGCCTACCCATGTATTGCATATTTTTTTGTAAGCCACGCTTGCCATTGACTAGCGTCATGACAGGACCGACATACTCATTCGGCAACAATATATTAAGTTGAATAATTGGCTCACGAATCTCTTCTATTTTTGATAAATCAGGCAGTCGAGATGGATTTTCAATAAATTGTGTTTCTCCGTTTTTCAGCAACAATTCATAAACCACCGTTGGCGCAGTGGTAATTAACTCCATTTCATATTCTCGTTCAAGGCGCTCCTGAACGATATCCATATGCAATAAGCCTAAAAAGCCACAACGAAAACCGTAGCCTAATGCCGTGGAATTTTCCGCCTCAAATGACAATGAGGAGTCATTTAATTGCAATTTTTCCAACGCAGTGCGTAACCCATCAAACTGGTTTGACTCAATGGGATAGAGTCCTGCAAACACTTGTGGCTTAATTTCCTTAAAACCTGGTAATGCCTTATCAGCTCTATTGTTGGCTAGTGTAATCGTGTCACCCACTTTAGCACTGGACAATTCTTTAATGCCTGCAATAACAAACCCTACTTCACCTGCTGAGAGCGATTCCATCGGCACTGATTTTGGCGTAAACACACCCAGTTGCTCACAGACATACTCGTCGTGCGTTGCCATCAATCGAATTTTATCTTTGCCTTTTAATTGCCCATCTTTCACTCGGACCAACATGACAACACCAACATAATTATCAAACCATGCATCAATAATTAGTGCTTTCAAAGGTTTCTCTCGATCACCTTCGGGGGGAGGAATAGTATTTACAACCTTTTCTAAAATTTCTTCGATACCTAAACCTGTTTTTGCTGAACACGGAATCGCCGTTGATGCATCAATACCTATGACATCTTCGATCTCTTTTTTAACCCGCTCTGGGTCCGCTGATGCTAAATCCATTTTATTTAATACTGAGAATACCTCGACCCCTTGATCTAACGCGGTATAACAATTGGCCACGGTTTGCGCTTCAACACCTTGCGATGCATCGACAACAAGAATACCGCCCTCACAAGCAGCCAAAGAGCGGCTAACTTCATAGGTAAAGTCAACATGGCCTGGCGTATCAATCAAATTAAATGTATAAATTTGTTTATCTAACGCTTGATATTTCAGTGTGACGGTTTGCGCTTTGATGGTGATGCCGCGTTCGCGCTCAAGGTCCATAGAATCCAATACTTGTTCCTCCATCTCGCGTTCGGTCAAGCCACCACAGTGATGAATAATTCTATCTGCCAGGGTGGATTTACCATGATCAATATGGGCAATGATTGAGAAATTTCTGATTGATTTCATAGTGTCGATTCAATGTAAATAATAAAAGGCGCAACATGCGCCTTTTAATTACGGAATTCTACAGGAATTTTAATTAGAGCAGCAACGTTAATCCGTTATTTTGACAGGCACATAAAGTGTGTCTCCGTTACGATAAATTAATAAAGCAACGGTTTTTCCTTTTGGAATTTTTCTTAGATCATTATTAAAAGATTGTACTGTTTTAACAGCTGAATTATTGATGGCTAAAATTACATCGCCCGCCCGAATTCCAGCTGAAACAGCGGTTCCCTTAACCTCGGTAACTAGCAAACCATTTCTGCCATTTAGCTGCTCGCGGTCTTTATCAGTTAATTCCCTCAATGCTAAACCCAATCGATTAACGGTCGGTTTTTTATTTTGTTTAGCAGCCACTTGTGGCTCTTGTGTGGGCATCTCGCCAATTTTAACTGACAGCGTACTTTTTTTTCCTTTTCTTAAAATCTCAACAGGCACAGTCGTATTGGGCTTGGTGTTACCGACAAATTTCGGTAAATCTGTCGAGGTAACTATCTGCTTATTGTTGAATTTTAAGATGATATCTCCCGCCAAAAGCCCACCTTTTTCTGCTGGTGAGTCTTTACCTACGCCTGCTATGAGCGCACCTTTTGTATCAGCCATGCCAAAGGATTCGGATAATTCCTCAGTAATTTGTTGAATGTTAATACCTAACCAACCACGAATGACTTTACCGTTTGCTTTTAATTGTTCGGCCACATTCATAGCTACATCAATTGGGATTGCAAAAGACAGGCCCATGTAGCCTCCCGTGCGACTATATATTTGCGAGTTAATACCGATCACTTCGCCGTCGGTATTAAACAGTGGCCCTCCCGAATTACCTGGATTTATAGCAACATCTGTTTGAATGAATGGAACAAAATCCTCTTGGGGTAGCGCACGTTTTTTTGCACTCACAACGCCTACCGTCACCGTATTTTCTAGTCCAAAGGGTGAGCCAATTGCAGCTACCCAGGCCCCCACTTTAACTTTGTCTGGATCACCAAATTTAACATTGGGTAAGTTTTTGGCGTCGATTTTTAATAAGGCCACATCCGTGCGTCGATCGATACCTAAAATTTCAGCTTTGAATTCGCGTTTATCAGTTAATTTAACCATCACCGTATCTGCCTGCGCGACAACGTGCGCATTCGTGATGATGTAGCCGTCACTTTCAACAATGAAGCCTGATCCTGTGCCGTTAACTCTCTCTTGCGGTAATTGTTCTTGATTTTGTGGCGGCATACCAGGAAATCCCGGTAAAGGAATACCAAAGCGCTTAAAAAATTCTTCCATACGTTCATCATGAAAGGGGCTTATTTGCTGATTGGGTAATTGTTCAACGATGGATGTAATGTTAACCACTTTATCACTTTGCTCTTCAGCCAAAACAGTAAAGTCAGGCAATTGCAAAGCATTCAGCGGTTGCAAGCAAATTAGGCTAAAAACAAAAAGGGTTCTAATAAAAAAATTCATAATTTTCCTCTAAGTATTACTCGTTTTCATTAAGATGGCATCTTGATAAAGATGGTCATGATTTTTAATTGAGATGTATTTTACTATTATTATTCCCAATAAAAAGCCTATACTGCCGCCGATAAAACTTTTTAAATCGCTTGAATGTGTGGCCATCATGTCGGTCGCTATCATACCAAAAAATAAAGCAAATAAGGGTACCCCATATATAATGAGGGCGGTTTTCAATAAGTAGTTTTCTTCAATCGCAAGAAGGACATGATCGCCCTCTGCAGCATTAATCGTATTTTTAAAAAGCAATGAGCCTTTTTTTTGCGTGAATATCTTACCCCAAATACCATTCCCACAGCCCTGTGTTTGGCCGCAAAGACCACAAGGTTTGGATCTTATAATTTCAACCTCAACTAGATTTTTTTGTATGCTTTTAACTAAAGCTTCTTCATGAATCATGGCTATTAAAATGAGATAGAGTTAACGAAACTTTCAACCGTTTTTTTGGGTACTGATCCAACCGCCATAATTTGATGCCCCTTAATGTAACGTGCAGAAATATTAGTATTCCCCATGCTCGTTGATCCCTCTTTAGGTTTCTGGCCTTTCCTTACGGGCTGAATAAATAGAGATAGGTAAGCTAAACCATCGGAATAAATCAAATGATGGTTTAAGACATTTGGACCACTAATTCGCGTGACACGAAAACTGATCTCTTTAAATCCATTAGGTATGTTATCCATTTTCCAGAATCGAGGCGCACTGGGAGATAAATCTTCCTGTTCATGCATCACATATTCTTTCGATAAATCAATGTCGGGTTTGAACCATGATAAATCTTTTTTTTGATTCACGTTAACTTTGGTAAATGATGTTTGTTCAATTAATTGATTAGCATGATCCGAAACAATCATTTTCAATGGAATTGATGTTTCTTGATCCAACCAAAAATGGTAAAAATATCTAAAATCATCATTGGGCATCAAAATTACTACTTTTGCAGCTCTGCCAGCCACGCGATCATTTTTACCAAAATCGATTTGATACACTTTTCTTAAGTTTGTCGTCGATTTAGGCAGAACGGATGGAAATAATCGATGTTGGTCTCTTTTTTCAATAACAACATTATTTTTATTTGTGCCATAGACAAAAGTCGCGTCACCCTGTGAAAGCAACTCGCTGGGGGCACCATCTAACGTATTAATTCGGGTATATTCTTGCTCACCATGTCTGGCATGAATGATCTCTAACGAACGAATTTCTTTTAAATGCTCCGCCTGAAAAACACCTTGATAATTTAGATTACGGCAAGCATGGTGAGCATCAACGATAATCTGCCATGGATCCGATTGCGCAAAAGTGTTTGATGTAAAAACAAATAAAAAAAATAATAATATTCGTTTGCACATCTATTTTATATTCGAAAATCCTGTTTGAACAAAGTAACTCGCATTGGTAGCGGTATGAGCAAAATGTGCTTGCATCATTTCAGCTGGAATTTCATCTTGAACTAATAAGACTGAATTAACAGAATTACTATTGATTGGTGAATTAAAGAGCATAGCAGCAATTAATATCAACACAGAAAAAGCAAACAGATGCGGCAAGTAATTAAATTCTGCACGCAATGTCGTGGCAGAATTTTGCACAAAACCGCCCATTTGTGTTGGTTCTTTTTCGATAGCTTCCATGATCTTGGCGGTCATGGGTGATGAGGTCACATAATTACCTTGCAGCACATCACGTGTAATTTGGTAATATGACCAATTTATTTGATGTTTTTTATTTTTTGTTACATCACTTAATAAACTGTCTAATTCACTATCGGTGAATTCGTTGTCAAACAGTGATGATATTTTATCTTTCATAATCTTCCTTCTACCAACGCTTATTACTGGTTTCAATTAATGGTTTTAATTTCTCCGCAATGGCCTCACGCGCTCTAAAGATTCTTGAGCGGACCGTTCCTATAGGACATTGCATTAGTTCTGCAATTTCTTCATAACTTAAGCCATCCATTTCACGCAATGAAATAGCCTCTTTCAGTTCGTCAGGCAGGCTTTCAATTGTATCGTTAACGGTTGTCACAATTTCTCCCGTCATCATTGAATTCTCAGGCGTTTCAAGGTTTCTTAATTCTTGGCCATCCTCAAAATTCTCAACGTCCTCAATCTCAACATCATTCATCGCTTTTGGTCGGCGCCCCAGAGAAACAAGATGATTTTTGGCCGTATTAATACCAATACGATAAAGCCAAGTGTAAAAAGCACTATCACCACGAAAATTATTTATAGCTCGGTAAGCTTTAATAAAAGAATCTTGCACAATATCTTCAATTTCAGACTGATCACGAACCATGCGTGCGAGCAAGCGTGTTAATTTTTTATGGTATTTTTCAACCAAAATTCCAAATGCACGTTTGTCGCCTTTTTGAGCTTTTTCGACCAACTTTTGATCAATCGCACGTTCAGGATTAACAGGTTTAGTTTCCATTGCCACTGGTGTTTTAATTACAGACTGAGTATTGTAACCTGTACGACTTGTTTCGACGACCTTAAGGTGATTCATAAGCTCACTTTCGCTAGATTGAGTTTAATTTCAACGTTAATTGATACATAATGATGACCTTATAGATAAAGATTAAGTTCCTTAAAGATTAAAAATGTTTAATTTTGATGTTGTGATTATTGGCAGTGGCCTCGCAGGACTGAGCACAGCCCTAAAACTTGCTGACAAAAAAAAGATAGCGATCATTAGTAAGCGTCAGTTAATTGATAGCTCCAGTCACTGGGCGCAAGGTGGCATTGCATCGACAGCATCCAATGAAGATTCAGTTGATCAACATGTTGCCGATACTTTAATCTCGGGTGCTGATTTATGTGATGAAAAAGTGGTTCGATTTGTTTCGGAAAATAGTCCTGCTGCGATTCAATGGCTTGCAGATGCGGGGGTCGACTTCACCAAGCAACCTAAAAATAATGCATTGCATTTTACGCAAGAAGGTGGGCATACCGTGCGACGTATTGCACATGTTGCCGACACCACAGGTAAAGCTGTGCAATCAGCTCTTATTCAAAAAATATTATCGCACCCGAATATCACTATTTTTGAAGATCATATAGTGGTGGACTTAATCACTTCAAACAAACTTGAGTTAGCAAATCAGCTCAAAAATACCTGTTTAGGTTTATATGTATTGGACAATGCAACCGGCGCGGTTACAACGTTCCAAAGTGATGTCACGGTTCTTGCCTCCGGCGGTGCAAGTAAAGTTTATTTATACACCACAAATCCGGATGTAAGTACCGGAGATGGGATGGCAATGGCATGGCGAGCAGGATGCCGTTTAGCAAATATGGAATTTATACAATTTCATCCCACTTGTTTATTCCACCCAAAAGAAAAATCATTTCTTATATCCGAGGCGCTCAGAGGTGAGGGCGCTATTTTAAAACTTCCAAATAATAAGCCTTTTATGCATCTTTATGATGCGCGAGCAGATTTAGCACCCAGGGACATAGTTGCCAGGGCGATTGATTTTGAAATGAAAAAAAGAGGGCTTGAGTGCGTTTATTTAGATATAACACATCGAACAAAATCTTTTATCATGGATCATTTTCCATCAATTTATGAACGTTGTCTGAAACTCAACATTGATATCTCGCGCGAACAGATCCCTGTAGTACCAGCTGCACATTACAGTTGTGGCGGTGTCATGACAGATCTGCATGGAGAAACGGATATTAAAAATCTATATGCTGTTGGTGAAACGGCATACACAGGCTTGCATGGCGCCAACCGATTAGCGAGTAATTCTTTATTGGAATGCTTAGTCTTCTCAGAACAGGCAGCCCATCATATTTTATCAAACACAGATCATCATCAGACTGCATTACCACAATGGGATGAAAGTCGTGTTACCGATGCAGATGAAGAGGTCCTCATTACCCATACTTGGAATGAGTTAAGACGATTTATGTGGAATTATGTTGGTATTGTTCGTACCAATAAGCGGCTGTCAAGAGCGATGCATCGAATAAATATGTTACGAGATGAGGTGCAAGAATTTTATCGCAACTTTCGCATCTCGAATAATTTAATTGAACTCCGGAACCTTCTGCAAGTAGCCCAATTGATCGTCGAATCGGCAATTGCTAGAAAAGAAAGTCGTGGCTTGCACTTCAGTCGAGATTACCCCAATAAAAATGCAGAGAAAAAGATTACAGTCTTAACTCCTGAGAATTTTAATGGGGAAAAATTTAAAAAAAATAAAAAGCTATCCATTGTTAAGTAGCTTTTAATCAAATTATGAAAGGTAGAAAAATATGGAAGTAAAAATGAACACGGTGGTGACTATCTCCTATGAACTCAAAGATGTTAATGGGAATGTTTTAGAAAAAAGTAAAGAGCCGATTGCTTATCTGCACGGCGGACATGACAATATCTTTCCAAAAGTTGAGGAAGCTATGCACGGAAAAAAAGAAGGCGATAAAATCGAAGTCGGGCTTGAGCCCGCTGATGCATTTGGTGAGTATGATGAGCAACTTGTGCAAATTGAACCTATCACTGCTTTTCCAGAGTCCAATGTGAAAGAAGGTATGCAATTTGAAGGCGAGAATGAAACAGGTGACATTGTAATTTACACGGTAACCAATGTGGCGGATGGCAAAGTGGTCGTTGATGGCAACCATCCATGGGCTGGGCAACGCGTTTTATTTAGTGCAACAATCAATAAAGTCCGGGATGCTAATGCTGAGGAAATCTCACACAAGCATGTTCACGGAGAAGGCGGTCATCACCATTAATTTTTTAAATCGTCTGTCAAATGTATTTGCAGTAATTTAATAAAGTTTTCATAGATGAATGGATTAGCACAAACGATATTGCCTGTCTCAAGCCAATTGTCTTTTGTAGAAAAATCACTAACAATGCCTCCGGCTTCTTGAATAATTAAGCTGCCCGCAGCAATATCCCATTTGGATAAACCAATTTCCCAAAAAGCATCCAACCAACCTGCAGCTACATAAGCTAGATCCAGCGCTGCAGAACCGGGCCGACGAATACCTTGCGTATTCAAGACAACCTCCTCCATCATTTTCAAATAAGTTTTTAGGTGCTTAAAATCCCTGAACGGTAAACCGGTTCCAATTAAACTGTCTTTTAATTTTCTTTTTTTTGAGACACGAATGCGTCTGTCATTAAGAAATGCACCTTGGCCTTTTGATGCAGAAAATAAATCGTTACGGTTTGGGTCAAAAATGACTGCCTGTGAAATGGCCCCTTTTTGCTGTAGAGCAATGGACACACAATACTGAGGGAATCCGTGTAAAAAATTTGTCGTGCCATCGAGTGGGTCAATTATCCAAAGATTATCAGAATCATGACTTAAGCCTGATTCTTCCCCCAAGAACGAATGATTGGGATAAGCATCACGCAATGTTTCAATAATAATTTTTTCTGCAGTTACATCAACTTCAGTGACAAAATCATTCACCCGTTTCGTATTTATGGTCAATGAATTAATATCCTCTGATGCACGAACAATAAATGAACCCGCTTTTCGCGCTGCTTTTATTGCCGTATTTAACATCGGTTGCATAATTTACCTTATTGAGGATCATTCAAAGAGATAGAATGGTATTTTATTGAGAAAAATAATGCAAACAAAAAGCTATGAATTTTAACAATATTACGATTATTCTTTGCCGAACATCTCACCCTGGTAACATTGGCTCAACAGCTCGAGCAATGCAGACCATGGGTTTTAAAAAATTATGTCTTGTTGGGCCAAAAATTTTTCCATCAGCAGAAGCAACGGCGTTAGCTGCCAATGCCAAAGAGGTTCTTGACAATACAAAAATGTGTCAAGACATGGAAGCTGCGCTTGTAAATCAGCATTTTGTAATTGGCTTTACTGCAAGAAAAAGAGAGTTAACTCAGCCTCATGTAAATCTAAAAAATCTGCCAGGTGAAATTATAAAACTAAAAGAAAAGCAAAATATTGCTATTTTATTTGGTAACGAAACCAATGGTTTGTCTAATGAAGAAATTAAATTTTGTAATATGCTTTGTTACATCGACAGCGAATCCAACGCAGCTTCATTAAATCTTGCACAGGCAGTTCAAATTTGTTGTTACGAATTAAAAATGACATTAAAGCAAAAACAAAACAGTTTAATAGCAAATGTAAATGCCAAATCATTTGTCACTAATGATCGGTTAAATGGATTTTATGAACATTTAGAGAGTACGCTTGATGAACTGGGTTTTTTAAAAAAAATTCAAGCTGAACGACTCATGCAACGACTTCGATTGCTTTTTAATCGCACACAACTGGATGAGGATGAACTAAATATTCTGCGAGGTATTCTTTCAGAAATTCAAAAAAAAATTAAATAATATTACTTGAGTAGTTTAGTCAAGTTATAATATATTTTTTACAATAACTAATAAAAACTATGTTTTCAAGATTAAAATCAGATCTATCAATTGTTTTTGATCGTGATCCGGCAGCACGATCTTATTGGGAAATCATCACCACCTACCCTGGCGTGCATGCCATTTTATTTCACCGTCTCGCACATCGATTATGGAAACTTAAATTGTATTGGTTTGGACGTGCAATTTCACATATCGGTCGCTTCTTTACCGGTATAGAAATTCATCCTGGAGCCGTTATTGGGCGGCGTTTCTTTATTGATCATGGCATGGGTGTTGTGATTGGTGAAACAGCAGTAATTGGGGATGATTGCACCTTGTACCATGGCGTAACTTTAGGCGGCACATCATGGAAACAAGGAAAGCGCCACCCGACACTGGAAAATAAAGTTGTAGTTGGTGCGGGAGCCAAAATTCTAGGGCCCATAACCATTGGTTCAAGCGCAAAAATCGGATCAAATGCCGTGGTGATTTCAGATGTACCTGCGAACGCAACAGCCATTGGTATTCCAGCACGTGTTGTCGATAGTGAGAAGAAAAAAACTTCCAGCTTTAGTCCTTATGCGGTTAGTAAAGATGAAGATGATCCTATGCTAAAAACCTTAAAAGGTCTCATCGCTGAGGTTGCAGAGCAAAAAAAACAACTTGATAGTCTTATTAATAAAACTACCAAACCTTCTACCAAAAAGTAATTAATACTTGATAAAATTAGTCAAGTTTTATATACTATTGCATGTTTTTTTATTAGTTTATATATGAAATTAACCACAAAAGGACGATTTGCTGTAACCGCGTTATTGGATATTGCTATTCATGAATCCAGTCATCCTGTCACACTTGCGGCAATCTCAGCAAGGCAATCCATATCGTTATCCTATCTTGAACAATTATTTAATCGTATGCGAAAAAAGAATCTAGTGAAAAGTATTAAAGGGCCGGGTGGTGGCTATATGATTGCTAAAAATTATGATGCGATTAGTGTTAAAGAAATCATCACTTCAGTCGATGAAAAAATAGATTCTACCCAATGTGGCGGTCAGGAAAATTGTCATGAAGGTGATCGCTGCATCACCCATGACTTGTGGACATCATTAAACTTAAAAATTTTAGATTATCTTGATAGCCTAACACTTGATGACTTAGTGAAAAAACAATTAGTGGGTCAGCAAACCATTCAATTTAAGAAAAAAAGAAATGCCACTGCTGCAAAAGCTGGAGCAATATAAATGATTTATTTAGATCACAATGCGACAACTGCTTTGCATCCAGAAGTTTTAAAAATGATGATGCCCTATTTGGAGGCACAATATGGAAATCCTGCAGCGAATCATCGTTTTGGAAGAAAAGCACGTTCGGCGATCGAAGATGCTCGTGAGCAAGTTGCTTTGAGTGTCAACGCTCATCCGAGCCAAGTAATTTTTACTGCCAGTGGTTCTGAAGCAAACAATATGATCATTCACGGTATCGCAAAGAGTGCGCCCGATACTCATTTTGGCTACAGTAGCATCGAACATCCATGCATATCAAGACCAATTGAATCGCTCAAGTCGAGGGGATATTCTGCAACCAAAATTCCTGTGAATGCAGCTGGAGAAATTCAAATAAAAAATCTAAGTGCAGCAGAATTAAAAAAAATAAATTTTATTTCTTGCATGGCTGTTAATAACGAAACCGGGGTAATCCAAAATTTGACTGAAATTGTCGCAACTGCGAAAGATCACAATATTCAAGTTCATAGTGATGCGGTACAGGCATTAGGAAAAATAAATGTCAATTTTGAAGATCTTGGTCTGGATGCAATGACAATTTCAAGTCATAAAATCTATGGGCCGCAAGGAATTGCTGCTTTGGTGATGAATAAGAAAATTGACCTTTACCCACTTATTGAAGGTGGCGGTCAAGAACGAGGCTTACGCAGTGGGACGGAAAACCTAGCTGCCATTGTTGGATTTGGAAAAGCATGTGAACGCGCCCACAATAATCTTGTCACATACAACGATGCATTAAAAAAAATACAGCTATTTTTAGAAAGTGAATTAAAAAAAATGGGTGCAATCATTTTTAGCGACAAAGTAAAGCGGGTTGCTAATACGACATTTTTTTCAATTAAAGGTATTGATGGCGTTACTTTATTAACCGCACTTGATCGCCTTGGCTATGCAATTGCAAGTGGCTCAGCATGTTCAAGTAACAATAATGAACCAAGCCATGTTTTGTTGGCCATGAATATTGACGAAGAAACAGCAATGAGTGCATTAAGAATTAGTTTAGGGATAGACACTACCCTGCAAAATATTAAAGATTTTGTTGCTGCATTGAAAAAAGAAATTGAACGTTTAAAACAATTAACTGCGATGGCAGCATAAATACTCGAGGAAACTATGAATAACGAACAAAGAAAAATGCCAATTTACTTAGATTACTCCGCAACCACCCCGGTTGATCCCAGGGTTGCAGAAAAGATGATTCCTTATATTACTGAGGATTTTGGCAACCCTGCGTCTCGCAGCCATGCTTACGGTTGGACTGCTGAAAAAGCAGTCGAAAATGCACGCAAAGAGGTTGCTTTATTGGTGAATGCCGATCCGCGTGAAATTGTATGGACATCAGGAGCCACCGAATCAAACAATCTTGCAATTAAAGGTGCCAGTCAATTTTATTCCAGCAAAGGAAAGCACATTATTACGTGTTCCACAGAACATAAAGCTGTGATCGATGCTGTCCGTGAAATGGAGCGCCTAGGTTACGACGCAACCTATTTAACACCCGAACCAAATGGTTTAATTGATTTAGAAAAATTCAAAGCTGCAATTCGTCCCGACACTGTATTAACAACCGTTATGTTTGTAAATAATGAGATTGGCGTCATGCAAGACATCGAATCGATTGGTAATATATGTCGACAAAAAAATATAATTTTTCATGTCGATGCTGCGCAAGCAACGGGCAAAGTTAAAATTGATTTAGAGAAATTACCAGTTGATTTAATGAGTTTTTCAGCACACAAAACTTACGGTCCAAAAGGAATTGGTGCACTTTTTGTGCGACGTAAACCTCGAATTCGAATTGAAGCACAAATGCATGGCGGTGGACATGAGCGTGGTATGCGCTCTGGTACACTGGCAACGCACCAAATTGTAGGCATGGGAGAGGCCTTTCGTCTCGCTCGGGAAGAAATGGATACAGAAAATAAACGCATTTATCAACTTCACCAACGTTTACTTAATGGTTTAACCGAAATTGAAGAAACTTATGTTAATGGTGACTTAGAGTCAAGGGTTCCACATAACTTAAATGTGAGCTTCAACTATGTAGAGGGTGAATCACTCATTATGGCAATCAAAGAAATTGCCGTGTCTAGTGGCTCTGCATGCACCTCTGCAAGTCTGGAGCCGAGCTATGTCTTAAGAGCATTAGGACGTTCTGATGAGCTGGCACACAGCTCAATTCGTTTCTCTATAGGACGTTTTACAAAAGAATCGGATATTGACTTTACTATTGAATTAGTAAAACAAAAGATCGATAGATTAAGAGATTTATCCCCACTTTGGGAAATGTTCAAAGACGGTGTTGATTTAGAAAAAGTTGAATGGGCTGAGCACTAAATTTTAGGAGAAAAAAATGGCTTACAGTAATAAAGTACTAGACCACTATGAGAACCCACGTAACGTTGGGTCCTTAAATAAAGATGATCCGAATGTTGGGACAGGAATGGTCGGCGCGCCCGCATGTGGTGATGTAATGAAACTGCAAATTAAAGTTTCTGATACAGGACTTATTGAGGATGCGAAATTTAAAACATATGGATGTGGCTCTGCCATCGCATCAAGTTCACTTGTGACGGAATGGTTGAAAGGAAAATCAATTGACGAGGCGGCGCAGATTAAAAATTCAGCTATTGCTGAAGAATTAGAATTGCCACCGGTTAAAATTCATTGCTCGGTATTGGCTGAAGATGCAATTAAAGCAGCCGTTGCTGATTTTAAATCTAAAAAGAAATAAATGGCAATTACATTAACAAAACAGGCTGCTGAGCGTGCGGAAAAATACCTGCAATCACGTGGTAAAGGTCTAGGTTTAAAGCTCGCTGTTAAAACAACAGGCTGCTCTGGTATGGCTTATGTCCTTGAATTTGTTGACAAAATTGACCCCAATGACGAAGTCTTTGAAAGTCATGGTGTGAAAATTTTGGTTGACCCTAAAAGCCTTATTTATATTGATGGAACCGAACTTGATTTTGTCCGTGAGGGGTTAAATGAAGGCTTCAAATTCAATAACCCCAATGTAAAAGATAGTTGCGGTTGTGGGGAAAGTTTCACGGTTTGACACAAAATTTTTTTGAAATTTTCCAACTTCCCATTCAATTCAATATCAATGAAAAAAAGCTGGATGAAAATTATCGTTTAATACTCAAATCTATTCATCCTGATCGATTTGTGAATGCCACTGATACCGAAAAAACGCAATCACTGCTCAAGTCAACCGAAATAAACGATGCCTACAAAGTTTTAAAAAACCCAATCGAGCGTATTGAGTATCTGTTAAAAATTAATAATATTTCACCTAATGTGACGCTAGATAATAATTTTTTAATGCAGCAAATGGAGATGGAGGAAAAATTAGAGGGGCAATCAAATATTGAGCAGTTATCTAAATTTCTTAATGAAATTACAAAAAATTTAAATGAAAAATTTCAACAAGTTAAAAGGCAGCTGGATGATGAAAGAAACTACGCTGCGGTTGTATCTGAATTAGCAAAAATAAAATTTTTAGCTAAACTCAACCAAAAAATAAAAGATAAAAGCTTCTCATTGATGGAAGATTAAGCATGGCATTATTGCAAATATCAGAACCTGGAAAAGGCACACTCCCCCATGAGCATCGCAATGCTATCGGTATAGATTTGGGCACGACGAATTCACTGGTAGCGACAGTGCAAAGTGGTGTTGCAAAAATATTAAGTCATGAAAATCAAAATAATTTAATTCCATCGGTCGTTCAATACCAAACAAACACTATCTTGGTTGGAGAAGCTGCCAAATTAAATCAAGACGACGACCCTGTTAACACTATTGCGTCAGTTAAACGCTTAATGGGTAAAAGGTTTTCAGATATTGCTCCTCATACTTCCTCCAATAATCTCTCCGATGAAAAAAGTTATATAGGCATAGCAACAAAACAAGGAACCAAATCAGCTGTCGAGGTTTCTGCAGAAATTCTTAAGAAATTAAAAACTATAGCGGAACAGCACATTAAAGACGATATCTTAGGTGCCGTTATTACCGTACCAGCCTATTTTGATGATGCGCAACGGCAAGCCACAAAAGATGCAGCAAAATTGGCTGGGATTAACGTCCTGCGTCTAATTAATGAACCCACTGCTGCGGCAATTGCTTATGGTTTAGATAAAAAAGTAGAAGGAAATTATGTTGTCTTTGATCTGGGTGGGGGAACCTTTGATATCTCAATTTTGCGTCTAAGCAAAGGTTTATTTGAGGTCATTGCTACTCATGGCGATACACAACTTGGCGGTGATGATTTTGATGAAGTAATCTTTCAGTGGCTAATGAAACAGTCCGCTTATGACTTTCAAGATCCGCAGCTCAAACAAAAATTAAAAACACTTTCAAAAAATATCAAAGAAAAATTAACCGATAATGAAATTGTTAGCGTGGAGCACTCTTTTAACAGCTCCGTAAATATCAAAACAAAAATTGACCAAAAATTATTTGCAGATTTATCGCAACATTTAATTAAGAAAACCATTGATGCAACAAAACGAGCACTGAAAGATGCCAACCTTACCATCCAAGACATTGATGGCATTGTCATGGTTGGTGGCTCAACGCGTATGCCAGTTATCCAAAAAATTATGCGGGATTTTTTTAAGCAAGATTTACTCAACGACATCAATCCGGATGAGGTTGTTGCACTTGGGGCAGCTCAACAGGCAAATATGTTGGTAGGTAATTCAAATGATGAGCACCTACTGCTGGATGTTATTCCACTCTCACTAGGCATTGAAACCATGGGTGAGATTGTTGAAAGAATTATTCCAAGAAATTCAACCCTACCGATTGCTATGGCACAAGAATTTACGACCTACAAGGATGGGCAAAATGCCATGATGATTCACGTTGTTCAAGGAGAAAGAGATCTTGTAAGTGATTGTCGTTCACTGGCAAAATTTAGCCTAAAAGGTATTCCGCCGATGGTCGCGGGTGCAGCAAAAATTCGTGTTACCTTTCAAGTTGATACTGACGGATTATTGTCAGTTAGTGCGCAGGAACTTTCAACTGGCGTGCAGGCATCTATTGAAGTTAAACCATCTTACGGACTTGATAGCAACCAGATAAAAAAAATGCTTGAATCCTCTTTTCAACTTGCCGACGAAGATAAAGAAAATCGAGCTTTAGCTGAAGTAAAAGTTGAAGCAACGCAAATGCAGGAGATGGTAGAAAGAGCGTTACAACAGGATCAAAACATTTTAGATGAGCCTGAAATAAAAAAAATAAATAAAGCTCTTGATCAATTAAAGAAAAGCTTAAAAAATAATGACCGCAATCTTATTCAAGAACAAATTGATCAGCTCAATAATGCCACGCAATATTTTGCTCAATTAAGGATGGACCAATCAATTAAAAATGCCTTAACAGGCAGAGACATTAAGGATATGAAACTCTGATGCCAAAAATTATTGTGCTACCTCATCAAAGCCTTTGCCCTGAAGGTGATGTGATTGAGGCTAAAAAGGGTGACAGTGTATGCAATACATTGTTAGAAAATGGTATTGCTATTGAACATGCGTGCGATCAAGTGTGTGCTTGCACGACGTGTCATGTCATTGTCCGTGAGGGTTTTAACTCTTTAAATCCTTCTGAGGAGAATGAGGATGATATGCTTGATAAAGCATGGGGACTCACCCCGCAATCTCGCCTATCATGCCAAGCGATTGTCCAAGATCAAGATCTCACCATAGAACTGCCTAAATACACCATCAACCTTGCCAAGGAAGGATAAAAAAAAGCCCGTTAAACGGGCTTTTTTATATTTAGGAGATTAAACCTTCTTAGAAATCAAACTGAGCTCTAAAATTGATGGCTTGCTCATCATTGATACCTGTGTAAGTTGAGCTATTACCACTCACATCAAAGTCTGTATCGACATAGCTCAACATCATGCGCGTATTAGGATCGAGGATCCATTTAAGGCCGGCACGCCAAGATTTAGCCTCGTTTGCCATAGCTGCTGTAATATCGTAGCCAGCACTTACTTCGGTAACATCGGATGCATCAAATTTAGAGTAACCTAATGCAACTTCCCAGGCACCGATACCTTTACCATTTTCTGGATTAAAGTTGCTGTTCGGTTTAATTCGGTCAAACTTACCCCCCATCGATTTTGATTTGTAGGAGTCAGCATAATTTTCACCGGTAATTAACCAGGCAGCCTCCAAATAGTAAGCTTTGATATCCTGATCATCTATATTTGAATCGAAGTTTGTGGTTGCATATTCTGCCTGAACTTTCCATGGACCATTAGCGAAGGCTAATTCACCACCAAACGTTCTCAAATCAGTTTCCGTTACACCAGCATTTGCTGATGCATCATAAAACGTATAACCTTTGCCAATAGATCCTTGTTGCATCTTAACATTACTCATGTAGTTAGTTACATCGATATCTTGCATTTTTGTACTCGCACCAATGTGGAAAACCTTGCCCTTCCATTTATTCATAGTGGCCAGGTCAACATCCAGGTGACCAATGTAAGCTAGGCTGTCATCATCATTATCAGACATCCCTTTATTCATTCCGTAGCCATTCACAGCGGCTAGGGAGTAGTTAAAGCCCTTGGTTGGGGTACCATGGAGCATAACACCTGTGTCTTTACCTTCAGTAATACCCGCGTTATTAACATACGACCTTTCAGTAAAGTTTAAGAATCTTGAACTGGTTCTTTCTTCCAAGCTCATCGAGGCCTTAAATTGACCAAACGTAAGTTGTGCAGGTTTGAAATATCCTAAGTTAAGGTAAGCTTCACCAAGAATCATATCCCCAGATTTAAGTTCCAAATTAGCTTTATAGCCAATGTATTCGTTCCATTTACCACTCGCACCTAAATAAACGCGTCGCATACTGAATTCATCTTCTTCATCTTTAGACTCAGGTGATGCATCAAAATATCGATAGTCCGCCTGAACACGTCCAGATAGCTTCACAGAACTCTTACCGTCAGGGCTGACGAGTTCTAATTTTTTAGATACGGTTCCTTCAGATTTTTTTTCAGCTTTTCTACCCTTACTTAAAAGACTGGCTTCATCTTCAGTAAGAACGCCTTTTACAACTAATGCGTCGATCAGATCTTGAGTTGAGTCAGCATAAACTAAAGAAATTTGCGCCGCAAACATCGATGCGACCACTGCTGGAATTAATTTCTTTTTCAATGTATTTCTCCTAAATTTATTTATTACAGGAGAGATATTGAACTAGAATTATGACAGTTTGATGACAAAAATTAATTTATTGTTTTATTGTGGGAATACCTCATAGATAAAGGCTATCTTTGTCAAAGATAACTTCGCCTGTAGCAAGATCATAAACGGCACCGATCAAACCAACTCTTTTTTCTTTGACTTGTTTCTTAATAATTTGACTGTATCTTAGTAATCGTTGAATTTGATGCTGGACATTTAAGAAACAAACCTTTTCAACAAATTCACTATTATTGGAATTGCGTTCGTCCTTATCATTGACCGATTTTTCAGCAGCAACAGCAGGGTTAATTAAATGAATTATTTCACCAATGTTACCCCCATGATAATCATCGCAGGCAGCTTTCACTGCGCCACAATTCGTGTGGCCCATAACGATAATAATTTTCGAACCCAAATATTCGGTAGAAAATTCTAAGCTACCAATTGCTTTTCTGGATGCAATATTGCCAGCCAATCTAACACTAAAAATATCACCTAAATTCTGATCAAAAATTAATTCAACCGTTGTTCTTGAATCACTGCAGCCTAACACTGATGCAAATGGATGTTGCTTATCTTTTAACTCATCACGTATTTGCAACATGTTATGTTGTCGTCGAACGTTATTTATAAAGCGCCCATTTCCTTCAATTAAAATATCAAGGGCTTGTTGTGGAGTGATCTGATCACGATCTAAATTAGGGTGCATGTGCATTTATTCTGGCCTCATATGTGGAAAGAAAATAACATCTCGAATACTTGCACTATTAGTCACTAACATTACCAGGCGATCTATACCGATACCACAGCCCCCTGTAGGAGGCATCCCATATTCTAATGCACGAATAAAGTCGGCATCATAATACATAGCTTCTTCATCACCCGCCTCTTTCGCAGCAGCTTGCGTTTTGAATCGTTTTGCTTGGTCCTCGGCATCATTTAATTCAGAAAATCCATTGGCTATTTCTCTGCCTGCGATAAATAACTCAAATCGTTCAGTTATGTCTGGATTCTTTGATGATGCCCTAGCTAAGGGTGAAACTTCAACCGGGTAATCAACAATAAATGTGGGTTGCCATAAATGTTCTTCAGCAACTAATTCAAAGAGGGTTAACTGTAATGCGCCAAGCCCAACATTTTCGCGTGCCTCACCTCCTAACTTTTTAATTGTTTGCTTCAGAAAGCTAATATCTACTAATTCAGTTTCTTTATATTTATCAGAATATTTTAAAATTGCCTGCACTAAGGTTAATCGATCAAAACTTTTCGAAAAATCTATTTGCTTGCCTTGATAAGTTACAAGATTACTTCCTGTAATGTCTTCAGCAACTTTTTGGATACAATCTTCAGTAAAATCCATCAGCCATTGATAATCGGTATAGGCGGCATAAAACTCCATCATGGTAAATTCTGGGTTATGTCTTACACTTAGGCCCTCATTACGAAAATTTCGATTGATTTCAAAAACACGATCAAATCCTCCCACAACGAGACGCTTTAAATAAAGCTCAGGAGCAATTCGTAAATACATATCCATATCAAGAGCATTATGATGCGTCATAAAAGGTTTGGCACTGGCACCACCCGGTATTGGGTGCAACATGGGGGTCTCAACCTCAAGAAAATTATGGCTAATCATAAAATCACGGATACCTGAGATAATCTTACTTCGTTTCATAAAAGTATCGCGTGTCTCTTCGTTGACAATTAAATCAACATAGCGCTGACGGTATTTAATTTCTTGATCAGATAAACCGTGAAACTTTTCTGGTAATGGTCGCAGCGATTTCGTTAAAAGAATAATTTCACTAACTTCAATTGTTAACTCACCCGTATTGGTTTTGAACAATTTGCCTGTTGCCCCCAAAATATCGCCCAAGTCCCATTTTTTAAATTGTGAATAAAGT
>Ga0181602_10000957_pt1 | contig 26401 bp, 31 predicted proteins | sample 041ome_14_FD_148640 | JGI IMG/M metagenome (GOLD analysis project Ga0181602, IMG submission 148640) | Coastal salt marsh microbial communities from the Groves Creek Marsh, Skidaway Island, Georgia - 041408US metaG (spades assembly) | ecosystem: Environmental > Aquatic > Marine > Intertidal zone...
GGGAACGGGAAACCTTCGCCTTGGATCTCGACCTTGAGCCAGAAGTGGAACGGGAACGGGAAACCTTCGCCTTGGATCTCGACCTTGAGCCAGAAGTGGAACGGGAACGGGAAACCTTCGCCTTGGATCTCGACCTTGAGCCAGAAGTGGAACGGGAACGGGAAACCTTCGCCTTGGAACTCGACCTTGAGCCAGACTTCGAACCAGACCTTGAGCTGGAGCTAGAACGGGAAACCTTTGAACCAGACTTTGAACCAGACTTGGAACCAGACTTGGAACCAGACTTGGAACCAGAACCAGACTTCTTCTTTCCCTTGGACTTTGATTTGCTGTTCGAACGGTAATGTTCTGTAAATGCCTCGTACGGGAACAGTGCAGGATCATTATCTATTAGGTACCCCTGATACTCGTCATCCCGATACTCCTGGTACTCCATCTATTCTATACAGCAGAAAATTTGGCTACTGTTTCTTCGGATTGAGGGTCGACTTTGTGTCATCAATTACGCCGCTGAACTTGAACTTACGCTCAAACTTCACACGTGGTTGGTGGGTGTACGTGATCGCCCGTCCTCCTCGAACAATCTCTTTTGGTGGAACCTCATCTCGTGCGCCCGTAAATTGCCTGACCTCACGTGTTCCCGTCTGTCGAAGGAGAATATCCGTGTGTCCCCGGCTCGCTGCCTTGAGTGCCGCATACCTCCAATCTGTACTGATAAAACGACCCAGAGCCGACATGTCAGAAGGGGAGTGTAACATAAACGTACGTTTCTCTCGAGTTGAACCTGTTTTTGCGTTGGTCGCGGTGGATGTATCCCTTGGAACGGTGGTCGCCATGGTAGCTGAGCAGATTTTTGAACGCCCATTTGAACGCAGGAGGAAGTCATTACTTGGTGGATGGACTTAACGAGCCAATTCAATGACCTGTACAGGACCATACATCATGCCCCCCCACTCGCCTACAAGCCGTCCCCACTCACAATCTCGGTGATGACCATTACGGGGGCCTTGAGCCATCAAATCCGTGATGCCCAAGTCGTACATGACAACATCGACATTTTAGAGGAACATGGCCTGTATATCAAGGAGAACTGCTTTAATAATGCGCTGTCTGTGGAATCCTATGACGTAGGTGGAAATCTCAAGCTGTTTACGAACGGGTCCATCCAGTTTACTGGAGCGAAGTCCATCATTGCTTTTGTGGATATCATGACACGTGTCTGTACTGCGCTGTCTGGTATGTACGAAGAGACGTTCTCCATTGAATCGGCCCATATACAGATGCTCAACATGAGTTTTAAGGCATCTGTCATCGTGGGACTTGCCAAATTGAAAACCGTAGCTGAGCGCCATGGGTGTAAGGTCACAGTCCAGACGGATGGTGGATACGCTGGTGCCAAGATCCATTATGCCGATACAGATGGCAACAAGATATCGACCATCATGGTGTTCCATTCTGGTCACGTTACCATCTCTTCGAACAGAGAGAGAGGCCTGTCGGGCATTCGGGATGGGTACCTGTTCATGATCCACCTGTTGCGTGAAATGGACTGTCGCCAACCATCCCATGAGCCGCAAACGACTGCTCGGACCAAGGGATGGGGAATTCATAACGGGTACTCGAATACACTCACTCGTTTATGTGTCTTGGATATGGACTGAATTACATTAATCAATTAATCAACGAACAAACCCACGTCGACCTACACACCCTGCAAACTGCGCGTTCCCGCTATTTATGCACTGATGTTCGATATCGGCAACGACTGAAAGACCTATATCCACAAACCGTCTGAACAGGGTCTGGTATGGGTTTGACTGTTGCATGATGATGGGTTGGCTGTCTATGTCTTCTATGTCTTCTACACCTCCCCTGTCTCCCCTGTCTCCCCTGTCTCCCCTGTCTCCCCTGTCTTCCTTGTCTGTAACAAACACAGAGTCGTGTGTATACAGATGACCAGGGGACGGTTTGGTGTACGAGGTATGCGGTCCGGATAACTTTTTCAGTGCACTGGTTGAGATGCACATGATCTTTGCCTCCTGGATGTCGTCGACTTGTACGTACCGAGTGAATGATGCATTTTTAGGGGTAAGGTTGTACACGTTTCCTGTATGCGAGGTGGGCTCTGTATGTTCTTCGTCCGTGAGACATGTATTGACCCTTTCCCAGTCCACCTTGGCGAGTGGGTACACCCCGAGCACCATATCATGAGCGCTCGTGATTGCTTGGTAGATGAACTCGTCCGGAAAGCCTGCTGACCCGTCCACGATGACCAGCCATCTGCCTGCTGCTCCGTCCGTGGCTGGTGACGGTACGGACAGGTTGAGGGCTTCGAGGAGGGACGAGACGATGTGGACGTTGAGGTGGACATCTGCGCGTCGTGCTGCCGACTGCTGAAGTCGCAAGAGACTGGTTGCACACTGTAAACAGACATCTTCGGTGGGTGTCACGAGTGCGAAGGTGATTTCGTGCATACTCTGAGAATGGAATTTTACAATTGGAAATAAACACACCCGATCAGGGCTCACTCGATCGCACAGTGTCCAGAATGCGCAGGATGGCATCGACTTGTGCATCTGTATCGAGAGTTCCGTCGATGGTGTGGACTGGTTTATCTTGAAACTTGAGGAAGTTAGTATACTGAAACTCGATCCGTCGTAGGTATTCGAGCGATACAGACTGTTCGCATGTCCTTCCCCGGGATTCCATACGTGTATGACATACATCAGGGGGTGTATCGATATAGATGTAGACATCCGGTTCCCACCAGAGCAATTGCGAGAACTCTTTGAACACTTCCCACGCCGCCGGGGTGATGTGTTGGTCGTTATACGAAAGCTGGCCGAACACATGTCGACATGCTCCCGGTGACCGCTCGACGAACAGGGGTTTGATCGAGTTGGGAAGGGGGTGTTCACCTTCTGTTGGCACGGCGTGGAACGAGTGAAGGACCTTGAGATTGAAGCAGAGACTCCATCTCGCGGGGTCGGTATAATACAGATGGAGGAGCGTATCCCATTCAGTCACTGGTTCTGGACGGACTGTATACCCGAGATCTTTCAGTCTGTCGAGAACCGTTGATTTGCCCGTCGCAATATTACCCTCGATGGAGACCCGCATCTGTGATGTATCTGTGTTCCTTACATTCTTACACATTCTCTTGCTTTATACACCGAATGTATCAGTATTGGCAAGTGGTGACTTCGAGGAGGAATGAGCAATGATTGACATCGGCCGTATCTGCCTTGGTGATGACTGCTCCGTCATGATTCCTGAAGGTGACATCGAGCCGATTCAGGATGGGGCGTAATGGGTTAAAGTTGATATCTTTCTGATAAAAATCGTGTCCCTTCATGGGTGCGAATTCACCGATGGGAAATGGAACCGTTCCGGCATCAAAATAACACACGGCAAAGGATCGATTGGCTGTTTGATTGGGGGATACCAATCGGTCATCATTGAGCTGTTTCACATCCATGATGACGTATGGATCACTGGTCTTCGGAAATGCCAATGCCTTGAGTTCCACTTTTTCGACTCGTTCGAATCGAGGTGCCCCGGCAGCTTCCAGGTCGACGCTGAACGAAAACGACGTCAGGTTCGGATCGGCGTCTCTGGAGTCGATGAACAGCCGATGACGTTGGCGTGTATTGGTTCCCGGTGTCGGTATGAGGGGCTGCCTATACGAGGTGCCGTCTCCATCGTAGACTTTACAGGCCTGCATTAAAGCACGTGAGATTATTATGTCATTCTTGAATCATGACGAACATGTCATTGCTGGCATGTGCCCTCGTATCCGTGTTGTGTGCTGTCTATGGAATATGGAAATTCAACAGTGACTATACATGCCTGGTTGTCAAGTGGAACAAGACACTCAAGAGATGGTGTAATTGGGGGCTGGCGCTTCCTTCCGCATGTCTCGCCTGCCTTGTGCTGATCATTGCCGTGTATAAAGCATTCATTGTCACGGGAGGAGGTATCGGTGGATACTTTCCTCCTCAGTACTCTCCCGATTACGCACAGTAGAAATCCTCATGAAAGTCCCCGAGGCGTTGATCAACCTGGCCCGTCGGGAGTTGACTGTATCGATCCTCGAGTTTTCAAAGGTGTACCCCCGTAAAGTAAACATATGGTGGAAGCGTACGGAGTCGGGTACTGAACATGTATACGCTCCTCGGTTTTGGTTACAGGAGAAGGGAATTGATACAGGGGACCAGATCACCCAACCAGTCCCCGTTGAGTTCCAGAGTGCTGTTACGTTGCGAGCAGATCTCGATCAGGTCAAAGCCATGGATGCCACGATGCGTTCTATAGCGACGCATGGTGGTGCCGTATTGTCCCTGGGAACAGGACAGGGAAAGACTGTGTGTGCGTGTCATGCCATTGCTGAACTCCGTGTCAAAACCATGGTCATTGTGCACAAGGATGTATTGAGGCAGCAGTGGACGGAACGAATTCATCAGTTCTTGCCTGGTGCTCGTGTGACGTATGTGCAAGGCGAGACGCAGGATACAAGTGGCGACATTGTGGTTGCGATGTTACAGACTCTGACACGGAACGAACGTCAATTCGACTTTTCCGGGATCGGGTTGGTGGTTGTGGACGAGTGTCACCACATTGCCGCAGAGACGTTCAGCACATCCATGCGTCTCTTCAGATCTCGGTACTATTTGGGTCTATCTGCGACTCCCAAACGCAAGGATACACTGACATGTGTGATCCATTGGCACCTTGGCCCCCTCGCGTACGCTGCCCAACGCCGGGAGATGTCACATGTATTGGTGGACTGTCGTTGGTATTCATGTGACCGATACAAACGTGATCCTTTACCGTTAAATCGCGGTGGGAATGTGGATTACGCCAAGGTCTTATCGCAGATGACACAGGATACCGTACGGACCGAGTACATTGTGGAGATTATCAAAACCATCCGTGAGAACGACCCAGAGCGCATTGTGTTGGTCTTGAGCCACCGTCGTCAGCATTGTGAGGAACTTGCTGCGGCCATTCCAGATGCTGTTCCGTTTCTGGGCGGTGCGAAGAAGAAGAAGAAGAACATTGCAAATACTCCTGCAGATCACATGACGGCGCCTGTTGTGTGTGCGACATATTCTCTGGCGAGTGAGGGATACGACGATCCTCGTTTGAATACGCTTGTGTTGGCGACTCCATGCTCAGACGTAACACAAGCTGCTGGACGTATTTTACGAGGCACCTCGACAGGATGTGGTCCGTTGATTGTGGACATCTGTGATACGTTTTCGATTGGATTTGCACAGGCTGCGAAGAGGAAAGCATTCTATCGGAAGAGTGGGTTCATGTTCCAAGAGAAATGAAGAAGTTTCGCTGGTCGATTGATGTCTCGATTCACCAACTTTTAACGGACTTTGCAATTGAGTTGATCCAAGCAGTGTCCTGTTTGACGGAATTATCTCCTGACGATTTGGCTCTCCGTATCCCTGGATTACTTCATACCCATTGGTATATTCTCGATGACTATGATACCACTTGTCCCGTCTGCCGACACATCCAAAGATGCAACAGCGAGTCCCGTTCGTTCCGTCCAGGATGCCCGCGACGAACTGGAGAACACGCTGGCGCAGCTATTGAAGGACACACAGCCGACCCAACCGACGCAGGAAACAGTGACCGAACCAGGAAACGAGGGAGAGAGGGGCACGAGCTCATCCATGCTGCCGACGGTGGTCCAGACAGTTGATGTGGGGCAACACGTGGAGAAGTACCACTGTATGATCCGTCATTTGTTGGTGGACTTTGGGGATTACATTTTGGACAGTTTGGTTTCATCTGACCATAAGGACGAAAAGATCATTCAGCGTGTGGGTTTGGTCCGTCAAGCAATGATTGATCCGTTGCGCTTGTCGTAAATCATTTATTTCTCATCTTCATAATAATGCCTGCAGTCCAGCCATTTTTCAATCCTGCACTCTTTACTGAGTACCGTAGCTCTTCCCTTGTCAATGCCGAGTACCGGAAAAAGGGTGACAAGAGGGGGTCCCAGTCACAGGTGACACAGATGACCATGAGACGTTGATTCCAGGTACTTAAGAACAGATCGAAATCTGATGGCCCGCAATACTTTGCCGCTCACTTGTGTCAGATCGAATGTTTCTGTTGTAGTGTTGCCTTCTGTGTTGCCTTCTGTATCGGTGTTTCGTATCAAGTGAAGGAGTCCATGAGGGAAGACAACATCCTTCCTGGCAAAATACGCCCGAAAGCTGTGTTTTGGCAGGACAGACCAGTGCATGTCTGGGTTCCGATTGATATGTCGAAACGTAACCAGGAGAGGGTTTTCGATGGTCCAAATGACATCGATGCTTGTTGGGTGCACATGAATCATATGGATACGTCCAGAGCAGACGACCATATGATTGATGACGACATATATGATACGGGCATTTGTTCCGAGTTGACTGATGAGCGTTTTTCTTCCTGCGCGTGCATGTATCGTGTGTGGTTTTGGTCCACGTTCAAACAGAGCATTTGTTTCGAGATTTCTGTATAATGACATATACGTTTGGATGGTCACAGATAGAAATATGGGACAATCTGTAACATATGTGGTATTCCGTTTCAAGGGGTGGAAAGTCAACAACCGATGCATCTTCATTCATTCAATTTGATCCACATGTTACCCTCTGGATGATGATGATCTTGAGGACGAGATGTTGGACTGCAGTCGTCTCCTCGCAGCGATACTCGGTGTCCTGACTGACGAAGATGTCCGTCTACTACTCGTCGGCTTGAATACACCGGATCCACTGGATACACCCCCTAGCCGTCGTGAGCCCCTCCACGCCTGCATCTCCGATTCAACCAATTGACGCCCTCTCGATCCTGGAGTCGTCTGATTACGATGGAATTTATACGCTTTGAGCGCATTCTCCCTGCTCATCGACGGGTGGATCAATCTGCTCTGTCTGCTGCTCTGTCTGCTGCTCTGTCTGCTGCTCTGTCTGCTGCTCTGTCTGGACCTGGATCCAATTGGGGTTCCGGGAGACAAGGACAAGCTCTCGCGGGGTTTCGTGGAGACCGTGGGATTGGATACTGAAGGCCCCACTGGCTGTATCCACGCATTCTCTATGATCGAGTTGGCATTCAGGACTTGTGGAAGAACTGTGGTGACTGAAGGTGACTGGATACTGTGAACAGGCGACTGAACAGGTCGCGATATCTGGGCCATGTTGGGTTTGTTGCGTCCCATTTGTCGAGCTACCTCATTCTGTTGTCTCTGAAGGAACTCATACCGTTTCGTTTGGGTCTCCTTCATCCGATTCAATGCGACAGAGTGGGTACTGTATTTCTGCTGCATGGCATTGTACAATGTCTCATAATGGGGTTGTTGGACGTGCTGCCACAACCTTCTCATATCGTTGACGTACTCCTGTTGATGCTGTTGATGCAGTCCGTTCTGTCCATACTGTCCATACTGTCCATTTTGCATGTGCTGCCCCTGTACAAATGGCTGCGGATTGAATTGAGGAAATAACTGTTGGACTGTACCCATATTCTGCTGCAACATCTGGTTGTACACGGGAGGCCTCATCCCTCTGCCACCGTCCATATACCCTGGTCCATTGGGTTGCAACATCTGGTTGTACACGGGCGGTCTCATCCCTCTGCCACCGTCCATATACCCTGGTCCATTGGGTTGCAACATCTGGTTGTACACGGGAGGCCTCATCCCTCCGCCACCGCCCATATACCCTGGTCCATTGGGTTGCAACATCTGGTTGTACACGGGCGGTCTCATCCCTCCGCCACCACCCATATACCCTGGTCCATTGGGTTGTAACATCTGGTTGTACACGGGTGGTCTCATCCCTCCGCCACCACCCATATACCCTGGACTGTTCTGCTGTAACATCTGGTTACTCTGCATCGGACTCGTCACCTGTCGCCTATTATTTACCCCATTTGACAGCCTGTTGTTCCGTGCATTGAGTCCATTTTGAACCATCCTATTATTTGATGGTCTGGTATTTTGGGCATTGGCCATATTCACCATATTGACTGCATTGGCCATATTCGGGACGGCCATATTCGGGACGGCCAGGCTGGTATTCTGTCCATTCTGTCCATTCTGTCCATTCTGTCCATTCTGTCCATTCTGTCCATTCTGTCCATTCTGTCCATTCTGTCCATTCTGTCCTGTCTTAGCAAGCCACCGTGTCCGTTGCATTTGCGCTTCCTTTAACCGTTTCATCGCGACAGGAATGCTGCCATACTTCTGCTCCACAGCACTGTACAAGGTCTCGAAATTTGGCCCTTTGATCTGTGACCAGAGCCCTCTCATATCGGTGACGTATGTCTCTTGATCAATCTGTACTCCCGTCTGCGAACTCCCCAGTGAATTCCCTGGACCGAACGATGCATTGAGTCCATTGCTCACAGCATTTAACCTGGTATTGTTGTCATCGTTTGTGGACAGGCTGGACACATTGATACGGGCCAAGCTGGTGGACGGGATGGCTACAGTCCCCGGTGCTCTCGAATACCCACACGACTCCGACGGACAAGGAACCCCCAGGGCTTTCATATCGGCTTCGAGCTGTGCTATTTCCCCAGGGGGTGCAGACAAATCGATATCCGTACCCAATGCATCCTCCTGTGCAATACGCCGTGCCCCGTCTGCCAGTCCTGCAACTTCCATATCAAAGACAGCCGCAGACGATAACATCTTGGCCTTTTCCCGCATGGCTTTCTTCTGTGGTTCTGTCAATCTGTATCCCTTGGCTTCCATATTCGCAATGTATGCTTTTCCAAGACTGGTATATTTTGACCGCAGTGCTGTTTTGAGGTACGTATGAAGTGCCCGTAGCTGGGCCATCTTACTCACCTGCGCGATATCGTTCTGTGCGCTCATAATAACACAAGGAAGAAATAAAGTCAGATGCATGGCTGTTCATCTTCAAACAATTTATGGCCCTCTTTCCACATCACACACTCCGACGCTGCATCATAGGACCTGGGCTCCTGTAATAACACGGATGCAGTTTTCCGTTTTTGGTTTGTACGTGTATGCATGTACGTCTCCAGCGTACCACGCATGATATACTTTTTGACAAACACACAATGCCTGGTGTTGACTCGGTGCGCTCGGGCGATGGCTTGATCTTCCACGGCGGCACTCCAACTGGGAGACATGAGGAATACATGGGTTGCCGCTTGGATATTGAGCCCACATCCTCCACAGGAGATCTGGATGATGAGGCACATGGATCGCGGGTCCTTGGTCTGCATGAACACATCGATCATTTCCTGCCGATCACTGAGGGACACTTTGCCGTGAAACTCCATCACGACATCCACATGCCGCTGTGCCCGTTCGGACGTCATCGTGATCTCGTCAATGAACGAACAGAAGACCAATGATCGACTATACGGTTGAGCTTGTTGGCGAATATCGTGCTCGAATTGGTCCATTTTGGAGAGAGAGGTGGCGCATATTCGGCGCAGCTCCATCATGATCGGAAGGAGGAGGGATCTCGTGAAGGTTGTGGAGTCAGTGTCGGAGTCGGCACTTCCCCCCAGATCATCTGCATCCCGTGTGGCGATCTCCTCGAGACATTTGAGGAGGTCGTCCTCGACCTGACACTGTGCTTGGGTCGTTTGGGTCTTTTGGGTCTTTTGGGTCTTTTGGGTCTCTTCGATAATACGGACCCCCTGTCCATAGACGGCATTGTAGATATGTTCTTCTTGGTATGTAAGTGTTTCCTCGATAACTTCTGTACGGATTGGTGGAAGTTGAAATATATCCTTTTTCCGTCGCATAAGGAACCGATGCCATATTTTTGGACACTGTTCTATGAGACGGATAGATTGACTGGATATATCCGGGCGTAAAATACGGAGGTATGACCGAAGATCCTTCGATACATGCTGTGTTGTTGTCGCCGACCTGGCTGGGATCGTGGTGGTCACAATGGGTGTTCCTGTCACAATCCATCTTCGTGTTGCCTTGATCTGTGTGACGGATTTCCACAGAGCCGATGACATGGATTTCGCTTTATGGGCTTCATCAATGATTAGCCGACCAAATGCATACTGATACATCATATGCATGTCATGCAATTTGGTGAGGCATGTGTGTGAGATGATCACCAGTTGATGTCTGTGGGATGCGGTCAGACAGGATATGGCCTCTGATGCCCGCACAATGGTACAAACCGGTTGTTTGAGGAACGTAACAGCCTCCTGTTCCCATTGTTTCACCAGTGACACTGGACACACAACAATTGTCATCACGGGTACTGCACGAATCGTGGCAAGACATGTACGTGTTTTGCCAAGACCCATTTCATCGCACAAGAGACCCCCCTGTATCCCGTATTCATCTGGAACCTGTTCCTGCTGCACCATCCACTTAACAGCATCTTGCTGATGTGTGAATAGATCCATCACGATCGGCTCTGTACGGGGTCTCGATATCGGGGTATGAGGTCTGTAGATGCTCCAATTATGGAATGTATAAATAAATACGGTATGTCATACACCCGTAAATTGTGGGGTATATCAGAATTTCGTGATCATGGATATAATGTTTTGGATTTAGCTGGAAAGTATGTCGTTCATTTCTTCCCATGTTTCAGACTTGGACTTCTTCGACTTCCGCTTCTTCGACTTCCGCTTCTTCGACTTCCGCTTCTTCGACCCCTTCTTCGACTTCCGCTTCTTCGACCCCTTCTTCGACTTCCGCTTCTTCGACCCCTTCTTCGACCCCTTCTTCGACCCCTTCTTCGACCCCTTCTTCCTCAGAGCACTTGGTTTCCGACACTTCTTCCCGTCCCAGATCATTCCCATAGGACATCCGCGGGACGTCTTGACCTTCTTCAGTGCCTTATCCTCGTTGCCAGTGTCCTCGTCATCTCTCGGCTTGCGCTTCGGTTTCCTGCACTTCTTTCCGTCCCAAATCATTCCCCTCGGGCATCCACGGGACGTCTTGACCTTCTTCTTCTTGTCCTTCTTCTTGTCCTTCTTCTTCTTGTCCTTCTTCTTGTCCTCTCCCTTGGGCTTCCTGCACTTCTTTCCGTCCCAAATCATTCCCCTCGGGCATCCACGGGACGTCTTGACCTTCTTCTTCTTGTCCTTCTTCTTGTCCTTCTTCTTGGGCTTCCTGCACTTCTTTCCGTCCCAAATCATTCCCCTCGGGCATCCAGGAGACGTGGTGATCTTCGTACCACGGGACAGACGACACTTCTTCCCGTCCCAAATGTACCCACGCGGGCATCCAGGAGACGTCTTCACAAGCAGCTTTGTCGGTGCACGGACACTGCCTCGTGGGAGACGGCACTGTCTTCCATCCCAAATGTATCCACGAGCACAGCCTGGAGACGTCGTATCCTCGATATCCTCCATATCGGGAAAGTCGTACTCCAGAGTCGACACATCCGACGGACACTTCGCTCGAGGTGGAATTACGGGCCTTGGACGTTTTGTCGGGATCGTGACGCCACGGTTACACGAGACGGTGGGCGCTGCAAGACGATCTGCGGCCTTCTTCAGGGCGATTCCGAGAGATGCGTGTCCTCGTCCTTCCGGCATGCATATGAGACGACTGCCTCGGGTTCCCGGAGCTGCCTCATAATAATACGATGTATCCGTAAACCCCTCTCGTTTCCTGGATTTGTAGACGATTAGGATAGCTATGGCGATGGCAATAACCAAGGCAACCTCCTTCATACAGTCAGGTACAAAAATATTCACAGGTAATTTAATATGGATTTGAGGTACGGTGGCTGTTGAGGTACCGGGTTGTCCAGAATCATGGAAATGTCTTCGGCTGTACCCACAATCACGAGTGATTCCTTGGACCGTGTGAATGCTGTGTATAGCATCTCATGGCTCCATGTATGTACGCGGACGAGGGGGACAGTGACGCAAGCAAATTCCCCTCCTTGAGATTTATGGACAGTGGTACTATACGCCAGCATGAATTCATGGCGGTCTGGTCCCGTGAAGACCGAACCGCCATTTTGAAAGTGAAAGGTTATACCAAGGGGTGGATCGTGCACAGACACCCGATGCTCGCCAATGTACACACCCATTTCCCCGAGGCACCAATCAGTCTGTTTGGTCATCATGATTGGATCATATGGAAGCGGTTTCAACGCCGCTCCTGTCCTATGGGGTGTAACCAGAGACATGGCTGCATTCAACGATGCTCGAAACTTGAACCCATCTTGTGTCCGTACTTCGATACGTGTGTCCATGGGGTTCGAGGTATCCAAAGACACGTATCCCAAACTTCCTTGGGGTGCCCCGTCACATGCAATCTTGAGCCCCATGTCGCATCTCGAGAGTGCATTGCGGTACAGCTGGATGGCACAATTTACCTCATCCCGTTCTTCACGTCTGGGCACAAGCACGATCCCTTTCCTCACCTCGGGATCTGTTTCAACGTGTGCATCGCGCCTGTACGGGCAGTTGGGGTAGTTGGGGTCACAGTTTTCCTTGTCGGCCTCTGACTCGCGCGAGAAGTCTGTCGTGTCCGAATCGTCCGAATCGTCCGAATCGTCCGAATCGTCCGATGTATGCGATGATTCTGACCAGTCCGACGTGTCGACTCCGCGATCACCCCATCCACTTGCGTACGGCAGGGCATTGATCGTGCCATCCCACGACGCCACAGGAATGAGTCTCACCCTCCGTCTCACAGAGTCGACAAGTTTTTGTATGGACTCTGGATCTCTGGTTCCATCGACGAAGAGGGACTCCGTAAACTTCTGTAGGTCTCCTGTCTGTCTGTGTTGTGTGGTGAAGTGGACAGCTGGTACAACGGGTACGGCTGGTACGGCTGGTACAGCGGTTTGCTCGGAATGGTCTCGAGTAAACTCCAGGAGATCTCGCAACACGTATCCGACACCGATGGGTGGTAACTGATGATCGTCGCCAATGAGCACAATACGGCATGTCTGCGGAACACGTTCCAGAACCGACGCAAACAGTTGTGCAGACAAGAGACTGGCATCATCAATCACCAGAACATCACACTGGAAATGGTCGTCTGTGGCCTCTTGGATGGTCATAAACGAGTCGACTGTTCGTTCCATGGGTTGAAGACATGCATGTCCCGTGGGCGCAGTGAAACGGAATACCTGCCTGGCATCACGACATGCGGCCATGAGTTGGACGGCAAAGTGTGATTTTCCCGTCCCTGCTCTCCCCGTGACAATACTGAGGGGATGCTGTGACACCATCTCGAATGCCCGTCGATACTCGGGGCATGTACCCTGACCGCGCAACCGCCAGGCATCGGGATGGAGTGGTTGTGTGCAATGTGTCTTGATCCACTGTGAGATTGTACGAAGCGCATTGACATCGAGCGGATGAAGCAGATGATCACAGACGAGTGTGAGATCATCCCCTTCAATGAACCCATCAATCATACGTTGGAGTTTGGCCCTCGAAAGATCGAATTCCCGTGTGCAATACATGAGTGCACTGTGAACGGTCATTGGTCGTTCTTTCAAGTACCAACACAACGTGCCTCGCACTCGATCTTTCATTGCGAGGCCAATGTACTCAGCGAGCCTGTGCACTGTATCAATGGGACACCTGGATTTGAGGTGTGTATACGGATCATCGAGTAGATCATGGAGCATGATCCCTTCCACGACCGAACGCCCGATCTGGACAGCTTGACAGATCTGTTCCATGGTGCTTCGGTGGTATAGGACTGACAGGACACCCTCTTCGATCGTCGGGTATAGGGTAATCCAAGGCCTCTTTATAGGGCGACATCTCCCTCCTCCTCAGCCCTCGAGAGTCTCCTCCAGCCCTCTCATGACATGATGTCGCTGTGTCCGGCTCTGTTTGTGTTGCATGTGGAGCAGCCACGCCGTGAGACCAGTGTGTGGTTTCATGTGCACGATCACGTCTGGTTCGGTGCTTTCGACGGGTGTATCGGGGGGTGGATTCGGGACGGTCTCTGTGGCATGGAATTCAGGGTCGATGGAGTCGGCAAGGTCCTGGTCGGCGTGTGTATGCGGCATGTTCTCTTCTTGAAAAAAAAACAACCATTTAATATGCGATGTTTGCGACTCAATGCCATCTGTTCAGGAGCCCTGCCGAATAAGAATAATCCCATTGCCCGTCAGTACTGTGTCAAAGCGTCCACCACCTTGTATAATGATCACCGTGTTTTTGGGACCTTTGTTGCATACGGAAAGACAATGGAAATAGTAAAGAACGTTGAGAATGCATGTCGAATCTGTTTACAGGACGAGGATACATACCCAGGAGCGACATGGGACGATATTACCGTCACAATGTTTGAGGAGTGTCCTGTGGAATGTTCGGCAAAGGTGCACTGGAACGTGAATGTCAATGTTGCGAATCCCCATTCGTAAAACAAACGTACATGAAAGTATGCCATCCTCTGTAGCATACCGACCCGATATGAGCCCATTACAACGTGTCCATGAACTCCCCGAGGGCAGTTGGGAGGCCATCTTTTTCCTTGTTTCGAAAGGAGAGCATGACAATGAGACGTATGACAAGACGTTTACATCAGCAGAGGGTAAGAGTGTATTTACGTACGCATCAGCCCTGTCGTATGATTGGAAACAGCGCGGTGTGACCATGGGTATTGTGGGATTCACGACAGCCAACGATAAAAAAGCAGCGTGGGGTGATGCACAGCCAATGTTACGTCGGTTCCATGCCCTGGGAGGACCGGATTTGGTAAAGGAAGCCGACCGAGCGCACACAGATAAGAAACATGCCGATGCGTTGTGTAAGACGATCCAGGCATTGAAGGGTGATGAGTACAACACGTTTGTCGAGGCCCAGCTGGATGCGCTATGCAACAAGGGTGGGTACATGTACGAGACGGTCCACGTCTTAGAATCCTGTGGGATCCCGGTAACGCCCCTTGCCATTGCGATGGTGTTCGATACCCTGTTGAATTTTGGTCTCGGTGGCAGGTATTGTCCCGTCAAATGGCTACAAAAACACAGTATGGACAGTATGGACAGTATGGACAGTATGGACGTAAAGGACGTTGATGACCCGTCTCGTGTCCTCATTCAATTCCTGAAATTTAAGGCGTTGGCAGGTGCCAAGAATAACCATAATTCGTGTCGTCACAATGCAAAGGCTCGTGCAGGGATGTTCCGCCGGCTGGTGAAACGGGATGCGTGGTCATTGCCTCAATCTGCATGTGAACGGGTGGTTACATGGACGATGAAATGAAATTCAACCTGGTCGCCACCAGTATTCGTATGGATCATGCCACCTATGCACTCTACTCGTGAACCACATCTTGTTCCCAGGACCTGTATATACAAGGTTATGGGCCATCTTCCGGTATTCTTCTTCCTCCTTCGTCAACTCGTTTTCCATCTGATTATTGTTCTGATTGTAATACACTCTCTTCATTTGAACGATCTTGTTATACTTCTGTTGAAGTATCGGTCTCTTCATCTCGATCTCTGCCAACATCTCCCGAAGATCTAACAATTCCTCATGAATATGATACCGTTCATCAAGCACATGATCCAGTTTTCTGGAGATTGCCATACGGTTTGCCTTATAAGCGCTCCTTTTCGACTTAAGATTCTGCTTTTGTAACGGTGCAGTCTTGAGTTGATCCAGTTTCTTGTCAATCCCCTGCTTCAAGAGGTTGTATTGGGATTCCTTCTCCTTCCACTGCTTGTCTTTTCGTTCCAAAACACTGATCTTGTCCAGGATGATCGATTTGAGGGTGTTGACGCTCGGAAGATGATCTTCATATTCCGGAAGTGGCATGGTATAATTTGGTTACAATATAATAATCACTGCGGCAACAGAGCACACGGCGGTGGGTTGACCTTCAGTTCCGCTTCGAGGAAGGATAAATTGAACAGCCGTCGACTACGGTCACATTGTTGTTTCTGGAACCGTTGAAACTTCATCAACGTATCCACTGTCTCCCGTAAAGACACATTCCCATGCATGAAGATGGTTATTGTATCTGTACACACAGCCACTGCCGTTTCCATCAGATCGATGAGCACTGTTAGCTTTTCGATGCGATGTTCTTTCCATGCGAGTTGTTTCTTATATGCTGCTTCGTCGATTTTGTTCAGGAGGAACTCCAGACGGTTCCGGTTGTTGTTCCCCAACTGCACAATCCCCTGCCGTGCGCGTGGAATGGAGATCTGGTCCATGTGCACGATCGCATTCGTCAGTTGGTATATATAATGGCCATATTCCTTATACATCTTCGGGTTGATATCTGGGACCATGCGTTTATACTGGATGAGTGCCTGTCGTACTGCCCAGCCAGATAAGGGACGTCTTCCACATGGATCAAGTGGTACGTCATCCGGTTGCCTTGGAATATCACCGTCAGTGTTTTGACGGAGGTATTCGAAATAGTGTGGATTGTGGATGGTTCCTCTCAGTTTTTCACCGGATTTCCAGTCCCATGCCGTATGACAACAGACGCACCACATCTGATGACACCCGTCAATCTTGGAGGTTGGAACCGCGCAGGAAGGACACGGCTTGGAGTTGGATTTGAGAACGGCAAACGTTGCTTTGTCATCTTCCTCGCACACGTGTCTGGTGGGAGTCTGTGCATCCCTGTCCACGAATTCGCCACACTGCGCGCACGCGACGGCTTCGCACACACCACAGACGAGTTTGGTTGGATGGTCTTCGTCTGTGGCGAGGAAGCCCCGGCAGGTATCATGTCTGCATGGGAAGATGTACCGGTGCCGTTTCCTCTTTTGCCTGGTGATAGATGCATCACCAGCGTAATCATTGGCAGACAATTGTCGTATACGGAAGTAATGGTCGAGTATGGTCTGATCGAGGTCGGCCACTCTGGCATGTAGTTCCTTGATTTCTTGCTGTTTTTCCTTGATTTGTTTACGTTCCTGTTCGGTGCTCTGATAATTCTGGACGAGGAGTTGTGCTTCTGGAAGCATTTGTTTCTCCCGTTCGAAGAGGATCCGTGCTCGATGATCAGCATATGTCGAGTTAAGGAATGCTTTGGGGAAAATGGATTGCAGAAACCCGTAATTCCATTCCTGGAAGCACTGCATACACCGTGCATCGATGGCACTGGATAAGAGGTACGTTTTCTGACAGGCCGCACATGCTTCGAATTGGCAGAACGAGCACTGGATGGGTTTTCGCACTTGTTTGGTGTACTGTTCGCAGCAGACAGGACAGGCTGGCTGCTGCGATTGGACAGTATGGACAGTATGGACAGTATGGACAGTATGGACAGTATGGACAGTATGGGCTGTATGGGCTGTATGGGCTGTATGGGCAGTGTTGCTCATTGGGGATGGGGGGGAAGACTATCCTGTGTTGGGAGGGGTGGAAGAGGCGATGTCTTTATGACCCAGTGTTCTCTGCTGCTGCTCGGTCTGCTCGGTCTGCTCGGTCTGCTCGGTCTGCTTATCTCCTACCTGTACCAGTACAGTTATTACCGACGAGGAACATCCACCAGCTGAAGTCATCTCCCCGATCCTGGTGTTGATGATGGGAATAATCGGCGATTCCGTAGGCACCGACTGCAAGGGCTGCGATAAGAAGTCCACGAATGACTTGTTGTGTGAATCGATCCCGTGATCTGGAAATTTGGTTTCTATCCCGTAAGAATCTCCTGTGCGTGATGAGGAGGTACATGGTCATGATGAGGGCATAGAACAGGATATTGGGACCGAACTGCATTTTCGATGACAGAACGAACAAAATGTAGACGATGAAGGAAATGGCAAGGCTTGAGACGATATTTGCCCGTGTCCAGTCGGTCGGTGCCTTTTTGTCGACGGATGGATCAAAGGACATGCCTCCTTCCATGATGAGGAAGACGAAGACCATGAGGTAGCCGACAAGATGCATACCCCATTGGGATTGAAGAAAGCGTTGCATTTGGCAGGAGATACCCGCGTTGATGACGTACCCGGAGGATATCACAGCGAACATGACAAAGAGGATTCCAAGACGGGCAGTATACTCTTCGATGTTCATATAAGAGGCCCGAGAATAATAATTTACAAATGTTTACGAAGATCCCTGCCCAACAACCGTTTTGTGTTGATGTTCGACAGCATGGCAACTTGGATTTCTGGGTCCAGCCTGGCGAATGCAGCTTTATTGGGTCGCTGTGTTGGGAAGTACGGTCGTTGGGAGGGTGCGAGTGTGTTCCACCACGTGTTATAATTCCAGTTGAAATTTTCGGGGAGACGACGAGATGACTGCGACATATCCATATACGGAATCATCCTGGAACCAGAGCTGGCATTATTGTTGGAACTCTCACTACGACTGCTATCACTGCTAGCCATATAGAAAGTTCGGATCCTGTTGAAAAAGTTTGGATTGGCAACGAGGAACTGTTTCAATTTATCAGGATGCATCTCACGGATTCTCTTGACGTCTTGATTAGTCACCCGATCCTCGGACACAACTTTCCGACCTGATTGGACGACTTTTCCGGGATATTGTCTCATTGGTCGTGTCGCGGATCGTGTTATGGTGGATTGGGAGGGTGAAGGCTCTGTACGTTGTCTCTGTGAAGGGTTACCTGGTGGCTGGGTTGAGACTTGAGGTGTCGCGGATCGTGTTATGGTGGATTGGGAGGGTGAAGGCTCTGTACGTTGTCTCTGTGATGGCCCTGCTCCGTTCCATGCTCGGTTTCCTGCCTCGAATGGTGCTTCCCTTTTTACACCTCGAGTCTCCCCGTTTCTCCTGTTCTCCCCGAATACCCCATACATCTGCATCAGATCTGGGTTGGCGAGGAATTTCTGTTTCAGAGCCTGTAACTGGTCGTCACTGGACGTATCGAGCCAGCCTTGCACCCACTGCCCACCTCGACGATCCCAGAACGTGTCTTTCAGCCTGCTACATCCTTGCTCCCGTGATCCGTATTGTTTTTGGAGGACATGGTTGAGAACAATGCGCCTTTTTCCATCAAGCGTTTTTTTCAAGACTTTTCCAGGAAATACGCGTTGTTTTCTGTACATGATTCCTTGTTCCCAATCCGGATGGGCAAATGGAAGGGGGTATGCATCTTGTCCGTCCGGATTTTTTACGGCACAAGGATGTCGGCCCTTTCCTGGGGTATACTTTTGACCGGGAGCACAAAGTTTATCGATGCTGTCCGGTGTATAGATGACAGGAGGCATTTCCTTTGGCATAGAGGACAGATCACACCCATGTCGAAAATAGTGATCGAGTGCAAATCTGGGAACGCCGTATCGAGTGAAAGGCAAATCTTTATCTCCTGGTTGTCGTTGTTGTTTATACGTAAACCGTGTATCCAGTCCCATGCTCGACGCGTATTGGAGGTCTTGGCCGGTGCCGGTTTTGGGGGCAAGAAACTCGAGGAACGCTATATCCTCCGGGTTGTTCTCGTTGAACAAGCCTAAGCCTATGAGACGGTCTTTTAGCACGTCATGCATCCTCATCAATCTATCTCCCATATATATACTGAATCAGATATTTGTGCGGGTGCGTTCAAATGAAGAAACAAATCTGTGGCCCATTTGCATGACCGTCTCCTCGCAACAGACTCGTGGCCAAGCCAGTTCCCAAGCCCGTGGCCAAGTGCGCCATAGCCAATCCCGATCTTCCCGTGGGCGCAGCATGAGCAGCGACAGTAGTAACAGGAGTAACAGGAGTAACAGGAGTAACAGCAGCGATAGCATGGAGAGTGTCAGTGTCGATAGCATTGGGACGACGGAGGGGTTGGTGATTCGGAGTTTGAGCGAATGTGAGGATGACGACGTGTCCGAGGAGCTGGGGAGCGAAGTTGATTCTGAGTATCCGGATGACATTTCGCATCTGATTGACTGTATGGTCACGACGCAGGGCGAGGCAATCGCAGATGTCATGGCTGGGATCCGAGATAGCCTCGATAAGCTGAACAAGATTCTATACACCAAGCTGAGCCGCTCGTGATGGAATTCCATCTAAAAGCTATAGTAATGATACGTTTTTCCAGGTGGGGCACTCGGTTTACGCACACGTCGTATGGGTGCAAAGTATGGGTGTTTGAGCAGGGAGATGGGGTCCATTCCAAGAACTTCGGTTGTATCCAGGCGGTCCTGTGTTTGAAATGGCAACGAGCTCAGGAATGCTTTGGTGTGTGGGACTGTATTCTTTTTGGCGCATACCTTTGATACGGTTTTTAGGAAAAAGTGTGTATCGTACGTCCTGTTTTTGACAGTGGTCACTTTATACTTTCCACTGGCGACACGTTCGTTTTCGAGCACGCCGGGCACATGGACGAAATCATAATCTGCCAATGCAACGAGGATCGGTGTGGAGACGAGGTAGTACACGCCTTGATTTTTGAGATGGTATACAAGATGGGATGGTGTATGTAACCGTTTGACAAGTACGTTATTCGTCGAGAGATCGTTGTGTCTGAACCCGGGGTACGTGGCCTGTAATGCAGCAAGTGTATACAGTACCCCGAAGAGTGCGCCACGTACTGTATCATCATTGACCAGTCGTGCCTTTTGGATGTATTGCGTCAAATCCGAGGAGAACTGTTCCATGAAGCACAGGTTATTGTACTTGAGCTGTGTTGGGGTGGCGCTTCTCATTCGCATGGGAATCATCTCTGCAAATTTACGGACCAAGTGTTTCCCGTCGATGTTTGCGTAGACAACGACGAAATGCGGGCTGGTGGACGTGACCAGTTGGTTGGTGAGTACCCCGAATGCATTTGCGATTTGAATGGCATCTGCGTTTTTGGCGAGTCTTGCTTGATTGGTGTTTCCATGTGTGAGGTAGTCTGCAAAATTCTTGAGGGTGGTATCTCTGTAGAATCCGAGTTTACAGATGACAGCGAATCGTCCGTTACTGATCCTGAATATATCTGCGTACCGACCGCTGCCGATGTACTGAATCGACGGTGGTGCCTTGTCATTCATTATATATATATAGATACCCATGAGATATATTTGCGATCATGAGTTCATCTCCTTGTCAGAGGCGGCCTCGGACGAACACTTTGCGACCAGATCAGGGAAGGATTCCTCGTCGAATGGAATACGGTATGCGTGCGAGATATGCATGAGGAGTTCGTCGACATGAAACTGCCAGATGAGACAGTCGAGATGGGAGCCCATATCACAGACCATCCGTTTCTCCTGGATGGTTCGTGAGATATCGGCTGGACGATGGTATACGGCTCTGTACCCACGTGCACGTGACGGGATGAGGAGTGATGTTTGTAAAAACGCGGCTTTGGATGGTCCTACCATGTTTTGAAACAAGACTATTATAATTCCTGATGGAGTTGAATGGCAAGCCAACAGTACCCGAATGAGCTAAAGTTCCCGAACCGTAATTTGACTGTGATGGGTTTGTCAATGGGTGGTAAGGAGACGGATTCGTGTACTTTGCAGACGAGGAGATGTGCCCCCCGTAGCCACGGTGAGAAGTCGGTGGGTTGGTGCTGTTGAATGAACTGATCAATGTCCGTAAAGACGCTTCCAAGGTGATCAGGCACATCGAGGTGGATATACTGTTTCCCCTTACGGTGTGATGTGTTACGGATTCGAGTGGAAAATATCACTTCGAGTGGGTCCCCATCATACAACAGCGTATGGGCCCATCCTGCCTTGGCGACTTCCATTCGAGATAATTACGATAATAATATTAGTTATAATAATAGTTATGACGTGACGAGATTGCTTTGAACGATCAATGTTTTGCGTGTATACGAGTCGAGGGCAAGTTGCCGACTGGACATCAGAAAATCGGCGAAGATGACCAGTCGTTTTGTGGGGAGCAGGCAATGCTGGAGGTAGACCATTCGGCTGTGTATTCTCAGGATCTTCGTCTCAATATCGTTGTCCCAGAGGAGGATGCCTTGTCGACAGTGGAGGGTGAGCCGGTCCATCTTCCTGGGGAGACAGTCGAGGAGGTTATGGTAGAGCATATCCGGCGACTCGAACCAGACCTTTTTGAGAGTTGTGTTCCGTGGACAGTTGACGAGGATGACCGATCCGTATACGAAGAGTGATTCCAATGTTCCCAGATCCATGAGTGTGGCGTATCCGTTTCCAGAGCAGTGCACATGTAAATGTTTCCATGTCGGGAGAGCGTGAATGTATACCCGTGGCATATCGAACATAAACGAGACGGTTTCGAGCGATGTGGGCAGCTGGGTCATATCGAAGACGGTATCGTGTTGTGCGGCCACGATTTTCGATATGTGGAGGTACTGTAAATGTGGCAGTTTTGCGATGAGGCGTTGTGCATCTGACGCAAGTGCCCGTATCCGTGTCAGACGAAGACGTCGAAGCCCGGTGAGACTATAGAATGGGATCATGTGTATCCCGATGGTGGATGCTGTGATCGACGTGATGTATTTCCGGTACTTCATAGTGGATTCGAGTTGGTAGGGGTAGGTGTCGTGTTGTAAATGGACACGGAGTCCATACATCCGAATGGCTTCTGGGATCTCCTCATGAAATCTCTTGCACGTTGCAGACAGACATGCAAGAGACTTTTGCGAACAGTACTTGAATACAAGTGAGAGGGCATGATCGTCGAGATCTGTGAGGGACACCCTGGTTGTCATGCTGTCGGGGAGCATTCACCCTATCACGAACCTCATCCGAGGACACTGACTGATATGTCTTTAAACATGAGCATTTGGTCTTTTTTGGGGGCCCACGAGACATTGCTGCCTCCGTACCAGCACGAGAACTGCATGCCTCCAATCTTGATGGTATCTGGACGTGCCGTGAAACAGGCATCATTGACCGAGAGACGTTTTCCGTTGAGTTCGAGCCAGAGTCGTCCGTTTTTCTTTCCCTTCTCATTCAACTGGATTCCGTACGTAATGGTATTCCAGCTTCCTTCTTTGAGGATGAGTTTATCCTTGGTTTCGCGCCACATATCGATCCCTGCATCCGGGAATTTGTTGTTGCACGCGTGTAAGAATTCAGGGCCCTGTTTGGTGATATCCCCCTGATCTGTGCACAGATAGAGATACGAGACGAGTTGATTGTTTTTCCTCCACATGAGTCGAGCACTTCCGTTATCCTTTTCGTAGGACTTCCCGCCGGTTCCCTGTTTGCCGATGTACAAACCAGGGAGCTTGCCGCCCTTTACACACTCCCATTTCTTGGGGATGTACACTGAATACATGAGTTCAGCAGACGTGCACGGGAACCCTTTTGGTACGCATTTGAGATTGACGCCGCCAGCACTTCCGTGTCCTCCGGCTGGCAAGGTGAGGGTGAGTTCATCGGACCCGGGTTCGAGTCGTTTGGCTGACTTGATGGCACCCTTGGAGGCACCCCAATCATCGTCCAGCGTGGTGCTGAGCATTCGTGTATGTTTCTTGGTGGGCATACTTTCGGTGGGAGAAGAATTTGGGATGGGGCTGGTGGCGTTGCGTGCCAATCGTCGTTCGAGTTGTTTGATTTTCTGGGCCAGCTGTCCCATTTTGAGACGGTACTTGACAATCTTTGCCTGGATGGTTGCCTCTGACGTCATACATGAGCCTTCCAGAATTTTTCTGGTATTTTTCCCCGTAATTTTCTCATCATATAGGACACACAATGAAAGAGTGTAAACCATGCAATCCAGATCAAATCTGCAATACAGAGACTGGCCGGTGTGTGTTACGTGCAGGACAGATCGGCCGACAAATCCTGTCTGGGCATCAGGGCAAAGGGAGGGGATCGGCTGCCGGCAATGGTGGCTGCAAGCAACTGTGTCCGCCCGAGAAGGTGTGCAATCCGGGGTCGCGGCGGTGTGTCTTACGGACAGGTACGATTGGGAGACGCCTGTTGGGAGACCAGGCACCACCCAGTACACCCAGTACACCCAGTACACCCCAGAGAGAGAAAACTCGTTGGGTTCCGATTATGCGTAGTCGGCAAGCCAATACGCAACCTGTTGTGAATGCATCTCATCGGAAAACGGCGACTGGAACGGTGCAAAAGACACCGGCAGGACGGAAAGCACCAGCTGGGCACGCGAAGAATTATGCTGGCAAGATGGCCATTGGTTTGGACGGGAGCAATTGGTTATCCAAGCAAGACAAACGTGGTCGCTGGGCATGGCGACGTGCATGATATGCCTCGTTCATTTGTTTCGATTTTTCCCGTATACAACAGTATGAGCGAGCTCTACATTGCCACTCCATGCTACGGCTGTAAACTGAATGCTTCGTATTTGGCGTGTTTGTTACAGTTGCAGGGCGAGTGTATGAAGACGGGTGTGTCCATGGCCTGTCAATTGCTTGGGAATGAGAGTTTGGTCCAACGTGCTCGTAACATATTGATCGAACAGTTTTACCAGAGCAATGCCAAGTTTCTGTTGTTTTTAGATGCTGATTTGGCGTTTTCCCCGAAGATGATTCTGGACAGGTTACTTCCGTTTGCCCGTACGCACCCAGACGCCATTGTGACGGGCATATACCCGAAGAAATCGTACAATTGGGACAAGTTAAACAAGGAGAGTACGGAACCTGTCATGTCGCAGGTTGTGGACTTTAACATAAATATCGTGGACAAGAACGCAAAGGTGGAAAACGGGTTTGTCGAGGTGTTGGATAGTGCGACGGGATGTATGATGATTCCCCGAGGTGTGGTAGAAAAGATGCGAGCGCATTACCGTGACGAATTGTTGTGTGTCAACGATATCAATCCGGGCAAACACCCCGTCAAAGAGTATGTGGCGATTGCAGACTGTATGATTGACCCAGAGAGTCGACGGTACCTGAGCGAAGATTATGCGCTATGCCGAAGGTTGCAACAGATTGACGGGAAGATTTACGCTGATATCGCAAGTACCATGTGTCACATAGGTATGCACACATACAGTGGGGATATACGCGAACGCTTTATCTGTTCATATAAAACGTAATTACCGTCCACTCTGTTGCTCTTCCTCTGTCCCCTCTGTATCCTCTGTGCCCTCTGTATCCTCTGTATCTTCTGTCCCCTCTGTATCTTGTAGCACTTGTTGAATGCTTCGTTGCACGGAGTGTTTCAGGAACTGCTTGGCTTGGTCTTCTGGAGTCCACGTATCCCACTGTCGTTCGGCATCCTTAAGTTTCGAGCAGACGTTGCATGTGCACACTCCGCCATTAGCTCCTTGACTGTCTTGACTGTCTTGACTGTCTTGACCGTCTCGAGTGTCGTCCGATCGTACAAATGGTGTATCGATGATGGGTTTGAATACATCACGTCCAGGTGGATCGTCTCCATTCCCGTGGAACATGTACGCTTCCATATCCATGATGTGTTGTGTCATAGGATCGTCAATCTCGTCCAGGAAATGCATGGCGACTGCTTTGAGTGCCAGTTCGACATCTTCGGGGGTGACTGTGGTGACTGTGGTGGTTGCTTCGTCGGGGTCCCTGTGAGCGGCGAAGACTGCAGCGTGGATGGATGCACTCTCCGTGATCACCGCAACGGTCGCAATGAGACGTTGGAATGTGGGATCCAGGCGGCCAGCTAAGTCACTGCCCAGCGATCCAGGTTCTTGGTATGTAGGATGACCAATACCGGCTTTCATATTGGGTGGGATCATGGCTGTTTTGGTTCGCTATAAATAATTTGACTGTCTTTGACTGTCTGAGCCGTCTTCTTTATATATACGGTGACGACCCTATAAAGCCGACTACTACTACTACTATGAGGACGTCGATCATAGAAGGACATGGGTGAATGTACCCTCCGTGCATTTGAGCGTGCTGTGTGTACCTCTGTGGCGGTCTCGTGTATCCAGTTCATTGACGGTGTGTACCCGGCCCTGCCCCCGACCACGGATGTGATGGTCCAGTCACTGACGCCGTATTACAGCAAGATCATATTATCAAAGATCCGGGTGTCTCTGGACATGCCTCTTGATTTACGGTTCGATTTGGAGGCACCATTCAGTACGGATCCAGGAGGATTATTGCACCGTGTCGTATCGTTTCTCGCAGAACAGGATATTGAGGTACCGTCGTTAGAGATGGAGTACTGGCCAGTTAACACGGGATGGACGATGTATGGGTTGAATGAGAAACAGCGTCTGGACGAAATCAGGACAGTATCTCGTCATGTGAGTAGCTTACTCGGTATCGTTATCGAGGACAGTTTACACGATACAGTATGTGAGTTATGCATGTTTCGGCGACCGGAAGCATGACCAGGCGGTACTAGTTAAGAAGTCAATCAAAATATCAATCTGTAACAGAACAGGCCAAAGTGGTCGGATGAAATGAGCTACCGAACGAAATGTATGTGACATTGACATCGGCCCAGTTTTGGAACAGACCAGGCCACAGTGCAGGAAAGTGGTCGGATGAAATGAGCGACCGAACGAAATGTATGTGACATTGACATCGGCCCAGTTTTGGAACAGACCAGGCCACAGTGCAGGAAAGTGGTCGGATGAAATGAGCTACCGAAACGAA